>Ga0056115_1001442_pt1 | contig 11322 bp, 12 predicted proteins | sample WorMetOlspDAHAB1_FD_77007 | JGI IMG/M metagenome (GOLD analysis project Ga0056115, IMG submission 77007) | Marine gutless worms symbiont microbial communities from Max Planck institute for Marine Microbiology, Germany - Olavius sp. DAHAB.1 ... | reverse complement strand
TAAAGCGTAACTCTGAATTTGAAACACAGATTAGTTTCCAAGTCCAGTCCTCACTTAGCGCTTCGTGCGAGTCACGGCATCCTATGTCACCCCCAAAAAATAGTTGTTCGTTTCAGTGACAAAGAAATTTGGCTGCCCCAGGTTTGGCACACGTTTGGCATTTGATGGTGTTGTGCATTGTTCGTTTGGCATTTGTTGTTGCGGTCTGCACGGTGCAATTCCGAGCTGCTGTTGGTGTCACTGTGAACAGAACAGTGCATCGAAGTTGCTGCTCGCAATCATGGAGAGTCGTCACGACAGCGAAAACGCCGAGCGAATTCTCGTCAGCATTCAGAAGTTCCAGCTGCTGGTCTGTTCCCAACATTATCGCTTTCAGTTCTAAACTTTAATTGCTATACTTACGGATCCCAGAAGTTACTATATTTTGTGCTGTTAAAACTTTTTAATGCAGAATCGGCTTTTTTTGCTGGGTACATTCAGTATGTCGAACGGATTTTTTAATTACAGTTATTGTGATATGTTTTTTGTTGAATTGGTTCGTGAGGCAAAGGCAGTATTTCGCTGACTATAATCAGCACATTGTTATCGAATTGCTTTTAATGCTTTTCTTTCGTATTTAGTAAAGAATCACCATCACTACTATTTTTCATGTACATTGTGTCTAGTGCTTTTATCAGTATAATGCTGAAAATTGTCAACAAAAATTTAACTCTAATCACTTGATCCTATGCCAAATTGGGGCTTGTTTTGTTCAGGAGGTTTAAACCTACCTAGATGTTATTTTTGCTTAAATCTTTTCTCGTCACAGCCTAAGTGAACCAGTCGAAGAAATAGTTCATATTTTGATGCAGTAGTCAAAATAACATGTTGTTAATGCCAGCCTAACCATAATGTAAATGTCACCGTGGTGCTGTACTCATGTCAGTTCGGCTTACTCTCACAACTTCAAATTTATCCCGTCTAAGAATGGCTTGAGTTCGTGCTCTCGGCTTGATTCTAATACAGCAGTCACATATGTGGAGAAATACATGTTTGTGTTATAAAAAGCCTTTCTGTTTTTTGAGATTATTACTGTTGGTGTGAACATTAGTAATGCAGAATCAGCCGCGGTATTCGGTGTGAGAGTTGGTTGTCAAGTGTGATGTGGTTTTGTTGGATAGGTGGACGAGGCAAAGAGAGCGTTTCACGAAGTGGAGGTTCTGGAGGAGGAGGACAGGGAAGGTTCGATGGGTGATGTCAGCCAGACGGACGACGACGCCGAGAACAACAAGACCAACTGTCGCGAAGTGGGACACAACATCTACATTCTTGCGCATCAGGTTTCTACTCTCTGTCTGTATCGCATGTTGATAAGTTGTTGTCAAATCACGGAAGATAGTGGTAGCGTCGTTTCTGAGAAGTATGCACGAAATATGTGCTGCGTCAGCTTCTGTTTTTAAAAATAACGTGTTTGAATGTTAAGTAGCACAAAAATATAGAAAGAATAATGTTTGCCAGAAATCAGAACCCACCAGCATTAAACAAGCAGTTCAGATAATGCTGCACATTCAGTCAATCAGTCATGGATTTTTAGAGTGGCCTAAGTATTAAGAACACTACTTGGTCCACTATAGACAGTGTGTAGAATAGATGTCAGATGAGTCGAATGTCAGGAAATGACTTATGAAACAGAAACGTCTCTCGGCGACTTGGAAGGTCGGAAATGTAGGTGAACGGACCATGGTACGACGGCGCACAGCCGTGGAACCTTGTATACGAGTACAACAACCTCGGACCTGATGCATTCAGGAACACGCAGCCAGTGAACTGAAGGTTTCTAAGGGTGATCACATTATGAGCGATTGCATGTTGTTATGTCTGACTAGAGTCGTTTTTTTACTGCAGTAATTGATCTTACTTAGAACTGAATTGGCGAAAACGCACACCATTTTCCAGGTGCACCTGGGTCAGCTGGTTTCCCGTTTGATCTTTTTGTCTGTTGTTATTCTTGTCTGGACAGATGAAGACTTACTATCGGTTGACACTGTCACTGAGATTTCGTGGATGTACCGTCTGTTTAGTGTCTCCTCAACCCCATCGATTTATAATAGCTCTGCTTGTGTCAATGTCAAGTGTCAAGCATTGATTTATACTGTGCACAATCATGAAGCATCTCTACTGCGCTGTGTGTTTAATGACTCGCAAACAATTCCGTTTTAAGTAGTTTACTAAAACAACTGTCAAAACTGTCTTCAGTGTCGGATCACAAGGACGATCCGGCAACAGAAAAGGCCTGGCGCCCATACGTGCTTAGCTGGTAACGCAGCACCTTAAGGTGGTGTCGACTGGCTGAGCGTATAGTTGTCGACAGCTGGCGACTTCCGGAACTTGTGTGCAACAGTCGACCAGGTACCTCGGAGCTTTCTCCTGCAAGCAGTGATGCACAGTAACTTTCAGTGTGCAGAATTCATTTGTCATTTGATATTTGAAGTCTTAAGATCTCCATTTCATATATATTCGTGTGCGACATTGCAGCTGGCTCGTCACAACAAAGAGCTGTCGGACCAGCTGCGTCCAACGCAACCGGACATGCACGGCGAACTCCACGTGGACCCTGCGCTCGACTACTACTCGCAGCACACCGGGCAGATCGAGGTGGTTCGTAGTGATCGTACCATGGAGCAGATCGTCTTCCCCATTCCGGAGATCTGCGAGTACCTGACGTCGGAAACGAAGCACCGCGTGTTTGTGACGTCCGAGCGCGATGACCAGAACAGCAAGGTGACGGCGTTCTTCAACCAGCACGAGCAGCTCTTCACCGAAATGTTGTGGCAGAAGAAACTGCGAGGTTCGCTCTTCGGCTGTCGCGCATTTGCGTTCATGTTTTCGTCTGCGCCAGATAACTGGGAGAAGGAAAACTCGTGATTTCAAACCGCAGTAGATGAAGCCCACATAGCCTATACAGGCAAGTCCGTCTAGGAGGACACGCTGATCCCAACCTAGCAGACGGTATGTCATCAGGGATATACCTGGCACCAGGAGCAAAGCCGGCTATTTATGCTGCGATTGTATGGCGAGCTACCAGCGGAACCTTCAGCTTAGTCGATCCGACATCTTCATCACGTCCACACTGGAGAGATTGGTGTCTGCATTTCGCGCTATGCATTTTTGTGGTGCATTCCAGAAAATAAGAACTGCAGTATTAGGATCACCCACAGCTCCATGGAGTGTGTGGCTTGCCACCGCCCTTCTATATGTGCTATTTAGTGCAGTGCCATGATACATGAGAACATTGCAATGTAATTTAATGGATGTAATTTTAAAAAAACAAATTTTTCCATACATTACACCGTGTTCTACCATAGGTATCAGCATGCATTTTTGTCCAAGTTACACAACTGGTCCTATGAAAGGTCCTTATCAGGATATAAACTGTAGTTAGCAGTGCATAAGTTGAATTTTTAAACGTCATATTTAGTCTTCATTGTTTCTTAGACACTGTGTCACATATAATAGGTCTTACCCTTACCGTACCCTGAATAAATAGTCACCAAAAATGAATAACTTGAAACATTTTTGACGAACGCTTTTATGCATTGCCTTGGGAATCATATATCTTATGCATGACACTGGATGTGTTAATTCTGTTTTGTTGTTGTTGTTAGCAAAAGTAAAGCTGTTTTGGCTGAGTCGACACATGTCTTTCTGGAGTAGCGTGTCTTTCAACTTTGCGATCCTGATTAATCTGCTTGTTGCGTTCTTTTACCCGTTTGGTTCTAACACTGGTGGTATGACAGCACTTTCTGTTTATTTTTTGCCTCATCTAATGATTTGGAGCATCCATTTATTCGCTTTTAATTCATCTTAGTATTGTCATGCTTCTGTACTGAAAACGGATTAAAGACTCTATGAGCAACACTACATTATTCGAGGCACAAAGCCAAGAATCGGGAAATGTTACAACGTATTCAATCCTTGTCAGTAAGTAATTGCAAAAACACGTTACTAATATTGGTGATGTATAGAACTGTAGGCTTTCTAATTGTAGCTTTTTATGCATTATGTTTATTTTGTGCATACTCATGTGGTGTTACTGAAATGAACTGTCTGCATTACGTTGCCCAATTTGCTGTCGGACTTTGTAAATGAGCTAAAATTCTGTGGTTGTAAAATATTGGCCTGGTGGTCCACAAAGGGTTATGTGTGCTAGCCTATTTTAACACCAAACGACACCTTGTTGATGTAATCCTGAGCTATTCTGAGGTATTTCAGTCTTATATGAAATTTATGTGAAAATTCTCGCGTGTCTTCAATTTGCATCTAGCTGTTGTTGACGTGCTTCTTTCTTGTTTTTAATTTACTTTCTGTTTTGTTTTCGATCATTCGGTGAAGTGCATATTTTCAGCTTGTTTTTCATACTCCGTACATGATTTGTGTGACAGAGTTGGACGGTCGTGTGTCTGGCATGGTTTGGACAACCATGTTCATATCACTCGCAGCTGCCATCACCATCCAACGACGTTCTTCCGTTCTGACGTTTGTTGTCTCCGTGATCATCAGATGCATCTTTTCAATCGGACTTGAGCCGACGCTGATATTACTCGGTGTGCTGAATGTAAGTCGTCGTTCAGACACACGTATGCTTCATTTTCTATGGCAGATGCCCAGCTTATTTGACCGCCACTGTTCAGTCGCTTAATGCCAGCCGACCACACCTGGGTAAACGTCTGAAGTCAACGTCGTCGACTGACTTCTCACTACCTTAGTTACGCACCAAGTTTGGAGGGCGTGCGTTCTTGTACTGCGTTTCCATTACATGGAACTGATTGCCTGAACACATCCATGCTGAACCTGACATTCGTGTTTTAGGAAACTGCTGAACACACATCTGGTTTTATTATGTGACTCTGGGAATGCACCTATGTTCAGCATGTAGTAGGCGCACTAGAAATGCACTGGATGACGATGATGATGATGATGATGACACGTGCGATATACATGCAGTGTATTTTTCAGGGTTTTGAATTGGTGATCGGGTGTCTTGGGGGTCAACATCTATTAGGTAACTTTTGTTAGCATACAGCTGTATAACACATTTGCATAAAATGAATATAGTAGTTATGTGTATACCGTTTAATTACTGTCAGTAATTTAGGTGACTGCAGTAGCCTCCTAGCTGAGAATAACATAGATCCTGTTAGGATGCGTGTAAGAACTCTTTAACATCCCCAGTGGGGCGGGGGCGGCGTTTGAGGGGTGTCAAAAAAGTTTTGGCGGTGAACACCCCGCTGTGAGAGGGGCAGATAATTCCCTGCGTTGGCCAATATTGGAATCCTCTTCACTCCTCAACAAGCAGGTGCAGTTGGTGATTAATTCGGCGTATTTTGATGCAGAAAGCTGGCTTCGAATGCATGCTGTACTGGCGGTGCATGAATCGAGTTAGGTTCCACATTTTTTCCACTGAAAAACGGCTCGTTTTGCGTGATTGCAGGTGTTGAACAGCGTGTTACTGACGGTGAGTGTGATGGGAAATTTTGGAACGTTTACGAAGCGTTGGTATCACATTCTGATCGACTTCAACTTTGTCTATCACGCCGGCTATGTCATCATCAGCATTCTCGGCCTCTGTCTTCACGAGTTTTTCTACAGTCTTCTGGTAAGCACAGATTTGTGTTCTGCTTTCCAGTAAAATGAATAAAAAAAGTATATATTAGCTTTTGTGGCTTTAGCTCATAGGTTTACTGGCATTTCAGCTGATATTTTATATGTGTGTGTAGAAATAATCTTTTTTATACAGCCAATAGCCATACTTTCTGTGTGTCACTTCAGTCACTATATTGTAGCATTTCTCAGGTCTTTAACTCAATTTTTGTAAGTGTGAACTATGGAACTATAATTGCTGTTAACTCAATTTTTGTAAGTGTGAACTATGGAACTATAATTGCTGTTCGACTTATGCATCTGATGTCATTGGTCATTCGGAATGGTTGCTTTTGGTATCTAGCTATGAAATGTTGCAAAATAACTCACAAGATTTAAAGTCGTCATCTTTTCAAGATGCAGCATATTTCACCCAGCAATAATGATTGCTGGGTGAAATATGCTGCTGCCTATTTGTTAATGTTGAATAGTTTAGAACACACGTTTATAACACAAACCAGCACTTATCGTAACTGAAACTTAAACAAAATACTAAAACAGCCGTGAAACGTTTTAACTGTTTAGCCAATCACAGTCGTTATCCGTTGTTTATGGCTTGGTGCGTAAACAGCAGATACAGACAGTGATTGGCTAAAATGGCTAAAACGTTTTCAAAACTGTTTTAGCATTTTCGTTTGGTTGCAATAAAACTGTATTATTTCTGTTTTATTTCATTTTTATTTCAAATTTGCGGACAGCTTAATGGTTAAGTTTATTTGTTGCTAGGAAGCTGATCTTCTGACCAGTTGGTCTGAACTGCTCTGAAAGGAAAAGTCTGCTGAAATCATTTCTTTGTCTGTTTCTTGAGGGGTGCAGACTGTTTGCATAGCCTGTGCTTTTTCCTGTTTGTTTTTTTTTCTGTAATTATTGCTTCAGAACATGCAAGATAAGTTTAATGTTTAATAGCTGCTGGACATAATCTATCGTGAGGAGACACTGTTGAATGTAATCCGTTCGGTGACGAAGAACGGTCGAAGCATCCTTCTCACAGCAGTTCTCGGTGTCATTCTCATCTATCTTTTCTCGATCGTCGGCTTCATATTCTTCCGTGACGACTTCATGATCGAAGTTGATGCTTTGGATGCCATAGGCATTAACAAAGGTTGGTGTCCGTTAGTGATCAGTTTACAAGATTGAAGCCATCTTATTGATGAGGTTGTGAAACTTGTTTTTGCTGTAGCACTTGTTGAATATTGTTATGACTGAAACTGTATATGTTGTTACCGTTTGTACATACATTTTTATTTATGCTTTGTAAGTACTACTTTTGAGTATAGACTTATAAAATAGCGTTATTGTTGCTTCTAGCTCTTCTCTATCACATACTGTTTGAAGTTTAGCTTTTTAAACACAGATTTACTTTGTAGACACAATACAATCCACATATGCCATTAAAATCCCGATCACTCTTCTCAGAGTATGGGTTAACTCGGTACTATTCTGTGGTCATATGAATACCCATTCAGCTGTTGCAGAAGGAACAGATACATGTGGCTAGAAGAGATGTGTTTCTGCCGAGTTCTGCTGTGAGTTGAATTGAGCTTTAAAACGGTTATTGTCGACTGTTGATTGACAGATCTAGTGACGTCAGCTGCAAAGAAGCTGAGTTCGGAATTCCAGCAGTGTAACGCCACCAGTGACAAATGCCCGTCTAGCATGCGTGGAAGCACAGGTATGTTGTTTAGTTCTGTCGAGATCCCCAAAGACAGTCACTGATAAACTGCAACGTGTTATGAATGTTGTTGCGCTTGCATTGAAGTATTCAAGTACTAAGAAGTTTGACAGGGTCTCCCCTGTGTTATGAGACACTATTTGCATTGGCTCGATGTGTCAGACTGCAATCACTTATTATTATTATTATTATTAGAAATAGTATTACCATTAAGACAGAGCTTCAAATATGTAATATGATTTGCTACATATCAGAAATTTATAATTTTTTAATAATGTGGTCATTTTAACCGTTATCATTCACAAAGGTAACTAAAATATGATTTGCTATTGCAATGAAGTTCAAAGTATTTGCGTAAAAGTTTCGATAGGTGAAACTTTTAACTATCTTATAACTCACTTTAGTTGAAGTTTATGTTGGCTTGTTTGTTTGTCGTAGTGGTAATGGCGTTGGTCACATCAGCAAAGTTAAGCTACGTCGAGCCTGGGATTGGTGAATACCTTTGGCAGGTGTACCATCCCTGTATTTTCGTGGCAACTCAGCCACACTCAGCCTAAGCCGTCGCTCTGTGGGTAGGTGCAGTGGGTACTGGCTATGGTTTCCACTGCTGGGGAAGAAACGGCGAGTACTGCGTAGCAGTGGGCCATGTTACCGGAACTGCTGGCATTCTCGCTTATTGTATGCTAGCTTAATTGGATCTAACCCTCTCCTGCTCAAAGGTCAAAGGGGATGAGGTCCCTCATGAAGGACCTCCTGGTCTGTTTGTAAGTCTTCTACCTTTTCGTAATTGAAGTTTCAGTAGTCAAAAAGTCGCTGTTCATCACTGTCGAACTGTTTCAGTGGCTGCACTGGTCGCCGACGACGATGATGATGACCAGAAAGAGCGTCACTGTGACTCTCTGATCATGTGCATCGTTACGACTCTGAACGAAGGTCTTCGCAACGGCGGCGGCATTGGCGATGTCCTGCGAAAACCAAGCAGCAACGTATGCGTCACTGTTACTCTGCATTTTGTGGGGATAATGCGTAACAAAATTTGTTACAGTCGGCTTCCTCTTTTGGTCGAGTTGTTCGGTGATGTGGACAGCAAGACTGCTTTTGGGCCACCTTGTAGCTGAAGCAGACTGCAGGAAATAAGTTATCATCATTTACCTATTATGTGTGATATGAATAAGTCTGTAGGTAATCTTGATATAAGTATCAAACGCACGTAATACACACTATATAAACATGAGAAATAAAAGCACAGTGTGCACAATTAGAGGTACTCTTTAAAAAATACACATGCATATTAAATTTATGTTTTTAATATGCTATTTTATACTGTTTTCGCGAAGTTTAGGGTTTTAATGGTTTTATTATGTTTTTGGTATTTATTATTATTTTTTGTATACTTTTATGTATGCTGTGTGTACGATTTTGATAATAAATAAATAAATTATGCTTAGTCGAGCTATGCTATTATGTTAAGTGCTGTTTTATTATTCTCAGTATGGACTATGTGCGCTGTGTGGTGCAGGAGCGGTTGTTCTTTGCGCGTGTCATCTACGATCTGATATTTTTCTTCATCGTCATCATTATTGTTCTGAATCTCATTTTTGGTGTCATCATCGACACTTTTGCCGACCTCCGAAGTGAGAAGCAGCACAAGGAAGAAGTGCTGAGAAGCTCGTGCTTCATCTGTGGTTCGTGCTCGACTGTTTCGCTTGCATGTAGATGTTTTGTGATGCATGATAGTGCAGACATTTTCTAGTTCCTTTGGATCACAAAAATAGACTTTCATTCATGCCAGTGCCCACTCTCAGGAGCTGTAGAATAAGCCCACCTTATGTCGTCTTAGTGTGTCTTATGAGGCGACTAAATTAGGGTAGATAATTGTGTTCGGTGTATTTGGTTGTTGGGTTTATTGTGTTGCATTGAGTTATGTATGTATCAGTCGAGACTGCCTGTCAAGACAGACCACCTTTGAAATGACCTTTTACTTTGTTGGGTGGAGCTGCTGATGGTAGATTGTTAACTGTTTGTTTGTGGAGGATATAGGATGATCCATACACATACAATTGGCATCGTAACTGGGATAAGACCTCCGAATTGCTGTCATTGACATAAAAATCAAAAACTAATTGCTTTAGCTCGAGTAAGTGGCGAATTTGGAGGCACGTGGAGGATGGTCAGAGTGATCACTTTTATTCCGTGCAATCGTGTCACATTTATGCGCACAATTTTTCCAGATTGTCTGGAGAATTAGCAATTTAGCATCGATGTTATAAAATACATTAAGAGTTTGCACGTTTGACAGCTCAGGCCAGTGTTTGAAATGGCTGGGCAGATTGAGTGAGCCAGTAAGTATATTAAAGGCACAATGTTAGGTTTGTTAGGTTCAGATCGGCAATCTGACTGTAAGGCATTGAAAAATTGATAGGGTCAAATTGGCACAACCAGATCATCGACTTGACATGAAAATGCTGCTACTTTTAACTCAGAGACTTAAATGTAGCTTAGTTCTAGATTCATCAAACCAATCTGGTCAGACTTTCTGGCTTAAACAGCCAGAATATCGGTCTTATATAAACATGTGGTCAGGTAACATAGGTCTACATTGCGACTCTGACCAAACTCGTCATATAAACGTTTACGCAAATGTAGGTTACTTTAAATGTCACAGTGAACTGAAATAGAGAGTCAAAGAAGGTTTTGAATGCTATAGGACAAATTAACCACGAATTAACGTATCATTTCCTGGCCTAAAATTGTGACGATCTGACCCTGTCAATATTTTTCTACCTTACAGTCAGATCGCCGATCTGACCCTATAATTATCTATATTAAAATCGCTTTGGGAGTCACTGCTCTTGGCTTTTGCTAAAGAGGGTCAATATTCACGGAAATAAAATCTTATCTGCAACTTGATACCGTGCACATCGATCACTTAACCACTTTCCTACTGTCACTAGTGCAGTGGTGAAGACTGCTGCTATTGTGGCAGTCCCATTTTGCTAAATGTCGATAAACTTCGGTCACCAGCCGGTGAAGTGAAGTGCGCTGGCCACACGTGTAGGTCTGGATCGGTCGGCATTTGACAACAAGTCGGTGTCGTTTGAGGAACACTGCAAACTGGAGCACAACATGTGGCACTACCTGTTCTTCATCATTCTGGTCAAGGTCAAAGATCCGACCGAATTTACTGGGCCGGAGAGCTACGTCTGCTCGATGATCCAGGTTGACAACGCAGTTTCGTGTTATGTCTGCTTTTCCGGGATCACCTGAGCTGTATAATAATCCTATCTTGTTTTTGTGTGATTCATTATCATAAAAGACGAATGTACCCGCAGAGTATCTTTGCTGCAGTTGTTTTGGTTCCACATTTCTTAATTTGTTGTGAATATGCCTTTAACTTCGTGTATCCGAGATCTGTAAAGTGTCTGAAGTGGCATTTGGCACTGTTTTGAGTAAATATTAGCAATGAAATAGAAAGTGGCATCCAAGCCACAGATGCCGTTTGACTGGCACTGGACCGTTCTATGCGGCCACCCTGGCTACGCGATGATGATGGTGATGATGATGGTGATGCTGGTGATGGTGGTGTTGATGATGGTGGTAATGATGGTGATGATCCAATTTCAAGCCCTGATCTGCTGCATTCTAATGTATCGCCTCACCTTGATGTGGCTTATAACTAAACTACAAATTATGTTGCCTAAGAGTACTGAGAGTGCCGTTCACTTAGGGGTTAGTTGGAACATGTTTGTTGTTTGCTTGTATGACTATTAGTGGAACGACTCGTGATTTAGTCATCCCAGGTTCGAATCTTACCCACTGCAGTGCTGAATATGGCCCTGGACAAGCTGCTGGTGCTCACGTGCCTGTCGTCAAACAGTACAATTTGGTACTAGTGGAGGGCTGGTGATGCTCCGAAGCTTGGAGGGTAACTGTAGGTGTGGCGTCGCATTGGCCATGCGTCACAGACTTTG
>Ga0056115_1001441_pt1 | contig 11324 bp, 14 predicted proteins | sample WorMetOlspDAHAB1_FD_77007 | JGI IMG/M metagenome (GOLD analysis project Ga0056115, IMG submission 77007) | Marine gutless worms symbiont microbial communities from Max Planck institute for Marine Microbiology, Germany - Olavius sp. DAHAB.1 ... | reverse complement strand
CTGTGACAGGATCAGGTCAGTAGGGATGATACAGCTTACAGTGACCACTGTCTAGCCCTGCGTGATGTCAGTGGCTTTCGCAAACTGTTCCAGAATCGAAATATTACAACCACTCGCATTTTAAATGGATATGACTAATTAGTAATTGACCAACTTCGCTGCAATTAAAGTATAATGAAGACTATTAACAATTTACTGTACATTTCGTCATTTTGGCCTTTCCGTTTATAACTCGACCAAACCAAGTACCAGCCCCCGGGACCAAGGCCAAGGACTAACATCACTGCTGGACTACGTGATGTGTTGTACATTGAGATATGTATAGGCAGGTCCAAAAACTAAGCCCATAACAAATTGTTAATAAATAAAAAAATAATATTAAATTGTAGTAAAGGCCGTCAACTTTTTTTCGTCATATTGGAACTTTTTTAGATTTCCAATTAAGTTTTTATCGCATGCACTATAATTTATGTGAAATTACAAATTTATCCGCTGTAACTGATGATGTCAGATATTATGTCGCGAATAGAATATAATAACTACAAAATATTTATTTTAAACTCAAATTTTGTGAAAAATGTGGCCTCAGTATAAACCGTCAGTCACACAGTCCATCACGTGCGAGGCCATGACACACCATCTAGCGGTCAGTACCTGACTAGTGCCAGCTGATTCTGACAAATGACAGTGATCTGACCTCTGTGGGTGGTCGACTCTTTGGTCCTTGACGATAATTAGCGATAGCCTTCTCGCCATATTAGCTATTCACCGCTAGTAACCGTGGTTTAGTTTACAAATGGCGGAAAGTCGTTCACAGCTTGAATTTGACGCACCACGTTTTGCAGACGTTACGATGTAACAGATGGTTAATCAAACTATTCAGATATTTGCGCGCTTAAAGCCTACAAAAGGAAAGAAAGGCGTAAGTGTGATCATTGAACGTGCACAAGTACCTTCTACTTTTTGACTGTTGCTCTCGCGGCTCTACAAAAAATAAAATTAAAGTAAAAATAAGTGAAAATTTGGGCACTGTCAGCGAAGTTCACCCGCGGGTAGGGTTAATTAGGGTTAGGGTAAGTGTTAGGGTTAGAGTTTGGGTTAGGGTTAGTGGTTAGGGTTAGTTAGGGTTAGGGCTAGTTAGAATTAGGGTTAGGGTTAGGTTTATGGTTGGGGTTAGGGTTAGGGTTAGACCCGCGGGTGAACTTCGCTGACAAGGTCGGCGTTCGACAATACACAGCGTCATGAATAATCATGACATTAGGTAAAGGTTACTCAGACAATCATATGCATTCATGCAGTTAGCAATTGTTTCTGGTCAGCATCCTGACAAGATAATCTCTGTCATGATGCCTGCAAGTTTTCTTTTTTGGTAACAGTCCAGATAAGCTCCGCCACACCAGATCTGCTGCTTATTCAGTAGAACTTGTTGTGCTGAATAAGCATCAGAACTCGGGTTGCGGTGCTTATCTGGACTGTTACCCCTTTTTTCCAAGAACTGTCACAGATTGGAACTCCCTTCCCAGTTCAGTCAGATAAAAGCCATCTATGGACTCCTTTAAGACTGCCCTACACCATCTGTTTGGTGTCACCAGTAATCATCACTGAGCCATGACGCTTCAGCAGTAATGGGTGCACACCCATGGCTGGATATTCACTGAAAAACTGTTCCGCTATTTCAGTCCTGATAACTCTTAGTGTTGACTGCACCTACACCAGAGTTTATAATGTAGAGTGTATAAACAAATGTCACAATGAAAATGAAATAATACTGTTTTCTATTTATGCGTATGTTGTTGCATTTGCAGAACTGTGGACAAAGTTAAATAGGCCTGTCTGTCACTACTCAGTAGGGTTAATGGCACTACAGGAGAAGTGCACGTAACTTGGAAATAATGTTTTTTTTTCAAGAAAACCATAGTGCCGTGTTAGGGTTTAGTGTTAACATGGCATCTTTCCATCGCTGGCGTCGTCTATACTTGAAGATCTAATGCAGACAAGTGAAAGGGAGAGTGTGCCAGTAGGTCTACAGATCGTTGATGGCCACTAGATAGGCCTATTTATTATCGTCCACTTTGTTTGTGTGATCCACGTCATTTAGGATGACCCTTGTAATTTATTTTTATCTTATTCTAGTGTTAGTATTGGATTATACCTTTAAACCTACCAGCTTGACCTTGATACAGGAGACACATGCATTGCATCTTATTTCTGTCTCTAACTGGAAATACAAAGTGACACATTATTGGTACGGTTATTTTTAAATGAAAGCTCAGGTTCTGCATTTATGCTTTGAAAGAACTTGCTATATTTTTGCTTCTTCAGGTGTATACTGTAGTTGAGTATTCCAGTGTTTTGAGATTTCATGTCTTGGTTTGCAAGGCTGCCAAGGTGAGACATTGCAAATGCGGGTGATATTGCAGAAGGGGCGGATGACCTCAGCTGGGTTTGAGGCAGAGCTGCCAAATGGCTGTCAAATTGTTTATTCAAATTTAAATTTAAATGTTTCCCAAGTTCCAACATAACATGTCCACATGGAGAATATCTTCCACAATATGCTGAAATTGGCCATGTGATCTTCATTGTCAGCGAGTGACATGATTTTGTACAGGAGAAGGGATTAAAATGGGGTCACCCTCTCAATGCAGCTGACTTAACAAGCCTAGGTATGTAGTATCTTGGACTACTCCTTGTTTTTCAATGTATCTGGTAGATGGACTTGCAGGCCTTAAGTCTCTGGTGGAGTGTTGCCTAAAGAGTCAAGTTTTTTCTGTTACTGCTCTCACTGTCTGACCATGTTATCTCATTATCTTTTTTTTGACTCATTTTGGCTTTTCGGACCTTATTTTTCTTTAGCATTCTTTGGTCATTTACATCTTATTGGACGTTGTACTAATGTAGATTACTTTGGTAAATATAAAAATGTAATTTATCATAGTTTCTTATTGGCAACATGTTGTGTATTTTTGTACAGTATTATGACTTGATTGATGATGCCGATGGTTGTTCTCTGCTGAGCTTCAGTGTCCCACGTGATGCTAACGATGGCATTGTTAACAACAGAAAGGAGCTATTTAAGTTTAGGCAAGTACTTCTGTTGTGTGAAGTGCATAGATACTGATTGAAATGCTGAAGACTGGCATCAGATTGTGGCTGTGTGATTCAATCTGTGGATAGGCCTTATATATGCTGTGGCAATTCTCTCCATCCTTTTCCCTTGCCATGTTTGTGAATACATGTAGTGTGAAAATGTTTAATCAAACTTTTTCACCACTCATTATCCTCAGTGTCCTAGTTTTTGCGGCTCCAAACATTTTTGCTGACATTAGTTTTGTTCTTGCTGTTGCATATGATATTGATCAGTCATTTCCCACTTGTATTTAAAAATGCACATTTCTTAGGTCATTTAAGAAAGTTGCTTTTGATTATATCTGTAAATTATGATTGATGCAAATTCTTTGACTGCTGCAGAGTGGGGTTGTTAGCGATGTCTGTTCATGTGCTTAGTTGCATGGCATTGATTAACTCCAAATGACATAGATCAGGTGCCTGTCTTATTGTTACATATCAATGATAGTAATATAATCTTAAAAATAAAGTTCCTTGCATTGTCTTGGTGATAGAGAGTTAGTAGATAGACATTCTGTGCTGTGTGTCAGGCTATTGGATTACCTCCTGGACTCTTCTTTTCTGGACCTGCATGTTTATTTTGTTCTATTACTTCTGATGATTGGTCATTATTCTTCCGACTTAGCCAGGCTTCTGGTCAACCATTTGTTGCACGTTTATGCTATATCATATTGTAATTGTTGTTTTGTGTATGTTAGTTTTCGGAAAGTATTTGATGTGCAAACGAGGCAGGATGAAGTCTTCGGTGTTGTGGCCCAACCAGTTATTGACAAGTTAGCTTCCATCCTTTTCTGCTGCATATGTTAGATGTACATTATACAATAAACACATTGTGAGGTGATGATATAACGATTTTGACTTGCTGTGAAGAGAATAGGGTTTTGACTTATGGTCATTTCACTCATGTGTAGCACACGTGTGCCTCGATCACCGTGTAAAATGTTACTTACCAGGGGTTGTGATGCTCTGAGTTTAGGAATCCAACAGCAGATAGTGGGAGAGATTTTCAATTTATCATCCACAGCACACAATCTTCAGTTCATTATTGCATCAAAGATGACGACTTCACTTAAGCCTTGTCACTCTTAGTGGGACATGGGCCACAGACCACTGTACATCATCCAGTTTTTCTCTGCTTCCACCTGTCAGCACAATGACACTTAGGCGTCATAGTGCTGTATTGTCCATTTTTCCCAGTTTTTGCTGTTTTTGATGCGTCTTGTTGCCATAAACTAGCTCACAAACTGCAGCTTTGGAATTTGTAACATGTAAATGCTGGCATAATGGAATTAAATCTTAACGAATTATTGAATTAATTCAAATAACCTGACTCTAAATTTTGTGCACATTGGCAGTTACCTTGCTGCATAACCACCTGGGCTGCCCTTGTATATGTTGTTCCAAGGTAGAGATTATATTGCACTGGTTTGGTGTAGTAACAGTGCTATTTTTTGCTGTATTAATTGCAGTGTGCTGGAGGGCTACAATGGAACCATATTTGCCTATGGGCAGGTAACTGATCTTGTGGTCTGTTGTACTTTGACGTGTGACATAAATCATAACTAATGCTGCTTACAGATCAGCTGAAAGAATGCATATACATGCCTTTGCTATGGTTCCTTTTGCACAGCAACCTGTGCGAGCAATGAAGTATAGATTTTAATAGAGCAGGACGACTGACAGAATTATATGCTCTGTGTCCCAGTTGGTTTTCAGTTAAGATCGGTGTACAAACACTGATATTATACTTGTTGTTGCCCATGACGACACAATGGGATGTATGAACTGTGATCAACACAAGGCCAGGGTGTGCACGCATACAGTGAGCATACTTTGTTCCTTTTATTTTTATGTATTTATTTATTTTCAATAGCAGGCCCATGACACCATGACACCATGACAAGCGATACAGCACAACACAGATAAAAGCATGCATACAGTATCTACGACTACGAAAGTTTAAAACAAAATACTACACCACCTTTGAAAAAGAGATAACTGATAAAAAATATCGCAGGATAATACAGCTTGGATTAGCATATTATCACTTTTGCATAGAGAGCACCAAAAAAAATACACCAGTTTACGAACTACAGCGTCAAATGATGGAACATTATTGTATACAAACAACCTTGACGCTACACCATCTTGGTTCGAGGAACAATTGTCTGAAGGCGTCATTTTGTTTACACTGCACTGCCTGTCCACAGGCGTGACCATCCATCTCACCTACCCAGGGAAATTTTGAAAGGGGAGGTGGGTGGAAGACAATGTGTCAGCCTCGTCTTCATTTATCGCAACGAACTACGCCTTTTATATGGAAAAAGGCGACTTACTGAAAAAAAAATTATGAGCCAATAGGGAACGGCGGCCGCCCCCACTGCCTCCCCCCATTAAATCCTGCTACAGCACCAACCCACCACGTAGATTTGGGAGCCATCAAGCCTGTGAACTTGCATTCCTGGCTGTACAATGGCGAAACCGATGGCATCTGTTGCAGCTGCTGTCCATGCCGTCGGTGGGGGCAACATTTTAGATAACGTCGAGCCATCTTTCCTGCTGAGGATAATTCCCTTCGTCTGTGCACTTGTACCAAGTGATGCACCTTGAGCCCCTTACAGTCCATCATGTGCCATGCATGCAACGTTGATACATGCCACAACCACCAGTTAACTCACATGTCGAGATGAACAGCCAATGACACACGTGCCGTTAGACGTGTCTCAGCAAACGTCAGCTGATCTGAGAGCCAGAGTTTGCTGTTTTTAAAAATGTTGTTTTGAGATATTTTTTTTCATTCGTATAGCTCCACAATTGCCGCATCTGCTGCCTTAGCAGTGCTGTCATCACCGACAGAGCCAGCGTACATCCTTGACCGCAGCCCAAGCCCAAGGTCACAGATTTTGGCCTGTAGCCATACAGCCGTACGTAGCCATACTCTGTCGTTTTAATGTTCTCAACCCCCCGTAGTCCACGTAAATACATGGAAGGTTGAGTTGGCTTATTTGGCTGACCTATAGTGGACAGTTTACCCACAATATGGTCACCTGTCAACCATAGATCGGTCGCAGGGCAGGGAAAATCCACTGGCCAAAGACTGACATCCTAACCATTGAGCTATGCCGAATTGTCAGTTATCAGTATGTTGTGGTGTTATCAGACTGGCAGTGGCAAAACGTTTACCATCACTGGTGGAGCTGAGCGCTATGCCGATCGAGGCATCATCCCACGCGCTCTTTCGTACATCTTTGATTATTACGAGAAGGTACTGTATTTTTTGGGAGTTGTCCGACCATTTGCAAGTTTCATTGCAGTAATTTCAAATATCTCGAATTGACCAGACCAGTTGAATATGGAAAATTGGCTAGAAAATGCTAGACATTATTCTCACCATATTAGATTATTACTGTTTCGTAATTGTTTTTTGCAGGTATTACTGCTGTTTGTATTGCAATCGTAGTGTTAGCCGCAGCACTGTCCAATCCATACCTTAATGGAAGTTGCTGTCACAGTTTCTAAATGGTAGAGTACTCACTACACAGCACTAAAATGTGTCTTGCTAGAGAAATCTTGTTTGGCCTCTGAGTTTACTTTATGCATGCAACCACTCAGACATGACAACAGTGTGGTATATCACACCCACTTGTTGTTGCGCAGCATCGTGACAGCGAGTTCACCACTCACATATCATACCTGGAAATCTACAACGAGAACGGATATGATCTTCTTGATCCCAAGCACGAAGCCGCCAAACTTGATGACCTTCCGTAAGTACTGTCACTTCTAAAGAGTGATGTATTAATGTGTTTGAGTAGCTAAGGCTGTTTTCAGTTGCTCCACCCTGTCACTGTCAATGCTGCAAACTCAGTGTCAGTTTCACGAGCATTACGTATGTCTGCCTCAAAAGTTTGGAGCACTTTTCCACCCTGTGTTCATGACTGCAAGTCACTAGCTGCATTTAGACGTCATTTCAAGACTTGTTTCTTTCACTTCATCACTAATGAATCAGATGCAAATGTGCCCTGCTTCCTACCACAATTTGGCACTATACATCGCAATCGATGAAGGGGTTTTGATCTTGTGATGGGTTGAACTCGGACCATCCCATAGGATGTGATTTCGCCATTAACACAGGGCTCAACTACCACCCAGCCTGTGATAAACTTACTATCCAGCTTGCGTATGGTAGTTGTAACATTTGTGCTTAGTCGTATGGGTGCAGTGGTATGTCATGTTCCTGATGTATATATTGTACCTTTATTCGTACTCGTTTTGTTGGCAGCAGGTTGTGTTATAATTTATGTGCGAGTTACCGATTTATTAGTAAGATTGCTGTTTGGCATCTGTATAAAATGCTATAGAGTTTTTGTCTCTTACTTTTTCTCATTTTTTAGACCGTGTACATTATTAAGTGGTGGCAGTGGCGGATCCAAAAATTTTGGAAATTTATTTATATTTTTATTTAACGTCGCTGCCATATCATGGATGATGAGCGAGAAAAATTTTGGAAGGGGGCGGAAGACAATTTATCAGTCTCGTTGTCATTTATCGCAAATGCACACAACGGACTGTATGCCTTTTACACGGAAAAAGGCGGCTTTTTTTTGAAAAAATTCTGAGCCAATGGGGGGGGCGCTCCCTCCCCGTCCCCCCTTTGAATCAGCCACTGAGTGGTGCAAATTATCTTGTGTGAATTCTTATGCTTCTCTTCGTGTGTGTTATTGTATTCACCTTCTGCCCATTGTGATGAAATGTACTTTCTATTGCGCCAGGAAGGTGACGTTAATGGAAGATGCGGAACAGAACATTCACCTGAAGAACCTGTCGTCTCACGAGGCTAACAATGAGGAGCAGGCGCTCAATCTACTGTTTCTTGGCGACACCAATCGCATGATTGCCGAGGTCACCGCCGTATATGCCTACCATTCGTCTGTCAATTTTTGTCGTCACTTTATCTCCCTATCTGTTAGTTGGTGCCACACTCACTTTCATAAAGACATTATTTAAACGTAATAAAACTGGGATAATTCAATGTTCATAACGTCATAATTTTGTACAAAAACAGCATGGACATTTTTTTTCTTTACTAAGTATTAAACATTTGCATTTTTAATAATATAGCAAAAAAACTTAAAGACTTTCCGGCATGAATAAACGCTATGGTTGTCTAAATTTGGAAATTGGTGTATTTTCAGTTGGTGCTATAGTATGTTGAAGACAAGCATTTAAGGTCATATGTGCATGGGCGCCGGAACGTTTTAAAAAGTGGTATGGCTAAAAGTCGCCACTGAAAGCGTCGAGGGGAAGTGGGAGAAGGGTATTCCACTCCCATGTTGACTGTGGGGCTCATGAACATCGCCTAGTGCGGTCTGTGGCAGAGCCCCTTTCAGTGTTAGATATGATGCGTTTTTAAACTAAAAACCTGGCTGCTTGTGCGGGAGCTTGCCTTTTGTGCTCGAAAGTGGTACAGCAGTACGGCAATTTACGCCTCAAAAAATGGTGCGGCTTTGTTTGCCAAATATGATTCAGAGCCAGTGCATATATGTGTTAGATGAACTGAAACGATTTATATGAAATACCTGCTGTAGGTTAACAGAGTTATTGCTGTTGAAAATTTATTCGATCAGTCTTCTTTCTGATGTATCTGTGCTGATTTTACTCCTGCTTCGTAGACACCGATGAATCAGGCGTCAACACGATCGCATTGCATATTTACAATTCATATCACGTCGCGCATTGCCGGTGCGTCCACAGTACGTCGATCCAAACTGCATCTTGTCGACCTTGCTGGGTGCGCTGTACCTTTGCATTGCTGTTATCATGATCTGGGCAGCATTTTTAAAACGAGTTATTCTCTATTTAGATCGCTTTAAGTGGCTTAGTTTAAAGTGTATACTGGTTGGTTATGAATGCAAATTCTGCTTTAACTATTCTTTATTTTGTTTGCAGTTTCGACGACATTCTGTTTTCTTTTAGATGTAATATTTTGTTGTGCCATTAACAACATATATAATATAATAATATAACAGTGAAAAAGGTTTATGCATTCAGTCACTGGAGTCTTTTTTGCTGTATTGTGTGACCACAAGATTCTGTATTGTAAAAGATCTATGTCGTAGTATTGCCAGTCTAATTAGCTCCTGTGTATACATTACACGTATAACCCTAACCCATTTGCAGATCCGAGCGTGTTTCAAAGACTGGTGTCAATGGTGTACTGTTGACTGAAGCCAAGTACATCAACCTGTCTCTGCATTACCTCGAGCAGGTGAACGATTTCCACCATTCTTCATATTTCGATATTTCTTGACAGCCTCAAACTGTACACTCCATAGTTTTCTGCTAACCATTTTACTTTATGGCAAAGTTTATTTGCAGCCAAAGGCAGGAAGGGAGACACGTCATATAAAAACAACACAGCTGCTGAAAGACGGACATAAACACAAGACAGATAGATGATGTAAAATATATATATGCACACCGTTGCACAGTGGAGATTAAATAAAACGACAAAAAAGTAAATGCACACAAAGCGTCTAGTATCTTACTAGTGATCCCTACTATTTCTTAAAATTAATTTAAGTTTAAGGTCCTGAAGCTAATGCTGCTAATGATCACTAACTGTATTGTTTATACAAAATCTGACTCAGTTTAAGTCATTTTAGAGGCTATAATGTAGATATCTTATGGTGGAACTCTTAGCAGTTATACTCGCATTATGCTTGTAACCTGTCTCTGTGGCTTGTTATATTTTACTTACTTGATCGTTCAGGTGATAATAGCGTTGTCAGAAAGTCGTCGTCAACACATTCCGTATCGTAACTCGATGATGACATCAGTTCTGCGCGACAGTCTCGGCGGAAATTGCATGACAACAATGATCGCTAACTGTGCCGTCGATCGTGCCAACATCGACGTTAGTTTACCTGAATTGCTAAACATCATTGTCATGCACAATCTTCAACAGATATTTGACGTATCGGGATCATAATAATAATAATGATAATAATAATATGCAGAAATCACTAATTGGTGACACTGCCATAGAGGCAGGTGCAGCGGCAAACCAGGCAGCAGCCAACAAAATCGCCATTTACGATGAACTGGCCAGCACACACATCTGTCAAGTTGCCATAGAAACAGGAGGTACCTGGAATTACTGGGCTGTTGAGCTTGTCCAGGAAATTAGCAGACGGGCCACATAAATCACTAGTGAAACGAGATAATCCATCTTTCTGTTTCAGCAGTTGTCAATAGCCCTCCAAAGGGGAAATGCGGTCGCCTTCCTCAACACTTTTGACTCCGATTAGAGGCCGTTGCAGTCATAGCTTGCTTAGTACAATGTTTAAAGCCTGTGGCTTTGTGCTGGTGAGCCAAAAATAATAATAAACAGAGGTTTCACAACGCGCAGTCAACAGACGAAACTGTCACAAATGCATGCGCAGTGACATCATACTGTAACTTTCTGAAAAAGAACTGTTTTCAGCGAATCTTTGAAACTCTGGAGTTGTCACAACTCTGCAGCTATCAGCCACCAGACCTCAGACTTGTGATACAGCCAGTTCAGACAGTTTTTTCGTATGTCTTGCATATGTTTATATTTGGGTGGTGTGATCACAGTGCAGTGTGACTGTCGTTCATTATACTATCAAGAAATAACCTGTTTTCACTAGATATGTGCATATTTATGTGTTGTGTTGACAGGAGACTATCTCAACGTGTAGGTTTGCGCAGCGTGTGGCGATGATAAAGAACGAAGCCATTCTGAACGAGGAACTCGATCCGAAGATGATGATTGAGAAGCTGCGACGCGAGATTCAGCAGCTGAAGGACGAGTTGTCAATGGCAACCGGTCAACAAAGAACCGACTCGTTAACCGATGACGACATGTCGCGGTAGGTTCTGTTTTCATGTCATGGATATGCTTAGTAGCAGTAAAATGCATTTAGTTTCATTTTATAATGTTATTCAATTCAGGCAACGTTCCCTGCACACACCATGCCTTAAGGTGACACAAGGCACTGAAGATTAGAAGGCTGAAGCATGCACGTGTCTGGAAACATCTGAAATCTAATCAGTAAAAAACATCGGAATTATTCAGAATAGGAAATGAAACAGAACTCGCAAAAGTTAGATTAGCTATTCTATGTAAACAAGATAAGTATACCTTTTCCTTCTCAAAATTCGTATTTTTATAG
>Ga0056115_1001440_pt1 | contig 11325 bp, 8 predicted proteins | sample WorMetOlspDAHAB1_FD_77007 | JGI IMG/M metagenome (GOLD analysis project Ga0056115, IMG submission 77007) | Marine gutless worms symbiont microbial communities from Max Planck institute for Marine Microbiology, Germany - Olavius sp. DAHAB.1 ... | reverse complement strand
GGAATTATGTCAGTCAATCAGTCATGGCACAACTTGTGACGTCACTCGTCATCACACGCATTGACTACTGCAACTCAATCCTTGCCGGTCTACCTGCATTCAGACTGGTGCCACTGCAACGAGGGCAAAACGCGGCCGCTCGACTGGTGCTGAATTTGGATCGACGAGCGCACGGTCCTGCACTACAACAGCTGCACTGGCTTCCGGTCATGCATCGCGTCACGTTCAAGATATCCACATTAATGCACCAGATCTTACATAAACGCTGTCCTTCCTATCTCGCTGACCTGGGAACATTTAATACGACATACTCACAGAGACGTCACCTCAGATCTTCAACTACCAGATCCGCCGCCGTACGACGCGCACGACTTCAGTTTGGGAAGCGTGCATTTTCTGTTTGCGGTCCTATTGTGTGGAATAGTCTTCCTGCTGTACTTCGTAATATCGACAGTTATCCAATTTTCAGGCGTGCACTCAAGTCACATTTATTTAGCTGTGCTTTTTCCCCATAATTAATTGTTATCCCGTTCATTCACTGACATTGTAATGCACAGTCAGTCATATTTTGTAGACTGGGCACTAGAACATTTATTGTATTGTATTGTATTGTGAGTTATAATAATTATACCATTTTATGTCGCCAATATCATACAATATATATACAGTTGACCAAACCAGATGTATTATGTGGCCGTAAAGCTAGTTTAGACAATTTTAAACACGATTAATTACATAAAGGCTGCAGACCACGTTTCTATCAACTGATGCTTAAAAACTGAAAACAGCACCTTCATCGGTTCGAAACTTTTAAACAGCGATGTCCAAATAGTACCAGTTGAAATCTGCCAGTAAACAGGTTTTCTTTATGTACATGTATACTCAAATGAAGTAATTACGCTCCCTTGATCATTCTCGGTCATACTAGTAGGCTTACGCTTTATAGCACAGGACACGGCATATTTTACATTGCAGAAACTTTGGCATAGCACTACGCAATCGGTTCGGTCCGGGAAAAGGCACCATTTTGTTGGATGATGTGCAATGTACTGGCAATGAAACTTCACTGGCCGAATGTTCTCACGCTGGTTGGAGTGTGCACAATTGTCAACACGATGAAGACGTGTCCATTCGGTGTGTCGACAGCGTGGAAGTCACAGGTCAATTAATAATAACCAGTCATAATATGCTGACTGCTTTTCTGTGAAATCGCTGAAGTGAATTTTGTAAGTCGATGCCTTTAATAGCAACTTTTTAGCCCGTGACACTGTCAGTATACGGCCGATAATTGTTTTATTGATTACATCATGTATGCCATAGCTATGACGTATTAAATTTGTTCACAGCTTCAGACACAATAAGTAACTGATGACGTCACATATTAGGCCACGCATTTCTGTCCTTTTCTACTTAATAGAAACTTATAATATTCTAATGCTTCATTTACACTCAAATTTGACTTTAAAATCAGGCTTTATTGGCGGGTTTTAATAGGATTTATTGATTATTCGGCAGAGGGGGACTTCGTTTTTTGGACCACCCTGTGACTTATCCACAACGAAGTGGTAGTCTTATAAATATAAATGTATTAGGCCAATTGTCGATCGCAGAATAGCTTTTACCATGCAGATCATTCAATACATTTGAATACTGTAGAAGTCAGACTGGTTGGAAGCGAACTGCACAATGAAGGTCGTCTGGAAGTCAAAGTTGCCGGTAGATGGGGAACAGTTTGCGATGATTCTTTCGACGACACAGACGCAGGCGTTGCTTGTTCCATGCTCGGTCTCGGGTATGTGCCAACTGTTGAGATGATGTTGCAGGCTACAAGTGAATACTTCAACGGACTATAGGCTAATGTTCGATGGCATTCTGTCAGTCATTTCGGGACTATGGAACCCCCAAAAACTGTTGGGCTCATGACGCCCAGAAACGATCGATAAGCCACGTATTGTCGTCCATTTGACCTGTTCTCTAGGCAACCTTGCAACCTGCGAGGTAATCGACTTCTGAAGACGAATATTAAATAGACTGATTGAAACTAGGCCTACAGCGCATGCCTAGCTGCTATTCACTATCTGCTGCCGGACAAGCGCGATCCCTCTGTCACGGACAGACTGCGACATCCAATAAACTTTGAACTTTAAAAAAATCTGGAACTGTTAACTTTCCCAATGCTCCCATTCCATCTTTTTTATTATTCATTATCCCTAGTCTTAGATTTTGTCTTTAATTTTTTTTATAGCATTGATTTTATTTTCTTTTTTTGGTTACACTAAGCAGACTAAACAAAGTCTATATAATGTTGTGGCTTCTGATGCTTTGTACCTGTCCTTGATCGGACCTCATAGCAAGCAGTCGGAACAGCTTCCAGGCTGTATAGGCCTAATTGCGAATGACGAGGCAGACTAAGCTAATCATACTTCTGGTTAACTGTTGCCGCAATCAAACGTGCATTACCGCAGGCCTCCACTGCTGTGTTGTATACAGACATGTTGGCCGATCGCTGGGCCACGAGTTTGGACCAGGCGAAGGCGAAATCTGGCTGGACGATTTGCTGTGTGTCGGCTCCGAGTTGGACATCGGTCAGTGTAAACATAACGGTGTGGCGCAACACAACTGCGGACACAACGAGGACGTGTCCATCTCATGTGTCGCTGGTACAGTATTAACTGACATGTCTTTCAAAGCTGTTAAGTGCAGATACCTCAAACAGTTCATTGATTGATTGATCTTTATTAAGTACACACAACAAAATGTATATGTACATACATGAGAATACGTTGTAAGGACATTGATTATATATCAGTTCGAAGTAAATAAACATAAAAGTATATAAAAATATATAAATATAGGCGTAAAATTGAACCAAACATCAAATAAAATTGCAGAGGGACCGGTTGACAAAGGAACACCGAGACCAGCTGCATCTTTGAATGTCAGACGCGCAATTAAGTGTGTTACAGTTACCCAGGCGCGGTCGCACGCACAGTGACACATTGTCAGGCGTTTCGATGCTTTGAATTGATAAACAAAGCAATAACAAACACCTACTTTCCGCTGCTATACTTCAACTGCAAAAGAAAGTAAAAGCCATTTTAATATCGCGTGCGTAGACTGTCCGTCTGGTTTCGTCAGCATCAGTGGCCTTGACGGCTGCTACAAGATACTGCAGGACAAGATGACGTGGTCGGCCGCTGGTCTCATGTGCAAGGCGTACCACAAGAACGCGCACCTGTTAGTAATCAGTAGCGAAGCGAAGCAGAACGCCATCAGTCCATGGACCTCTGCAGGTATCGTGATCATGAGAATACTGTCTAAACATTTGCTCAACGTCAGCAGACCAGTCTAATGTTTTCGGTTTCAAAATATAATCAGGAATCTGTTCGGTTAGCAGCATGTGAATAGTTGCACCACTAGACCAGCATAGTCCTAACAGTCGTGTTTTAATTGTCAGAACACAATCTAATCGACTGTCGCTCACACACTATCTTACAGAAGAGAGAATGCAATGCCGTATCGATCGAATGCAGATGAAGACACGGTTTGTGACATAGCGATCGAGACAGCCAACAAAGACAGTCTTGTTAGTGGATGGATAGCTGTTGGCACCTCAGTGTAACAGTAGGCTAATGACGTTATGAATAACCAAACAGTTCGCGGGAGTAGTGACAGCCGCGGCGTTGGGATGTACTAGAGCAGTGGGTTTTCCATACAACTGACTGATCATCAGACACTAAGACTTTGATAATTCGTTTACAAACACGTTCGCAGTTAATGCAAAAAAAGTATTCCGTGATGTCCAGTAAAAAAATCAATTCACTTTTTTCTTCGTAAAATTCTGCAACAGTGGAATGATAGTTTCTCTTGTCACAATGGTGCTGTTGGGCTGCGCCACAGGTGCTCGAAAGTGTGAGCTCGTCTGGCTGGCTGGCAGTCGTGTGGAGCCATCCAGTCTGAGTCCATTTGTCTGGAAGGTGCCGCAGACGACCGGCTGTGGGTGTGACAATTACACCACATTCTTAATGGACTTCACCAACTGGGCGTCGGAGCAGCCGGACAATTCCGGCGACACGACCGACGTGCATGAGGCGTGTGTTGCAATGGCGAGCGGCAATTCGCTAACATCTGGCGCGTGGTACGACGCAAACTGCAATCAGCGAATGTGCGCGATTTGCGAGTTGAATGACGACGACGAATCGCCCGACCACGAACATCACTAACTTCAATGTGTTCGCGCCTCACGATTTCACATAAACTACCACGTGTTAACACACACACATTAATCTCGTAGAAGTTACAACTAACAGTGTAGTTGATCCACATAGCTATCAATTATCACCAAATGCAGCAATCACTGCAAGTTAATCTCACTATTTGTCTGGTACGAATTAAGATGCAGTCGTTAACGTGTATGAAGAACTGAACGCATTTTGACACGTTATACTTTATAGGATACAGATGCAGTGCATTTACGGTTATTGGTTTTATTTTTTAGTACATATTAATTGATGTTTCGTTGTAAAATTACAGAGTAATAATAACTATTACACTCAGCATCACATATCTTCCACATAAGGATATCCAGTAGAAATTTTCTACACGTTCATCATTTCAGAATACTAGTCAAAAGTCAGGTAATTACAAGTAAAGTATAATGTTGCTAATCAGTTTTTATATTAATGGAGTTATTCAAATATGAACCCACGCAATAGTTTAATATTGTATAGCACTGTATTGCACAAAACAGGCAGGCCAACATGCATAAACATCAGTACATACATACATATACCGAAATGCAAATGAGATATCACAGAGTTGTTCAGACGCATCACATTCCGAGCAGTAAGTCATTGCACAGCAATATGATGATGAACGCCATTTCCATAGTATTTGCAGAAGAGTTTGCAAGTCAGTCAGTCAGTCAGTGAGAGACGTTTATCTATGTTTTTGCTTTGCATGCAGATTCGGTGCTGCAACTTTAACTTTTCCCGGAATATTGCGAGATAAATCAGTGTCCTGCACATAACAGCATGTAAAAAATAATTCGCTCAAACTAACGTTGCAAATAATACTATAATAATACTCAGTTCAGTTTAGTTCAATTGAAACATAAACATATTACAGCCAAAGCAGTATACAATTAATAATAATAATAATAATATAGAAAACGGACTGTTGACTAACTGTTTAATGAATCCAGACTGCATGGCAACACTCAAAATCCCAGTTGATTCAATATACAATACAGTACGATGACTTCATACAGGCGTGAATGCCAAAACAACAACAAGTGACAAAGAAACGCATACAAACGACTTGCACAGCATCATTAGATGAAGGTGAAGTCAAAGGCAAGAGTTCAATGCAGTAAAGCTTCATGTAGCCACTGCTCATCATGATGTGTAGAACAACGCAGCATTTTATGGCAATTTTCCAGAGCAAACCTGTTTTAGTTTGTACGAGGAAAACTTTACAAATTTACTTGGTCTGCTTCAGTGAATACAATGGTAAATAATAATAAAAAAGTATCCGACTTCCTTCACACCCAGAAAAGACGTCTGCTCTGATAATAACAACTGCATTGGAATCATGGAATGCATAATATTATGTGCCACGTTAGCAAACAGAAATATCATTAGATCTACTTCAGAGCAACAGAACAGATGACCAGGAAACACAATTTACAGTTACAAAGATGCACATGACAAAGTTGACATTAGATTCTATTTCAAAACTGTTAAATTCAACTGACAACCATTTATGCATGTTTTAGTTTGTTACAATGCAAATACATATTGAAATAAGCCAAATTTTAGAAAAATGTTAGAAATTAAACACACAACAACCTTGACACTGCGGAAGAGGTCTTTCTCTCGAGCATTTGTTAATCGGTCACGAACGAACATGTCAAGCGCGAGCTTCGTTGCTGTCATTAACCGCAAAACACGAAGATTCGGTTTAGTGACTGCAATGTTTCAGCGACACAACTGAGACTAGCAAGCCCTGCAATGATGAGTAGCATTTATCACTAAATAGCCTACACGAAATAAAAGTTGACGACTCTACAATTGTAAACTGAACACTTACATTCTTCTAGTTTTATCGGCCTTTTTCACATCCTTATAACAGTTAACTACTGGTTTCCCTCTGAGCACTGCAGGCAAATATTTTCACAGTTCAACTTCAGATTAATAACTGCAATAAAACAACATTGTATCAGTTGAACAGATCATTTTAATGATATTAAACATAATTTCAGACAAATATCTTAACTGTCTTTCCCATTACATTTTGACTATAAGTACGCCAAAATGAACATATTTTATAATTTCAAACAAGCTACGCACGCACACACCCCTCACACGCACACAGCCAATCTGGAGTCACAACGTACCTTTGCCTCGTCTTGTAGTGCCCGGAGTCAACTTCACTTTGTACCTAACAATAAATAAAAACAACACACAATGCACTTTTCTCTAAGACGATGTTATGATTATAACATGATAATGCAGTGTACTTTGCTCTTGTGAGAATCACACAGAATGTCACGGAATCTTCTGATCATGTGATAAACAGGACACATGACCAGACGTCCGTTGCTCGTCAGAGAATGCAACGAAGGTGATGGTCCAGTCGTTCATTACCATTTGACTTTAGAATTCACCTTTCCCGGCTAACTCGAAGTCAAGCCACCAGTGAGGTCTTCCAGAAGAGACTGGGATTTTGCAGATTGCTGAAACAGGGCTTCAAGATTCCACAGATCTGTTAATAGTCACCATATCATCAGAAAACACCTGGCACATGACGCATAAATGTGGCTGCAGAAAACGTTAGACACAAAACACATGACTGACTCAACATTTGCTTGATTTTACTAACAAGCTCAATGATAATCTACCTTTCCAACAGTAAGACCCACCACCGGCACATTTCTTTCACATTTACTCTACCATGACTTTAACCAATGCCGACGGAGGATTCCAGTTATAATTAGTCAATATTATTAGTGAACATTTAAATAAGAAATATGACGAAATACACACAGAGACACATTCATTTTGTGGCCATTTTCAAGTTCAACCCACTGAGCCTGAATTCTGCGAACTACTCTCCCCATGTCACAATCTAATAGCTAATATTGGACATGAAATGAGTTGCTACATCTTTTTCATCAAATATGACAATTTTATCATTTAAATATAACAAAAAAGGGAGAAATGTGATATGAAACATTGAGAAGAATCACATAGTAAAAGTATGCAAAACTAGAGAGCAAAATACATATGTGAAAACTGAGGCCATACCGATAATTAGTGAGAGCTGAATATGGTGCACAGACAGGAACACAAAACAGCAAAATATCTTCTGTTGAAGGAATCCCAGTCAAAGAATCCAATATGGCCGCTTCCTGAAACACATTTAAGCACGTGTAAGCAAAAATGACACTTGGGTAATGTGAAGAACTGTATCTTTTAGTGGTAAAATGGAGCTTTTACTTTAAAAAGTAGGTGATCTGTGACAGTACTATAGTTCTGAACTGACATACAACAAAGAAAATGTTCAAGTGAGTGAAGAGAGAGTAGGTTTTTAACATCCCATCCGACACATAACAGGTCATTTTGGGGATGATTTTTACTGGACAAAATGGCCAAACAACACTGTTAAAGCAATGAAGGACAAGATGGTCTGTTGAGATATCAAGGATCAATCTCATGAAAATTTGTTCTGACAAAGGTAAAGGAAAGAAAGTAATAAAAATTTTAAAAGTATGTTCAAAGAAAATGTACAGGCTCATTTACAGCTGACGCCATCTAAGATGTACATGACAATATTAGAACACAGTGTAGCATCACGAAGAAATCGGAATGTGACCTGCGCCAGCATAGTGTTGTCGTCGTCATCATCATCATCAGCAGCAGCAGCAGCAGCAGCAGCAGGCAACTGTGACTGACTTGGCTCACTTAACTCTACAACATCACACGTGTTACTATTACTACATGATGTATTCTGGAGCTGTACGACTGCTAACTCAATCCACTCATTAGTTTCTTCAGCTTCACAATGATAAAAGCAAGCAATATCACAATCAACAGAACAACACTAGTCGGTAATCAATAGCCTGATCTTACACAGTAGGCCAATATACTGAATTTAACTCCAAAAGTGCAATTAAGTGCAAAAACAGCAAACAATAATAATGAAAACAAATGATCAGTTTAATAATGATAATAAGTAAATGTCAATTAAAAGTCAAGTAGCATTTTACAACAAAAGAACCATTACAGAAATCATTACATTAGCTAAACTTCTGAGAGGTGTTAATGCAACTGGCAGTATACAGGACCACATCTGTGTAGCCCAACTCAAAGTAGATTTTTGGTGTAACAATAATATGAAAACCAAGCTGGGCGACATCCGTGATGATCACAGTTATTCAGACTGAATTTGAAGGCAATGGAGATGAGCAATGGAGATCTAATCACAAACAGGATACTGAAAACTGTTTGACACAACATTATAGTGGTCAAGCCAGAGTAGCACCGTACTCGTTGTGGATATGGTGGTGATTGGAGTTTCTGACGTGATATCAGAGACAGTCAATTTCCCTTGTTGCTGCCGGTTCTTGTTCTGCTGCTGCTGCTGCTTGTTGCCACCTTTTCCTTTCTTTCCTTTCTTTGCCTTGCTGTCTTCCTTTGGTGCCCCAGCTGACTGTTTTACACATACCACAAAATATGAGTTCGTAATGTGGAACAGTCAATGGAATACGTCACAGCAAGATCTATCGCAAAAAGCAGACATGGACATCATCATCACAACAATGTTCTGCAGCAGAACACATGGAACGAAAAGGACAGAGAGAACAATGATGCTAGAGTAGAAGGTAGTCAAGATGCAGAAATAAAATGAGACAAACTGGTATCCACTGCTGTCATCATTCTACGCTCATTCATGAGCTGAAAGCACACAAAAGCCAAATAACAAAATCTGTGTCTAAGATATATTCTGTGAATAACTACAAGCTTGCCTTCATATGACTAGAGAAATGATTTGGAATGTTGTGTGTCACTAGATTAACCCTTTGAAAAATCTTTTTTCACCATACAAAATAATAATAAAATACAAGAAATAATTAACATTTTCATAAACAGACTACGACTTTTTACAACAACTGCAGTTAAGCAATTTCTGACAAGAAACGAGAATCAGTTACAGCAAGCAGCTGAAGGCGAAGTTGTCTCTCTTCCTCGTCCTGCTCTCCATACTTCTCGTGAATTTTCTTCATTTTACTCTAAAAGAACATGCCAAAATATCACACAAATCTAATAAAAAAACAACCACAAACTCTATCTATGTAACTGGTACAAAAACAGCAAAGGAATAATTAAAAAAAATTCACAGTGGTGTATTGAAAACGTCATTTACTTTATTTCAGACAACGATTTTGTCAAATCTTAACCTCAAAGAAATTCCCACATGCATGGCATCATGTTGCACATCATATGGCAAGAGTGAATAATAACAAAAAGCAAAGACAACATCGTCAACACTCGTTTGTTGAATGCCATTAACTCACTGTTGTCAGTCTGATCAATCAAATTCTTCACAACTGAAAATCACATCACAAGTTTGCCTGAAAAGGGCGTTAGAGAGCATTGTCGCAACATGTGTGGGATGGCCAAGAGTACATATCTCTTCATGACTGTCATATGCCACTCCACGAAACATACAATCAAAGCAGTACGATGTTCAGCTCACCTTCTGGCCTCTCTTCAGTTGAGCTGGCTGTGAATTCGGTGCTGAGTTTCCAGTAGCAGTCTGAAACACATCACGATAAGCAAAATGACACCTAGAACACATTCTATGGGTTCAAATACAGACAAGACATCAAAGTGAACCAATGTAAAAAACAGTTTCATGCAAAGCCCTGTTGTACGCCATGTTTACAGCAAACAGTCGCAAAGATCAGTCAGTGTCACAAAACGTGAAACACGAGCATCATCTTTATTTTTTCATGTTTTGTCAAAATGTTCTCTAGTTCTAAAACGTATTTCGACCATGTTTTTGTGTGATGAGAAAGGCATCCAGCTGTGACACAATGAGCAATACTGGTGTCTATACTCAATGTAAATTCACAACCAGAACGAAAGGACAATGGTATGCCGCCATGATTGAGCAATGGGCCTACTAAGTGCCTCAGCTCGTGGTGGTTAACGACATAAGCAAAAGAGCAACCAGCCAAAAACCAACATCTCACAATAACAACCATAACAAACCACACAAACGAATCTATAGAATATAACCAACAAACTATGCTCTATGGATGTTAACTTATTACATGCCACATGGGACATGTGGCATGTACTAATGAATATAAATAGCAAACATAACAAATATTACATTCCCAAAACCTGTGTAATATTAGGTGGTTGAGCATTATTTGATCTATCATCAGCGCCATCTGTTGCCGACATACTGAACTGAACTTTCTGTCGACCCTTCTTCAATTCACTATCAACAGAAACAAAAACTAATGCCAGTGACAATTTCAAGATTTTTACATATTGACAAAATCTGCACTAAAAACTGCAATGCTTAATTGTTCTAATTAACATCAAAAGCACAAGACAGCAGATGAAACGATTAAAGGGGAATTCAACGTTGAAGTAATCATGGCTTAAAATGAACATTTATGATTCATACAGTCACATACACTGCACGAAAGTGGCAATTCGGGTGAAATATAAAAGATGTTTGTCGATGAAATTTTCGCACTGCAAAAATCCACACTGCTGCAGTGCACACGGTTGCCAACTATTTTTGCTGATCCCGGCCAAAAGTAACACATTATATGCCAAATCGCTTTCAAAAATAGTTCCACCTAAGTTTCTCTTAAGTCAACGACTTAAGAATTTTTAAGTTTATTGTAAGATTTTCCTAAGCTAATTTTAGAATGCCTACTTGGAAATTCTAAACTTAAATTGTTGTAAGTCATAACTTCGTCATAAGTTTCCACAACTTGCATATCAACGCTTCAAAGATGCTACAAACTTATTTTGAGTCTGCAAATCGTCTAATGGCTAACTGCGACGGGAATGTTTAGTGAGCGAAATGACGTAACGCTTGACGCGCCGTCATGGTCGTTATCACCCCGCATTGTGTTGAAGCTTCAGTAAGTAATCGAGATATACTAATTTGCTATAAGCCTGAAAAAGCGCACTGTAAATACTGCTGAGTGATTGTTTATGCTGTGGCCTTAAGTATAACGTTCGGTGCCGACATTAGATCAGGGTCAGGGTTAGGTTATCACTAGAACAAGTTTTT
>Ga0056115_1001437_pt1 | contig 11334 bp, 8 predicted proteins | sample WorMetOlspDAHAB1_FD_77007 | JGI IMG/M metagenome (GOLD analysis project Ga0056115, IMG submission 77007) | Marine gutless worms symbiont microbial communities from Max Planck institute for Marine Microbiology, Germany - Olavius sp. DAHAB.1 ... | reverse complement strand
TCTGAGTTTGTTCGAATAATTGAAATCTTACAATATACCGTTAAAGATGCTCTTTCACAAAAAGTACGCATTAATTTATTTACTTTGTACGAGAAATGCGTTTATAGAGTTGGCTGCACAGTAGAGTGGATTGGGGTGAACTGTATACAGCGTGGTAATCCAGGAGTTGGCTCGGTCGGTCGACTTAACGAGAACCCAGTGTCACGTCACTGTACGAGCCAGTGACCATTTGCACGGCCCGGCCCGGCTCCGCTCGGCTCGGCTCGGCCCGACTAACTAGCGTCGTCCGTCATGTTCGCCTTCTTCGCGCATCAATAACACTAGTGAATATTTACGAGCAAACGCCGACCGACAGCACGGCACTCAGCGCTGCGCTCCGTCGCAGTGCCCATTGCCCAACGAGCGTCCGTTCAGTCCACTGAAGCTGCAGCAGCAGCATTTGCGTCTGCGAGAACAACATCACGGACACGTGTAATCACCGCCGCCAAGGCGCCCGCCTGTCAGCGGACCAGTATAATCCGAAAAAAAATAATGTATGTGCACTAAACCTACTAGAACTAAACTCCGTCGTCTTCGTCTTGTTTTGACATGGCTATAGAGTCTTACTTGGCGTTGTCAGTATGAATTATATGAATTATACAGATTCTTTGGGTATCATAGACCTACATATAGGACATCCCTACAAGTTCTTAAGCAACAATGCATTAACAGTTTCAGGATATTATTCTTTCTTTACACATTGTATTATAAATGTCTGGAGCAAACTGTTTTATTAAAAATAAATTCTGATTTTTAATCATTGAATCGTTTCAGAGTGCAGTCAATAAAGGCGGTCTATATAAGCACAAGTAGGTCTATACTTATTTCTCAAATTGTTATAATAACTAAGTCGGTTATTAGTTGTATTTTTTTCTACAGTTTTCCCAATGCATTGTTTATTATAATGCAAATAGTGATGATGATCTGCATACTGTAGATACAAACATGAAATAAGCAATAAATCGCAACAAATTTAATATGTTTTAGATCACTGCGTGCATTGTTTACGATCATTTTGATTGAAGATAATTATTATTATCATTATTAGCACTTTGCTGCTCGATCTAGTGTTTATGCTCACTGTGATTCTTTTCTGGGTAGAAATGTGGTATTCTGCTATGTACAATATGGTCGGGCGGTTGGCAGCTTCGTTGTGGAGGAATTATTTTCAACAATGGCAGACTTTTGCGTAGATTTCAAGGTGTTATTACTGATTGTCAATGGTGTGCGATGCAGTTAGTAAATGAGTTACTTATGAACCGAGATGGAAAAACGGTTGTACAGTTTTCGTATGGAACATGGAACTGATACTGTATTATTGCATGTTGCGACGGACCGTTTAGCTTAAGGTTTATGGGATTTTTCTTTCATTTTCCGTTAGTTTACTGTGCTTTTATTGTTTGCTTGGTGTGCGTTGCTTAGGTTTACGAAATCCATTTTAAATAAATAAAATTTATGTTTTGTTCCTAAAGTTACACGTTGAACAATAACAAGATAATCAAATTACGGCTATGAGTAGGCCTAGGCCTATACATGTGCAGCTATGCAAACTGCGGTTATAGACTGGCTATTGATAACATGGTAAGTTAATAGTAACGGTACTCACATAGCTGCCTATACTGAGGAGTGAGGACGTCCTTTTGACAGAAGAATGCAATCCATTTTTCAATACGTTACTAGACAATAATTCTCATTTTACTTTGTTCGGAGCACTGCATATTATTAGCTGAAATCTCTGGCTGATACTTCATATCAGATGAAATCGCAAATCACAGTTATGCTGAGAGAATCAGTTGAAGTGCTGGCAGAGACTGCACAATGTGCCGTGGACTGCCGTCTCAGTTGGTCGTCTTTGGTACGCGCTGACTGCGCGGCCAGCAGCCGACAGACCACGTGACCGACCGATCGTCGCCGAATGAAAATTAGTAATTAATGGAAACAGTAGTAAGACGTTGGTGGCGGCTGACAGCAGCGTAAATTGGATGAAATACAGCGGAGGGGCACGCAGCGACGTGGGCGGGCGAGGCGCGCACGGGGCCATGCACTCGGTTTGGTGGTCGGACGCAAGGCAGAGGCTGCTGCGGTTGCGTCGCTGTCGATCGAACGCTGTAAAACACGAAGAGCTGACATTTATCTTCATTAAACGGTGCTTGTCGGTCGCAGCGTCTGCAGCGGGCGGGCGGCAACGCGACGCGAGGCGACCGGCCTGGTGGTGGTGGACACAACAGCGAACTGCGAGGACGGACAGCGGCCGCGGCGGGTGCAGAGCGGAGCGGGGCGGAGCGGCCGGGCTGCGGGCGATCGAGCACCGACCGCGAAGCGCCTGCCGTTACTGTCACGACATCGATATTACACTGGACTTGAGCGGACAAACGAACGGACGGAGCGATGTGCAGACACGAGCGAACTGATGCAGAACAGACTCAACACATGTATGACTGAATGACCATTGTTACCACAGGGCACCCATCGCTAGAGTGGTTGATCGTCTAACAAGCGTGTTCAATGTTCACTACTGTATTTCTAACTTCACTTTTTTAATAGCAGCGACTGAAACGACGCGATGCAACGTGTTTTCCTTCGGAAATTGTTGGTGGCTTTGAAAACAGTTTAGCGCCGAAAAGAACTGAGCGCTGACGTAATTCGCTTTGTTTGCTAATATCGCAGCTTTGCGGCTCATGCACAGTAATGGACGGCATAAATTAGGTCACGCAAAGAATATTTAATACCAAATGATATATTATAATGCTTTATTGAGTATTGACACTTTAGTTTGACAAAAAGACGAAATTAAGTATGTAATTTTGTGCCGAGTCTAGCAGTGACAGAATTTTGATCATCGCTTAATATTTTGCTAAGTTTTCGACACAAGTAGGGCGTCTTTTGTTTTTTGACTCTCAGAATATACGATTAAATACGAGTCATTTATATTTTGGGCCATCTCATATGTTATGTGATACGTAGCATACATTTTAATGAAGAAGCAGTGGACGGGTGTACATCACACGTTCTTATATCTCCCGGATCTAAAGCCGAAATGTTAAGCGGCCAATTAAGTGCGGAGCGCATTCCTGCTGAAGCCTGAAAGATGTTAACTGTCAGAAGCGCCATGTAACGCAAAAATCGCGTCATATTGAAAATCTTTATTCACCACATATATGGTAGTAAACTACAACAAAAATACTAATGGAACAAAAAACAAAAGAAAAATATACAATATGTATTAGTCGTTACTATTTAAAAGCAACTAAAGTTAGTAAAAGAGACGATATATAAAAAGTTATTAAAAATCGATGTCGAGTGTGCAATGCATCGGTGAAATCATTGCAAACAACAACGTGCAGAAAGAAGGAACGGAATATTGAAACAGTATCGAAAAAAGCTTAAAATCAAAGTTTCGCGAAAGTATTTCGCCGCTAAGAGGAAATAAGTACGAATTAACACTGGCGTGAAAGCAACTGCGTGGTTTTTACAGACGGATCCGAGATATTGGCAGCGAGCGCTGAGGTCTATCGGCGCGACAGTAGGCTACAGATCTTAGGACGAAAAACTCGACAACCGCAAACTACAGCTGAGCAAGTATGACGGCGGACGGCCGAGCATTGGCGGTCGCGCTGCCGATACGCGCTGGCGATCGCCGATAAACGGACTCGCGGGCCGGCGTTGCCTCCACTGGTGGCGGGCACGCAGACGGGCAGGAGCGGGGAGGGGTGGTCGATCGCTGGGCCTGGCTGCCCGGCGCCCGGTCAGTCCAGTGTCGGTTCGATGGCAACGACGTCGACGTGGTCCAGTCGTTCGGTCTGAGGTCGGTCCAACTCACTCGCGCAGAAAATTGCGTCCAGCAAGGTGAAGGCAGCGGCCTCGGCGGCGGCGCAGTGTCCTTCCGGCAGGGCGGCCAGATGGCCGGAGATCGCCTGCGCTCCGAGAACCAATAGATCACCGACTTGACAGCGCCTCATTTATGCCGAGCCGAGCGAGCGAGCGAGCGAGCGAGCGGTGCCAGCAGAGTGCGGCGGACAGCTCTGAACGGACGGCAAGGCAACGTGGTATTCGAGGACCACGTTGGCTGCCGCGCGCAGTCGAGTCGGCGGCAGTGGCTGGCCATTCACTGGCCGTCAGAACAGCCCGGATGACAAACGAGCATCGACGTCGACCTTTGACCCGGCCGCAGACGAGACTGTCGTCAACACGGCCTCCGACAACAACGGCGTCCGACGATATCTTTTGAGCGCGGCGTTGTTCGCCGGCGCGTCGGACCTCCGCAGGTCTGATCACGAAATCCGGTGCAGCGAAGTGTTCGAACGACCGGAAGGAAGCACGGCTGACAGATCCAACGTTGAGAGAGACGCAGAAGGCAAAAGCGACGGATGTGATGAGGCGCAGCGGTTGTTGCCAATCACATCAAAAACTCGTAAATGTCACGACGGGCTGAGTCGATATCTGCGCGTCGCTCATCGCTCAATATAAACGCTGTTTAAATGCGAAATGCTTTGATTTGTCCGAAGAAGGGCATGAGCGCCAGTGCTTGCATCTGCAATACATGTGACTGTTCTCTGCGCCCTGTTCAATGACCGTCGTTAAACGTTTTTTTCCGCTTCAACACGCCTCGTCTCTCGCTTTTATCACGAATCCAAGTTTGCAATTCGCTGCGCGTCATGACCGGCATTCTGCTAATCGGATGCGCAAAACTGTCGTTTTTGCCTAACACCCGATATTCTTCTCTGCTCGGCCACTTAGCAACTTTGAAAAAGCGACTGAAAAGTCACCTTTCACTGCGTCATATGAAACGTTCTTGTCACCGAGCGTCTCTGCATTTATCATGGCGTTATATAAGTTTATCATTGTATTGTAAGTAATCTTATTTGATTTAGGCGTATAGGATGGATGGATGGATGGTTGCATTTTAGTGTTTTTATCCTTGTGTTTTTGTCTATGTTTCTGCATGTGTGTGTGTTATTATGCCTGTCTGACAGGTGTCTGTCCGTCTGTCGTGGTCAGCTATTCATGTATCTTTCGTAGGTTTAGATGTTAGCTATTGTAGTTAAGTTTCTATGTATTTTCTGAGTGTGTTTCTGTCTGTGTGCTATTCTTTTTTATTCTATGGGCCATGTTGCCTGAATAAAATAAATGACGATGATGATGATTTTCTGACACCGACATTAATACAAGGTTCGCATACCACTGGAGTTTGAAATGCTTATCGATCCATCGTATTACTGTAGTGCCAAAACACTACGGAGACAATAGCCTATCTTCCGACGTTGATAACAAGTCCTTGTAACTCAGCCTTTGTAAAATGCAATTGCTAACACAGACTAAAACTTAAGGCTATACAAATGTCATAGAAAAGGTCATGATGTAGGCCAAGTTCACTATATCGAAAGCACACTTTAATACTGTGGTATTTGAATATTTTGCGTTGAAGGCTATTCAGATGTTATAATTTGCAGTTTTAACTTAAACTGTGTATCTGCATTTTATTTTCTTCACAGTGAAATTATTTTTCAGCGTCGACGATCCGGAAATTTTTGTGAATGTTATAGAAATATCACACGATTGTGAGTTTTCTATAATAGGCATCTTGTACAGTCTGCGAGAAATTTCGACCTATAATCACACTGTTCCAACTGATGCTTATTTTGGGACGGGATACTGTCACTGCAGTTTCATAAAAACGGGTAGCATAACAAAAATAAAACAGCAACGCTATACTACGCAGTGACTGCAAACTCTTGACAATATTTTGGAAACCGTTAGTAATGGCGAGGAAATAAGAGTGAATTTGTTGTATTTTAGAACTTGCTCTTGTTTTGAGCACACTAATATCGAATTATTACCAACTGTACAGATCTGTAAATTTACATTCACAACAGATTAGAAACACGGTACACAGAAGTTGACATCAAAGTATATTTATTAGTGTCAATGCAAAAAGATTTACTCCATTAAGCACATTCATCAGTGACAAAAGTTGAGAAATGTAGGCAATGAATTGTCCTGATATGTGAGACGCCTGCATATACATTACACGCCACGCATGTGAAATAAATGGCACACCGACGTATCACGCTTCTTCAACTATAATTCCAATCTTTTTACACACACATACAAGTCACAAAATAATCACGTTTAAACCATCACAAAATCCACATCCACATATAGAGTATTTTAGTATCCACAGAATGCGTTTATGCTTTGGCACGTTTTAATAATCTGATGAATTTAACAAGTGTAAAATGTTCACAGGCAATCTAGTCAATAACTGTTTTTAAACACTAACAAAAAAAACACAAAAACCAACAAGTTGCCATATATGGTGGCAAACGCCAAAAATACTGCAGATGAAAAGAGTACCACACCAAACTTTAACGGCTAATGCCACTGTGTATCTAACAGATGCCGCTTTTTTCTTAAATAAAAGTGCACAGATATGTTTGGCAGCACATTTACCACCTCAACAAAAACAAGCGTATTTTTCAGAATTAGTGACAATTATTCTTCCACCAGCACCTCAAAAATACATAAATTCCAACAAAATTCTGCAAATAATGAAAACAACCCACAAGTATTCTGGATGGACTGTAACTGCATACTGGACGAGCAACTGCCCAAAATAATTCAGCTTCAAAGAAAAGCTGACAGCAGGCAAGTTGTGTGAAAGTTAATTATCACCGAAAAGTTCAGCTACATATCGCACATTACAGTTGGCCAAACAGCACAACAGATCGTCCACAGTCACATACACGCTGAGGGCCAGATGCAAGAACGCCAAATCAGAAGATACGTATTACTCCATAGTGCATAAGTTATCCTTCTTCCTACTATTATTATATTTTCTGCAATTCAAGAAACACTATCACAAAATAAAATGTTGCAGGGCACTTTACAAAAAAAGTGGCATCCATTTATTTCCTAAAGTTTTTGAAACTTGGCACAAGTGCACGCAGTATTAAGAAACTGCAAACAAGGCTTCGCTCTGGATCCATGCAAAATGGAAATATATATGTAATATGCTTTACATTAATAGAATATTATCATTTTTATAAAGTGCTACGCAACTTCTGAGTGGCATAAGAACTAATAAATCTGATAACACAAGGACACACTAAAAGACGAGCATGACAACCATTATGGATTGATATCCAAGTGAAATACGCATCTGTAAATTCCATGAAACATTTGCAGGACTTGGTACATTTCGAGTTTACTGTCACGTACTGCTATGTCACATTTTCAGCATTCTCACTTAGTAAACAGAATATTCTACGACCAAACACATGATGCTCTAACTGCAAAATTTCAAAATAAGCTACACAAAACTACATATAATGTTACTAGTTCTATGAATACCGCCATAAACATATAGTACAACTTGTAAAGCAAATACTTAAACAAATAACAATTAACTTGATGCTAAATCTGTGTGACAAACGCAAATTATGCTTATTAACGCACACTGCCTATGCTGTACCTGGCTTCCATGAGGAGCATAATTTCTCAATTTTGTACAATGCTAAACACCTGCCGACAAATGATATGAACAGAAAATACACAATTAGTAACAATCTTTCACAAAAAAACTGTTAACTTCGAAACTGCAGGTTCAACTTCGGTAAAAGACACTACTACACAAAGACCATTCTAAAACAGCCAGTCAATAAGGCTGACATACTGGACTGTGACAGCCTCAACAGAAGCTAACAAGGTAGGGAGCCACCAACAGCTAAAATGGCTCTAATAATAACTGTTTTCACATGCAAACTAGTTCACTATGTCTCGACCTACACATCTGACAACTTCTCAAATACTGGTGTCTTTAAACACAAAGATTCATCCAACAGATGCAAACTACGAATAGGGTTCCGACACCTAGACAACATTCTGCAGTGAGACTGGCACTGCTGACGCTACTGCTACGGCTGGTATATGGTAAACTACAAGAGAACGGCTAACGCAACTGCTACTGGCTAGAGCTAACGTTGACAGGACATGCTTATTAATCTAGTCGGATGCGAAACCGTTTGGTGAAGCAGCGTGATGTGTGCTGCGGTGCGACATGCGACTGTCGCCTGCAACGGCATTGTGACAACCACCTGTCAACAGCATCACCCAAATATGTCACTTTCTGTAAAACTTTTATACAAACTTGAGGCTTTTATCCATAACCAGCCCAGTGCGGTGCTCTTGGACTGGTAGAATAAGCTAACCTCGTCTCCTGACTGAGCGTCATAAGAGACAATAACAGAATCTGCTTGATATTTACTGTATTTAGTTGTTTAGGTTTACTGAGTTGTGTATTTCCTGTGTCGTCCAATTTTGTCAGTTTCAGTCAAGTGACTGGTATTGTCAACACCACCTACAAAAAGAATACAGATGTGTTGTGTGTGGTGTTAAAACCCTCATCACTCACTTACTCACGTTAACATAACCAAGGTAAAGTTGGTACACATGAAGACTCTGCCAACATCACCATATTTCACCATTATAACTGCAGTGTTCCAGTTACCGTCACAAACTGTAATACGTTGTAAACATCATTTGGATGCTAATTATGGAACTTGAATTATACCATGGTTAGTTGTTTATGACTTTACATGCATAAATTTCACATATGGTTAACTGTTGAAGCGCAGTCAAATACCATCAGTCCATTGGATATTTAGCAGAACAAATCTACTACAATGTGGCTATAAACGCAAAACACAGCTGACATTTACAGACATGTGAAAAAATAGCAATAACCGACAGGCTACAGCGAATACTAAATGCAGCAGCATCTTAATCAGTAACTAACTAACTAACAAACTAACTTGCAAGTTCGGCCGGGGTCTATCATCTGTGCTGCACAACGATCTGCACTGGCTTGACGTTCCAGAACGTATCAACTACAAACTGAACGTTACTGTGCATTGCTGCTTGTAGTAGAAAGCTCCTATGTATCTGGTCGACTGTCGCACACCAGTTTTGAAAGTCAGCGGCCATCGACAACTACGCTCAGCCAGTCAACAACACCATCATGTGTTGCATTACTGGCTGAGCACGTTCAGGTGCCGGACCTTTTCGGTCGCCAGTTCTACTACTGACTGTAAAATTTAAAGTTAATTAAGGTTGTTCAACATTTTAGTAAGTGTAAAGTCACATTTTATTGAGGCACATTCTAATATATAGAGACAATTACGACATGGTATATTCAATAGAATTATATGAATGAAGAAAGAACAGACCTCTGTGAGAATGACACCACATGCCACCAGCATCCTTGTTTGTGTGAAAGTTGCCGCCACTGAACTGGTCTTGTGCTGCAAGTATACCATACATTCTGACGAGTTCGTATTTTACACTGTGACATAATACCTAACTCACCCTCAGATAAAAAAATGCTGACATTATAAACATCTTCACCAAACTGTATTTCAATATTGTGTTCTTCACATGTGCCATTTACAGGATGTATAATAGCCGATAACAGACTGATACAGAATGGGTTCTTCATTTTCACCAATCTGTGCAAACAAAATATGATCAAGTAAAAAAACTAAGAAAGTAGTCAATGTATATGATGCATACTCGTATCTCTAATGTGCTCAATACGTTGTGCTTAATTGTGTGCTAACAAGAATGTCTTTAATTGACACCTAAAACTGTCGAGTTCAAGGGCCGGACCATGCAGATAATCTGGCAAATAATTCCAGATTGACAAGACTGTGACGCTGAGAACACGCCAACCCACGCTGGACAGTTTGGAATATATTTATTCCAGTCAATTTTATTTGAATCCAGGATCTGAAGAAAAAGTAATATTAGGCCACTGCAGCAGTAAAAATATAATAAAGTAGATTAGTCAATGACATATTGAACTGCACAAAAATTCCAGTGTAAGCAGTTCACACGTCAAGAAATGCACAGCATACATCATCAAAAAGTAACATCTACACAAACAATTGCATCTTATATTCAGCAGTCCAAAGTACGAGTTGCCTATCAAAGAAGCCAATTTCAACAAATTCACAAACATTGAATCTACATGATCATATGTGCACCCAGTACAGTCTTTTTGTTGATTAAATTAAGTTATGATAGGCTTCGATTGAGTATACCAGAATGGTTTGACTATTGCAGAGATATTCTCAATCACAAACACAGCAGAACAAACAGGTAAAACACTTGTTGCAATTCATCCGATATGCTATTTACCTGACCAACTGTGGAAATTATCACCACACCACTGATTATTCCAATTACCAGAAGCACCTCCTCCATCGCAGCGATTATTCCATCCTCCGCACTGACTCCAGCCTAAACAACAGTAACGACACTGCATCTATCCTCAACGACTACTAACAAAACAGCATACTGTAATATAGAAAACTATAAATTAAAATAGAAAAGTACAGACAGTAAAGAACGCAACTGAGTCCAATGACAAGTACTGATACTTTTTGAATGCAATCAACTGAACAAAAGAAAAAATGCAACACGTGGCAACAAATGACTGTTTGACAATTATAACAATGCGAGACAGCTTACACCGTACTTAATATCAGAAGCACACATTTAACCAAGGACGAAAGTTATAACACACGATAACAAAAACATAGAATTACCCATCTGATGCCCACTGTTCATGCCCATTCCACATTTGCCAGCACCTCCGTAATTGCAGTTCGGCCCAAAGCCACCGAAATTGCAACCTGCACCATAATTCACTGGACCCACACTGCACATATTTCCACCAGCTGGTCCACAGCCACCCACAGGCCATGGCATCCCTTGGCCAGCCACACCAATGCCGTCCTTCAGGTTGCGCATTTCCAGCTTTGACAATGCCTTCTTCACCTCACAGCGGCGACCGTCGATCGTATGATACTTCTGCACTGTACCACAATATTTGCAATAAAGTCTAATGAAAAGAGATCAGTAGTCCCAGACTGCGATGTACCGGATAGCAATTTTTAAAATATGGCCGGAGCCAGATAGCACCAGATATCAAATGAACTATCCGGCCGGAACCGGATATCTGAATACTTGTTGCATAGCTAATTTTTTTTGGTTTTGTGTGTGGTATGAATAAAAAAGTATTATTCCCCGTGTTTGTTGTTTTCAGCTTTGTGTGAAACTTCATACGTCTACGACTATAAAAGAGTTAGTCTACATGACTCACTCACTACGAGAATACAAGTCACGAGTTCTTTAAATGCACTCACTCTAGTAGTCCCAGACTAGCATTGCATTGTCACTTTTAGCATTAAGTGTTGTAAGTCAAACCAGCACAGATGACAATGCACAATACAGCAT
>Ga0056115_1001436_pt1 | contig 11337 bp, 5 predicted proteins | sample WorMetOlspDAHAB1_FD_77007 | JGI IMG/M metagenome (GOLD analysis project Ga0056115, IMG submission 77007) | Marine gutless worms symbiont microbial communities from Max Planck institute for Marine Microbiology, Germany - Olavius sp. DAHAB.1 ... | reverse complement strand
GGGGGGGGGGGGCACAGGTGAAAATCGGCTCAGACAGGCAAAGAAAGATAGCTACATCAGTTTTCCCAAGTCTTTTTCTTCATATTGCAATTGAAAAATGTCCGTCCGAAATCATGTTTAAGTAAGAGTACATTTTTAACGGAAGTATATTGGTGGTGGGGCAGAATTATCAGTGACGTTGACTTCATGTTACACTATAACATACACCAAAGTCCAAACGGATTCGGGGGATTACAGACAGATATTAGCCCCGGCGGGCATCTATATATCTAGTTATACCACTGCTGAAATGACACTGAATTATGTGAAACTGGTGTTGAATGCCAATGCCCAGCCTGTAACAGCCAACCATTTTATAGGCAACTGACGTATCACGCTTACTGCTTTAAATGCAATAACAGTGAAATGTATCAACAGAACAGTATTGAAATGGCAACAACGATGGCATAGCCAAACTGTCTGTCAGTTGAGCATTAGTGAAACAACGTTGCTAGCACGCATTTATTTCCTTTCTATGTTCGCCTACAGTTTTTCTATTCGATGTAATGACATTCTCATAAATTAACAAAGAATACAAAAAGCTGTTGTATTTCTTAAACTATCAACAACAATAGGCCTGTTAACAAGAACAATGAACTTTCACGAAAAATGCTGCTTTTGTGAAATTGTCAGTTATAAAAATTCAATAATAATAAGTGCTTACAATTAATATTCCAATCCAGTTCTGAAACAAACTTAATAATCACGACAAGTAACAAGCAAATTACTGACTATCACAAAGGTTAAACATCCATAACTTGATTATCAGTAAATTAACAATTTAAAATGTAACAGTAATAACACCCCTTTAGTTTCCCAACATATTTCGACAACACTGTTACTCCAGAGCACAGTTTCTTTATCTAACAAAATTTTGCAATAATAAACAGTGACCTATGAAAAACCATATGCACAACCTTAACACATTCATTTACCCATATGTTACAAAACTACTACTAGTGTACCCAGGGGCAGACTGGCTCTTCAAACTGGCCCCAGCTAATTAGGCAGACCGGCCCCATGAGCAGTAGCGTAACTAGGAAGTCGGGGGATCCTGCACAAATAATTTATCCGAGGGGAGCCATCCCTCCCTGGATAAGGGCCCCTTCTTCTGTTCCACTCTCTCCAAAATTTGACACGGCAGCCCACGTGGCCGGCGGACCAACCGCCCACCCGGCAAGTGCCACTGACAGGGGGCCCAGTCCGCCCTTGAGTGTACTTACAAAATACTTGGCAGTCTTTCACTGTGCGGTCCGTGTCAATTACAACATAAAGTACCACAAATACGTGTGCATAACAACTTAATAACCAGACACAAGTATAGTCACATGCTGTACGTATCCAGAAAATTCATACGAGACATGTTGTTGCACCGTCTGTGTCAGTTTAGGTTGTAATTGTCACACTGCCTTCACTTATACATTTGCAGCACATTTTCTGCGTGTAATCTAAGGCGAGTTAAAATCGTTTGGTTTCTGTGTGACATGGTGTCACGTGAATGTTGCAACGGCATGTAATTAACTGATAAGACTAGATGCGACAATTGGGCCACGAGCGCGGCACTCGGCTGAACCGGAGCAGTTAATACGATTGGCTTTTACTAACAACCCTGAGTGCCACATGCTGTGCTACAAATACTGACAAGACACTGTTTCTTACACTGTTCGTTCTATAGTATCTGAACAGTCCCTGGTCATCGCAATGTGTAATGCCAAATGCAAACAAAGTGAATACACACACACACATACAACTGGGTTTCCAAACTAGATGTGCATTTATTATGCTGTCGTCTGTAATACACTGCTACGACTTACCTTATTTACTTTAGTTAAAACATCGTAAAATTAAAAAAATATTTCACAAAATGTATGTCATAAAATATTTCGCGCCAAAGGTGCATAAAATTTTACAACACTGTCCATGGCAGGCTACAAGCGGACTCAAAGATCAAAGGTTTGCAGCTTGGCCTACGAGTTGGCAGCCACCTGACGCCAGTTTACATTCATTCAAGTGACTTTAGTGAACTCTCGCAATGGCTTCGCAATAGATGATAGTACTATAAACATCATCGTGATATTTCATTATTTTTTATGCTTATTGTTCTGACTGGGAAGTCCATTATCGAAAGTGACTTTGAACAGGGTTGTCATAAGAGCTAATCAGGTGTCACAGGAGTCTCACACCTGGTGGACAGCAGAATGATGGCGCAGTAAAACGGATAGCGTTGACGTTTCGTTGTTACAGTGTTTGGCCAAGTGAGAACTGTTTGTTGCCTGTGATAACTGCATAACGCTCTAGTCGGTGGTTAAAGTGGAAAATTAGACTTGGGGTTGGCCCGTAGCTATTTTTTGGTAATATAATATGATTTATTGAATCTTGCAGCCAAACACCCGATTGTTACAATGCACTTATATGTGGTCCCGCTGCTGAACTATGTTTTTGTGGTCACGTACGGGCCTCCATTTTGGATGTGGCCAATGCTTTGGCTCTATTGCTCTGACTGGCGTTTCGAAATGCAAAAACATGTTTTCAGCCTGCATGATAACTGTATACAGTCAGTCCACATTCCGTCTCCACAGCGTTCCCCGTACCGTTCCCTTGCGTCCACAAAATATTTGAGGTGGAGGAACGCTTAAAGCCATTTTCTGGAGGTGGGGGACGGCGTACCCGTGGCTCCAATTGCGCTTTAACCACTGACTGCAGTACCGACGAATGAACTGGTTTTGTAAACGATAACTTGAGGAATGAGTTCATGAGAAGTACACTGTCTCGACACTGAATCCAGGTGATTGGAAGGAAGTGGTCACGTGAGACTGCAAGAAGAAACTCAACCGAGTTACACGGCAACACAAAATCTGAGTCTATCCTGTGACACAGACATGTCTTCAATCAATATGTTACAGTAAATTATGTAAACTCGAGCACCTGGCGAAAAGTAACAACACGAAGTGGCATAACTAAACGGCGACGCTATAGTGAAACAATGAACAGACGCTGCTTCTAGGAATCAACAATCGCTTGAAGATGCGAGTTGACTTCTTTAAATGACGGACGCATTTCTGGCTCCTGAAATTGCACAGTTTTCAAACAAATGTAACCTAAAATGTTGTTTTAATATCAGCAGTTAATCTTCACCATTTATTGACCAGATTATGGATTACTTTTGGAACAATATGCTGGCACTTTATTTAACAGAGTAGACAAATCCCAAATTGTGGCATTATTTACACATAAATAAAACGCTACGAAAGTTCAGTGGTCAAAGTTGCACGAATCTCAGATCAGTATTGTGATAAATGTATTATTTTATCCCGCACCCAGCAACACGCTATTATTGTGCATTACGTCATTGTCGGCCACTCATAGACTAGGATTTGGTGGTATAAGCCTATAAAGATGTGCATATTTTCAGTTCATCAGTTGGTCTCGCAAAAACAAGACGTCGTTAGTACATAATGACATTTGTAGTTCAGCTCTTATTAAACATCATATTTCGGCTTATTAACCACTGGTTCTGTATACTAGATTATAACCGCACCACGGACGACCACAGACTGCATTATCCTAACATCTTGTGTGCCAGAAATCCCACCATCACGTAACCCTGAGGTACCACATTCTCTACCCTAGTCAAGGCATGTACGCGTGATTATTGTGCTTAGAGAGAAGACTTGGTTTCGAACCGTGATCCAGCAGCTGGACATAACATGAAACACATCGGCAGGACAATGATCTGGCTGTGACAGTCGCTGACTGTCGGAGCAGATCATGTCTGCCACCACGTTCTGAGGAATCTTTCCATACGGCGTATCAGCCCCGGTGAATATCTCCCACAGCAGCACACCTGCAAGAACACACACACACACACGCACGCACACACACACACACACAGCGGCATCATGCTTTATTCTAATAATAAACAATGAAAACACGAACGTACGACGTATAGCCCTATCTAATTACTTATTTTGCACCCGCACAGCTGTGATGAACACAGGAAATAACAATTATAATAAATATTATTATTTAATGTTATTATTGTAATGAAAAATTCTACAGTGTCATGTACTCACAAGACCTGTCTGCAATTAGTGCATATTTAATGTCTTATTTCATCAGCCAATAAGCATGTACATATGTGTGACATGTGTATATTTTATGGCATAAAAGAAACGACATACCAAAGGACCAGACGTCAGACTTGACGCTGTAGATGCAATGTTGCAAGACCTCCGGGGCAGACCATCGAATCGGAAACTTTGAACCAGCACTTATTTTGTATTCATTGTCAACAACAAACCTGACACAAAACATCATCCTTTTTGTTCCAGCAATGCTTCCGCTGTTAGCAGTCCAGTCGATTACGAGAGTGCAGATCATTAAAACGGCAGAATAGGGTTACGTGCAGCTGTGTGGCTGCAGGACAAAGTCCGTGAGCGCAGACTTGAGCTGCGGCCTAGGCTGAACGACGGCCCTGTCTGTGAGCACAGCATCGCTGAGGCGACAAATGCGGCTTGCAATGCTATAAGTGAACGTGAACCTTACCTAACCTTAGTGACCTTGCACTAGTTTTGATTATTCAAGGTATCTACACTCTGCAGTCGGCAAGCAGGCGTTTCTGGTTTCTGGTGCCACCGTCTGGAACGACCTGCCTCTCCACGTCACATCCACACAGTCACTCGCGGTTTTCAGACAACGACTCAAGACCTTTCTGTTTTCCAGTTTCTACCAAGACACTATCATATGACTCGTGTGTTACTATCACCATTCATCACTACTGTCTGGACACCTGTGGTCCTTGCAATAATTAACATTATTTAGGCCACGTTAATAATGTTTATGATGATGATGATTATGAAGGTAACTATAATATCACATTGCTTGACTTGACAACATTGACAATTTGATTTAGGCTCAAAACTGAACACTAAAACTGGTGTCATCATCAGGTGCAATTTGCTTCTTGCAATGTACCACAATCCAGCTCATAACAGTCGCGATATTTCCGTCACAAACTGTGAAAACATTACTGTTCCCTCAGACCTGCCGACAACATATGACTGAGCTCTTATGACTGCATATGTTGCTAGAAATCGTGCGTTACACGGATCCAGAAATTTCTAAAAATGAGGGCGGAGCCAAGGGGATAAAAGCATCCTGTGCGGTGCACGGGCAAGGCCTAAGAAATGCACAAATTTAACATTCTGCTGTAGAAAATTGAGGACTTAACGGCGAGGAAGCACTTCTAACATAGAGGCCGAGCCATCAGGTTGCTGCAAGGCTTGGCTTGGCCAGCCAAAGGGAGAGTGGCCCAGTCCGCCCTTCCCATGGGCCACACCTGGCAGCCTGGCGTTTGCCAGGTGGGCCGGTAGGTCCGCCGGCCAGGTGGGCCGCCACGTCAAATGTGTAGGTCAATTGACTTAGCTCTACCCCGCTAACAGAAGAAAGGGAGAGAGGGAGGGGAGAGAAGGGAACGAGGGACAAAGTCACAAAGATAAAGAGAAAGGGAAGGGGTGAGTGGAATGGGGAAGTGGGCCAGGGACCCTTAGCTGAGGAGGGAGGGCTGTATTTGGATATTAGTGCGGGGGTCCCCGAGTTCCAAGTTACGCCACTGCTGATTGGCCGATCTGTCGATGTAGCCATGGCCGGTTTGAAGAACATGGCCCCTCCCGTCCCCCTTAATCTGCCCCTGTTACAAATCTCTTAACTGAGTAGAACTGGAATGAACCTCGTGAGTCCAAAGTCTGCGACTTTGACGACGGTGTGTTCGCCGACGAGGCAGTTTCGAGCGGCGAGATCGCGGTGAATGAACTTCGAAGCCTCGAGATACTGCATCGCCGAACACACCTGTGTCGCTATGTCGAGCAGCTGCGACTTCTCTTTCAACATCCGGTGTTTGTTGCGCCGCAGAAAACCCTGCAGCGAACCTGCATCAGCAGCAACAACGTCGCCACTGCTACGACGCAACACTGACAACACAGCGGGTCGTTAACGTTTGGAAAAGTTTGTCGTGTGATTCAATTGACTTTTCGTCTGTTAAATCGTTCCAGCATTCTACATGCGTGCTGTAGACTGATCCGGATTCTGCATTGGCTCTACTTAACCAGTCGGAAGTTGGTCTGGAAGGATAAGACTCCTTTGACCTCTGAACGGCGACGGCGACAACGATGATTACTTCACCCGGACTGTCGTGAAACAGTAAGTAAGTAAGTGAAAAGAACGATTATAGTGTCCGAAATGACAAGTCAATGCACAGGCACTACAGCGGATTCGGGAAGGAACGACTAGAGATAAGTCGTCAGGCATTTCCTAAAAACAGTCAGTGACGCCACCGACATGACGTTCTGCAGCAGTGTTCTACAGCTGGGAAGCAGCGACCAGAAAAGCTCGATCGCTGATGGTTGAAAGACGGGCACTAAACACAAGGGTCATAAACAAACGTGTGTAGTATGTGTGTATAATATCAAACCAATGCGTGCTTGTGTGAAGTATCAATACAATGAACTCTCACCATATTTCATGTACTCAGTGATAATATACAGTGGCTTTGCTTGTCTACAGACGCCGTACAGCTGAACAAGATTCTTGTGTTTCAGCATTCTGCAGCAAATAGTTCATTACGAATGCCAATTACGTTTTAAAAAAGTAATACTAAACGTTAGTTATTTTCACACATACATACACATACACACAAACTGAAAGATGTAACTTGCGCACTGGACATACAAAGGTATACAGAGACCACAGCAAATTATATTCTACTTAATATTATTAACATTTTCGTCATTGTATCCGCTTCCCTCTTCAGTTCACCACATGTTGAAGCACTATAATCATTTACAACCTTCAGTTACTTACTTACACCGCTTAAAAATTTAGCTCTTCAATTGCTACGACTACAAGACGATAGCACAGATGGCTCGAAAATGTACAAGAAGTCTGAAACCAGAATCAGAAGTTCCAGAAGAATATGCTAATGGACAAGGAGGAAGAACAGAGTCTAAGACTCTCTGAGGAACAGAAAGCCTGGCGGAAAATAATTCTGATTGACTGCTAAAGAGATGAGAAAAGCAGGCAAGCGACACTGACGTCATTGTGTTGGCTTCGGCAGCAAATTCCTCCTCTGACATTGTCGACTCCTTCAGCATTTTTACAGCGACGTCAACCGATCCTTTGTACTTGCCGTGAACTACTTTCTGCACACATTAACAAGAACCACCAAAAGCAACCATCAGCCTCCCATACTACATCTGATTCAATCACCATCATCACCATCATAACAGTGGCGTCATTTCAGCAAAACCTTGGGGGTCGACCCAACCAGCGACCGTTACTATCCACCTTGAAACCATCCCCCACTCCAGGAGACACTGGTACAGATTTGTCTGCAGTAAACAGTAGGCCTACATTTATTTCAAATATACACCTCACATCATTCTAATGAAGGTACGGTCTAAAACACTTTCACCACGGTGACAAAGTCCTTTTTCGCTTTCTTTGGGGTCGGCGGACCCCCTCTCAGCCCCCACCCTCTAATTGACGCCACTGCATCGTAAACAAATTGAAAAGCTCCTGTGGCATGTGTAAGAACACTTGTGCCACATGAAAATCAGGACTGAAACAGTGATGTGATAAAATTCTTCATTCTCTTCCTATGACACGCGCTCACCTGAGTGTCGCTGTGTCTACAACGTTCCTCCACAGTTTCACAAACAGTAGCTTTACCATGTAGACTGATGAAAAGACAATACCTACTCATCTTGGATTAACTTCTACTACGGTTTAGATACATTAGGACCAATATGTGTGCTTATATCCATGGTTAAAAACGTGGTACACACTATGGTATGCAAATTGGGTATGATAAAGAAACTATTCACCGAGTCATTATTGTTTTATTTTTACGTCCATTAAATCATGTTGCAAGTTTCTCATTTTCCGGGGCAATTAAAACCATGTGTCAAAGGGGCTGCAGCAAGCTGCGTACTCCGCACAGTCGTGCTGCTATTGATCCTTATACTGTGTCACCTTCAGTCAAAAGATGATAACTGCCTCTCAATGGCTCAGGCCACTACTGCTCAATGACATAACTACGTGCCATATGGCCAAAGAATACCACGCCAGTTACTCAAATTTCAGTTTTATCAATTAGATACAATTAGAATGCAAAGATGCGCTGAACACAATTCTAAGCAGTGTTATCATTTTTTTTTGTTCAGTACCAAGAGAAAAACAGGAAATGTGGTTGTGGTCAAAAGAAGAAAGTGCCAAAATTAGTCGAAAGTTTGTGGAAGCAGAAAATAAAATTTGATGGACGTTTAACACCACTTTAAGGCACATAAAAATTTAATTTAGATGCATTCTCAGAGACCATCCAGCAAGTGACTGACCCCAAACTTGCCAGTTCCCAATTCCTCCATGATCGTCAACTCCGACAGAAGAATTTCCTTCATTTCTGAAAACAAGACAAAACAACACAGCTTCCTCGTTGACGCCATAATGTGCTTTAATCATACCATCAGAATTTGACGCTTCCTGTCTACTTGCGTATATCTGGATTTTTCTATGAAATCTGGCGGTGAAAAACGAGCACATGCTATCGTAATAATATCCCAGCTGAAACCATTCAACAACAGCTACATTGCCCCCCCTCACCCCACCTTGTAATAGATTACTCACAGACACAAGACGTTAGTCAGCCAGACTGTTGGTCACTTTTTAAAGCCAATTCATACGGGTGTTAAGACGTTCTTAGTTGGGCATTAGGACCACAGCGCAGTTACAGGGAAATAATGGGTATGTTTTTTTTTTGATATGACGTAGCACTGTTTTTGGCTTTTCCAGAGTTGAATGAAAGGCGTGTTCAGACAAGGTGAAAAACGTCGCCAAGTTTTGCCACAATCGTCATTGAAATAGAGAAATTTCCAGGAAAATTAGGGAAAACTGACCAGACAGTTTGAAAAACCAACCAATGGCTGAAAAATGGGCGCGGTGAAACTGACCGCGGTGAAGGCCTGCAGGAGCAACGATTGAACCATGACGAATTGCAGCATGTGGTGGAGACTTCAACGCCACTACAAGACCTACAGCACATAATCTATAAACTACATATAACTACATAAAAAACATATTTGCCAGTTTCATAGTTTCGCTTATTGGTCGACCAAATGTAGTTCCAAACCAAACATATTAGCGCACGATCGCCGTGATGGGACGAGGACATCGGTTGAGTTGTTTTGAAAATCGCTCAATAAGATACTGTTTGTCACACGCTGGTCAGGTGATATCATCATCATTATCAAAAGAAATACATGAAGCACCTATTAGAATAAGAAATATAAGCGCCACATAAGCCAAAATAGATAACATTTAAGTAAAAGTGGGTTGAAAGTTTTTAATTAATATGAAATGAAATTAAAATAGAGAGTAAGCCATATCATCATGTTATCTAATCCACCAGGTGACCAGATATTGGACACATGAATTCTGAATTTTGACCAAGAAGGCTGGATAAAAAAAACTGCATCTACAACGTCGACACAACTGTCGTATTTCTGCTTAAAAACCTAGAATTCGTTTCCGATACCGAACGTGCATCAAGACAGAAAAATCAGGGATTCGTAAGTCAGGATCAGGTTAAAATATTGAAACTTGAACAAAATTTAATTGAAAAAAAATTCGTTTCAGTTTCTTTCAAAAGGTTTCCAAATAACCCCACGAGGGGCTTTACAGACACCCAGTAAACCACATAGATCTGCAACTGGATAATCCGGGTTGTCCTGGAAATATTGCAGTGTACGTAAATAAGTAAGAGGATTTCTAAAGTGAAGTTAAATGGAAGATTCACGCTGAACTTTGTCCCACTGACCAAATAAAGCTGTCCGCTGTATGACAAGGTCCTACCTTACCTTTACCTTTTCTTTGGGGTGGATGACTCCATCGTCGATGATTTCACCCAGCGTGGAGACCACAGCTCGGGTCCAATGCGCAACCTCATACTAACCGGTATGGTTATGTAAATCTCACTGAGGCTTTCGCAAACCTCAAGAGAGTGCTGAAGCGGAGTTGTCTCAACGCTTCAGAACACATAATGGGCGCGCCCATTATGTCTCTCATAATAGCTATTCTGGCTGCACGAGAGCCTAGGAAGTGGAGTGAGGTTTCACTATCTTCCTTACAGAGCGACACAAAGGGTCATGATCGTGAGATGTCTGTTAAGGGAGACATGTCCAGTAAGTAGTCCTAACTACAAAGTCAGCAGATTGTTCCAGACTCCAGGTAGAGCTTGCTTGTAAAAATTCTGTCCGAAATGACCGATTATGTGTCGGATGGGACGTTAAAGCCTTCCTTTCACTTTCAGCTTCAGTCAAGACTATATTGCAGAAGTTGGTCTGCGTCTGCCGAGCACAGTCTTCTTTTGCGAACGTTGGTGACGTGACAGTCCTTCGTCAGTCACGTAGCTGGAAGCATGTTTTAGGAGTTAAAACAACCGAGCGGCAGCGTCTGCATCAAACGGAGGCACCGCATCAGTTCAGGTATGTCAGTGCCACGACTGACAGCTATGATAGCGCTAGTGCTAAAAAAACTGACCATGCTTGTCGTGTTTGTGGAAGACTATCAGCTCAGCAATTGAGTCGAAAGGATGACTGCTACTCAGATAGAACTGTCCGCTGTCGTTCTTTTTGATGTGATAATGCTTCACGACACCTTCGCTGCACCAGCATTAAACACACAGAACAAGCTGAACACAAGGCCAATATGTCTTCATTTCAGTAGTGAAAACATCAACAATATAAAACGACAGAAAACATACATGAGATAAAACACAGTCAAAAGTGGCTGAACTGAGCGATCATAAAATAAAGGAAGCAGACTGCAAAAGATTTACTTTAAAAATCAAGATCGCCTTTCTATAATCAGATTGTGAATGCAGCTTAAAACAGCGAAAAATAACGGCTTCTGGACTGACTTATGACACTGGGTCAGGCCAGTCTGTGGACTGTTACAACAGCAGAACCTATTACAATGTGAAGAAACATTTGCAGACCTATAAAGTACCATCAGTTTAAGCCATCATTTAAAACTTGTTGGTCTGTGCAACATTCTTGAAACATTCTTGAATGGACACATAATTGCATGTACTGGTGACAATTACAATCAATATTTCCACAAAATACCACCACCAAAAAGCTGCAGTTAAGCATGCTCGCTCAACAACAGAGTGTGCAAACGATCAAGACTTTGACGTGTTAGTAACAAACCGAACTGAATAAATTAAACAAAAGCACAATAAACAGC
>Ga0056115_1001434_pt1 | contig 11341 bp, 5 predicted proteins | sample WorMetOlspDAHAB1_FD_77007 | JGI IMG/M metagenome (GOLD analysis project Ga0056115, IMG submission 77007) | Marine gutless worms symbiont microbial communities from Max Planck institute for Marine Microbiology, Germany - Olavius sp. DAHAB.1 ... | reverse complement strand
GTTTTTATGCTCTTGCATACACAAATCCTATTTGTTTCATCAAATAAAATAAATTAAATTAATGTATACTTCAATTAATCAGTGAATAACTTATTAAACAATATGAATTACGGTGATCATAACGAAGTTGCAAGTAGCGCCTGTCGAGCTCGACGTGTCGAGCCAGTCGAGCCAGTCGAGCTCGACATGTCGAGCCAGTCGAGCCAGTCGAGCTCGTCGTGTCGAGCAAGTCGAGCTGTGCTGTTCGACTAGCTCGACACAGCCAAAATGCATGGGATCGACACGTCGAATGTGTCGAGTCGAGTCGAGTTGAGTCGAGTCGAGCCAAGTGGAATTTGAGCTTAACTATATGCAGCTGCATAGCTATATAGGCCTACATGTAGGCCTATAGGCGAGCTGATGCAAGCAGGAGCAATGACGTCATTTACGCTTCTTTGGCCGACGTATAGTTTCACGGCTCGTGCAACATAGTTTGGTGTCGCATTTATACATCACACGTAGAATATTTAATACCAAGTGAAAGTATAATTGATGCTTATTTGGCACTCTTAATTTTGACGAAAAAAATATAATGTAGGCCTAATTTGCATATTTTAAAACGGCCTATGATCAGTGGCGCAGCGACGAATTTGAAGTGGGGGCAAAAATTATTTGTTTGTGCCCTCCACGTTTTTCCCTCTAAAAGTACATAGTCGTTTTGGTGAGCGCTTTCGTGATGGTCAGTAGGCTAACTGTAAAGCATTATCACGAAAGTCATATATCATTTCTTGTTTGCTGTTCTTCGATTGCACGGTCACCCCGTATACTGAGTTAATCGTAAAAGTGGGGGCACATGCCCCCGTACCATATAAAGTCGGTGCCACTGCCTATGATAGTAGCGTCTACATTATTTATTAAATATTGGTCTGCATTTTTGAGCTCTGGTGCATGGACTTTTTTGGACCACCCTGTAGATGTAGCCGTTATATCTCGAAGCGCGAACTTAATCTCCTCTCATCGCCAGACTGCTGCTACTGCTGGACAGCGATGCAGTGCAATCTTCGTTCGTCGCCATAAAGCCTCAAGGCGAATCTGTGAATCACGCAGTGCAAGGATTCTATATACACAGTGATGCAAAAGCGACGCCGACTGTTAACGCAAACTGCGTTATTCCTACAAAACAATTCTTGTCGTAATCAAGCGGGTCATTTCTTGTCGCAACGCTTGGGAAGCGAGCGTCTCCGGTGCTTTGACCAAGCAGACACCAATTTCCGTTTGGCTCGACAGCGTTCCCATGTGTTCGTGTTTTGCGAAACGACCACTGATCTGTATGACCTGCTGGCGATTATGAGGACGTACTCAATCTCTATAGCCAAATTCCAAATTACGCGACACGCTCACGCTATAGTCCATGCATTTTGACATTAGAAAAAGTCGTGACGTGCTGTGTCGCGCTTGTCGGACAGCACGGCGCGACACGGTCGTCACGACGAGCGCGACTTGCAAGACACGTGTTGAGGGGTGTCACCACAGCGTGGACTGGGGTGGCTCACTTTTTCCAGAAGTTGTCCCTGAGCTTCATGCAAATCCAGAGCACGAAATACTACATTTGTACACGCGAGCAATACTGCTTCTTCGTCGTCCGACATGTTGGAACAAGCACGGCGCGACACACACGACAAGCGCGACACGCACGGACGTGCGTGTCGTGACGCAACAAGTGGAATTTGGGCTCAACGAGTGGAATTCGTTCTTATTTCCCATTGAATGATTTGGAGTCCGATTTACAAAGAATCCTCTATAACTATAAGAGTAAGATTTATATCCTATATAGGTTACAGTAATTGATCCTAAGTTTCAGCAAAGTTAATTTTCCTGAGTTTAATGACAATTTTTTGTCGATCGATCGCACTCAGCATGTAACGAGCGCCACCTAACGTCAGAATTGCGCATCATTTTCGTCGCTGATATAAACGCTAGTAACCAGTGTTTTAGTTTTCATTACTGGACTGACGAAATCGCCTTTTATGTGCCGCTAAAAACTAGGTCTATACTCACTCGCAGTTTTGTTTTGATTTGATAAATAATATAGTACGATATAAAGAATAATTAGGCTGATTTATCGTACTTAACACGCATTACATTTAGCCGGTGCATCTCGCATTAAGCAACATAACTTTTAATATTTTCTTGTGAGACATTGGGATAATAATGCCAACTTCATGATTTATTCATTAACTCACGGTAAACTGTTGTTGCGAATATTATAAAGGTAGACAGAGACGACTCACATAGCATAGCCCTGTATACGTTTATGCCTATACAGTCACTATGCGTTGTATAGGTGATCTTGTATATGCCTACGAGGTTCACATAGGATTTTTTGGAAAGGAACTAAGGCTTAATTTTTCAAACACCGCGATATAGACTCTTTAAATTTGTGAATAAGACAATTTTCAATTAACCGTTTTTAGACGAACGTGTATGAAGGGCCCGCGAGGCATGCATGGGCCGCTCCCTGCCTTTTGCGACCCCCCCCCCTCAGTGGAGTAGCAATGGATTGTGCAGGTTGTGTCATACCCCGCCGTCTTGTCGAAAAATGTCTGCACACATTATACCGGATTCAGAATGATGTATATTCACTATAGTGGTCGTTTCGTAAAACAGGAACAATGGGAAGGCTGGCGAGCAGAGCGCAAATTGGTGTCTGGGTCCAAGCACCAAGGCGCTTCTGCGGGGTCAAGGGGTATAACCCCCCGAAAAAAATTTGAGACTGTTATATGCAAATTCCTGCAATATACTGTATTTTGGCCGTAAAATGGTTCGCAATGCCGTCCGTAATGCGTTCTAACAATTGGAACAGCGTTCGCGCGCGTTCCCCGTCGAAATGACCCCATGCCATGGCATCAGGGCCCATCGGCATTTAACCCATCTGCCCTTCGTCGGTATGTAACAAATTAGCGCAATTAACGGATTCCGAATACTGTATTCACTCCAGAACAGAGGACACCATAGACATACGCAACAATGCAGTTAATTGAGCACCTGACGTTTGCATGGTGAAATCGCTGCGACTATCACTTGTCGATTTGTCGTTGCAGTTTGCATTGATGGACATGTTCGTGTCTTGTATACACGACTCCCGATAAAGCTCATTTACGATAAGCTAATGCGAAACACTGCGATAATTTTAAGTCGTTAGGGGTCCAGGAAAGGTCCGCACAAAGGCTGCCAAAAAATATCAGGGGCTCGGGAGGCCGGGTCAGGCACTCCCCGTGTGAAATTGGCGCTGAGGTAAAAAATTGCATTTGCCGCTTATTTTATTTTTGTGTTTGTCTAATAACAGGTGCTTTTATCATTTTGCGTCTAGCTGCCTTCCCCCTTATATTGCATTAACAATCAGCACGATTTCCAGGGGTGAGGTGAAAATCAACGCATCATGTTAAGTGATTAAACTTGATTTTTAACCTTCACACCCACTCCCTGCTGTCTGCTGAGAAATGGTTTCGGCGCGCCTGAAAAATCTAACCACGCTATACTTGTCCCTTAACTGTCACTGCATGCGTCTACAGCTGCATGTCGCGGCTGACTTGCGTCGACGTTGGTGGCATACGCTTCAGTCTCCAAGCACACGTTGCAGATAGTCATTGGTGAACATTTTTGACGGATCGAGAATGTCACGTATTTGTCGAAAGCGATGGAAGTTGGCGCCATACAACTCGCCCAGTCGGACGCACGTCACGTTATGTCGTTTCGCCCAGTGTGGTCTGCCACCCACAGACAGCATCAGTTGTTGCAGCACGTCAAACAGACCGTCGCAATCCACCCCTCTGCCGTACGGACTGCCACACACACATTACGCGCATGCGCTCCCACACAAAACTAGTTTACAGTTTAACAGAACGGGTTTTTATCGTTTATTACGCCACAAGGGCAGCATATAACACAAAATACACAGACGAATATGCATAATACAAACAAGCATGCAAAGTAAGAAACGTAACATCGTAAAATCACATCGGAATCACGTGTCACAAAACGACAGCGGAAAAGTTCTGGAATACCGTCGCATATTTTATTGCGTCAACACCATCGTATGAGCACAGACCACATTTTGAACGTAAAGAATTGTACATAATTCTATAGGATGCCAAGGTCTTTAGCGCATTTTGTCAGTATTTCCATCAAATCAAATCAGTTTTAACTTGGGAAGGCACATGGACAGACAGTGGCGGATATACAGCCTTTAAAAATCTAGAAATGTACATGTACTGCCCCCACCTGCTGCAGACAAAGTTCAACTTTGGTAAGATGACTGGTTTTTTCGCCCTACCAATCCCACAGTTGGCATGGCAACTAAACTACCGGCCCATTGCATTTCCGCGCCACAGGAAGAGTGAATTGAGGAAATAAGCGGAGACACGGACCGCCAGACGAGCACGTTGAAGTAGACGGCGTCGAAGAATGAGTGAGGACTGAGCAGACAATTGTCGGAGCGACGAACGAATCGAACATCGACGGGAAATTGCAACTCCAACTCATCACTGTCAGCCAAACGCCTCAGCTGCCTCAGCACTGACCCCATTGCCTCTCTGCAATGCACACAATTCCATGCGGGTGGACATGGCTGAGTGCAGTGTGTGAGTATAGTTGCTTAACGGCACGTCAGCACAGTAAGCGCTTTTTGTGCCATTATGAGTTCGATTCAGAGACGGATTGGGCCGTCTGGCAGCCTGGCATCTGCCAGGTGGGCCGGTTGGTCTGTCGGCCAGGTGGGCCGCTACGTCAAATGTTGAAGTAGGTCAAACAACTTACCCCGTTAACAGGATAAGGGTAGGAACAGAGGGAGAGAAGGGAGGGAGGGACAAAGTCACAAAGAGGAGGAGAGGGAAAGAGGGAGTGGAACAGGGTAAGAGGCCCAGGGGCCCTTAGATAAGGAGGGACGGCTCTGTATTTGTGCAGAGGCCCGAGTTCCTAGTTACGCCACTGCTGACGGGGCCAGTCTGCCTACTTAGTCAGGGCGGTTTGAAGAGCCAGTCCATCCCTGGTTAGACTATCATAGAAATGTGTTATAATACTGTAATAAATATAAATTATTAAAACCAATGCTTAGAGCTAATATAAAGAGGAATTCCGACAATTATACGCAATTATGTGCGTGGATAATATTTTGGCAAAAATCGGCGTGTAGCTACTTAATACCAAAATTGGCGCAAAATAAAACCATGTGCTCAGTTTTTTCTTGTACCACCCTGTAGCCAAAGTGATATAGGTCCATATGGGCTAATCGATATTTTAATTATATTTAACTTAAATATTTTATTAATGAAAAATGCGGCGCCTATAAATTCTGTGGACGCCCCTAAAAACTATTAAGATAGGAAGGCAAAGGTCTAAATGCGATTGAAGTGATGCAACGTTCCAATTATAAAAGTCAATCACTTAGTCAGTCAGTCAATCAAGTCTAGCGTCTCAGTTCTCGCGTCCAGAGTGTCAGATCTAGTGCCTGAAATTACAGTCTCTAGTCGGTCAGTAAATCAATCAACAGAAGCAACTCGCTAATTAATCAGCGGTCATTTCGAGGGGAAACGCGTGGAAACGCCGCTCCCATTGTTAAAGTGTTTAAGAACGCACACGAATTAGCACTACATGCATTATGGACGGCATTGCGAACCATTTTCCGGCCCAAAAATTCACTAGATTGCAGGGTTTTGCACATACAATCTCAATTTTTTTCTGGGGCGATACCCCGGAACCCTGCAAAGCGCCCCTGGTGCTTGGACCCAGACACCAATTTCAGCTTGGCTCGCCAGCGTTCCCATTGTTTGTGTTTTACGAAACGACCACTGTAATTAATGTGTTGTCAATCTATAATTATCATGACCAGATGGCAAGTGGCACACACCTTGGCGCCGCCCACTCGGTGCAATCGTTGGCGACGGTGCACGGAAAAGTAAAGACACGATCACTGCGGTCGACGTGTGCAAGAGCATTGCCAGCCGACGACGAACAGGTGCGCGTTAGCAGAACAGAGTAGATGCGGTTCAGCCACGCAACCAACGCAGGAACCAGACGACTGTGCAGCGAAACAACACATTACAACTTCATCGTCATTTTCGTATTCACGCAATTTTCGTTTAACAACACAAAGACAAAACCGCATCTCGTGCAACTTGCCAATAAGAACATTTTGTTGCTACAAAATCTATTAACGTTCTGTCAAAAAGATTGCTGTTAATGGCACGATGCATTTGGGATTTCAAAAGGGAAAATCCCGTCCCCTCACTCCCACCCATCTCCTTAGAAGCAGTCCCCTTAAATCCAGCTAGGGACTGGGAAGCCCTCCCCTAACTTTGAAGTCTGGGGCTGAACCAAATCCGGAATCGAATTTGGTGCATTTTGCCTTAAAATCTGACATCTGGTGGCAACAATTTTAACGAGTAGGCCTACACTGAAAATCAACTGACAAAATTTTGCGAGACCGTAAAGGCAAACAAAATTTTCGCGTCGCGCTAAGGGGGCATCGCCCAGTGACGCCCCCTCCAACCATATATGCCACTGATTGGTATAGCCGACTGATGAATGCAAACCTGACCTGACCCAGAAAAGAAACTCCATCAGCCAATTGAAACCGACGAAAGTGTTCCACAACCAACTGCTCTTCTTTGCTGCAGTGACTGGCTGTGAGTCGACACACCAAAACCATTGACAGAAAACAAGACGCAAGACTCGTGTAAGATTATTACTGATGAACGACTAGAGTTAATCTGTCTGTTCGTCAGTCAGACACGTATGATAAAAAACCTGGCAACCTGGCACTTTCCAGGTGGGCCGGATGGTCCGTCGGCCAGGTGGGCCGCCACACAAAATGTGTAAAGGGCCCTTAGCTAGGGAAAGAGGGCTGTCCTTGGAAAAATTATTTTCAGTGGCCCCGAGTTCCTAGTTACGCCACTCAGGATGGGGGGGGGCGGTCTGCCTACTTAGCCAGGGCTAATTTTACTCCCCTTCCCTGTTAATGGGGTAAGTCGTTTGACCTACTTCAACATTAGACGTGGCGGCCCACCTGGACGCCGGAGCAACCGGCCCACCTGGCAAGTGCCAGGCAGCCCAGTCCGCCTCTGGTGATTTGTGCGCTGCGGTTGAGACATCGCAACACTTGACAAAATGTTGAGTTGAAAACAGTGCCTGCAAATGGTGCAACATCAGACGACTTGATGAGTTACAGAAAAAGAAAAAAGTGCCAGAAAGTAACAAAATCAACCAAATTGTTCCTCCTATAGCGACACAATAAGTCACTACACAGCATAGGCGTACCCAGGATTTTACAATGAAGGGTGTTCACACAAGTGGATCAGGAATTTGCTAAAAGGGGCTGAGCCAGGAGGTCCCAGGATGAAAGTCCCCCAGTGGGGTCCAGGGGCAAAGCCCTGGTAGGAGGTCGGGAAACGAAGTCCCCCAGAAGCGGAAGCAAAAAGTAAAATTAATGTACAATTTTAACGTTTCTCTGTACAAAATTTGTGATTGACTGAGTACAGCGCAGAGTTTTGACAGTATTTTCGTGCAAACATACAATTAAAAAAACCCGACGATTCAATGTGGGGTTTCAACCCCTGTACAGCTGTAATCCCCCCTCCCTCTATAGACCGGTGGACGAAAACTAATCCAGTCAAAACACTACAGGTCCACTCTCGTTAATCCGCCATAATTCGTTTCCTGAAAATTTGGCAGATTAACAAAGTTGGCGGATTAAAGAAAACAGGCCTTTTGCATGAGCAGGGGTGTCCATTGTGTTCGTGCCAGTGAACACCAAGCCTGCATACGAGAGGACATCAAATTACTGGAGTAATCGACCAACTTACTGGACTGTATAGTGAATACATAAGATCTGCCGAAGTTTATTATATGATCACATGAAATAAATGCTTATATTTTTATAATAAACGTTTCTTGTCCGTTCACTGAGTATTAAAGTATCCAGTTATCTTGCTCTGACTTGAAGTTTTTCGGGCCCTATCTTTCAAAAGTTTCTGAACATCCATGACTTCGTATGACTCTCCATTTCGTCCACTGTAGCACCGCTGCTATAGTTGTCAGCTGTACATATAGTTTGGCGGATTAACGAGCACTGAATCAATGGGATGGTATCAGAAGTGTTTTGGCGGTTGGCAGTTGGTGAATTGGCGGATTATTGATTAGTTTTACATTGGATTGACTTCGTTCTGTGTACTTTTGGCGGATTAGTGAATTTGGCGGATTAACGGGTGGCGGATTAACGAGAGTGGACCTGTATCCCCAAATCGTTGATCAACAAAGTTTCAATATACATCATCGATTGATAATATTGTGTGTTGATATAATAGCTTACCTGAGTGGTTCGTCTGATGTCAAAGACAGCACACCTGTTGGTATTAGGAAACCAGGTGAACCGGAAGTGATCAGATGACGTCACGTGACTATCAATGTTGTCGATTACCTGCATAATCACGTGACCACACACCTAGGCACGCCAGCTAATGACATTTATTAATAAATCAATCAATCGTTCGATCAGCAGTTAAACTTAGTTTATATATTAGACTATAAATATGATAGATATAAAACTTATTTACGTCATGACCAGTTTTTACATCTGCAATGCAGGCTACTGTGCATTAACGCGATATTACGCAGACGACAGAGACATTCAGCGTCCAAGACATAGCCAGAGATTGTAGCGAAGAACAAACTATAATTGCAATGTTCTGCACTGTTACAACACGACCTGGTCAGTGACGAAGCCAGAAGTTACCGTCCCCCTAAAAGAGCCTGAGCCCATTTAAAAGTTGCAGCTCTTGCTCCTGTAAAGCAGTATTCAGCAACTGTGCGGTGGTTATAAAACCAATGATACAGACCGCCGTGACCCCTTAACGCTGCCCATTTCTCGATTGTGGGCTTAAATGGATAAAAATCCCCCTAAACCGAATTTCAAGGCTACGCCCTTCATAGGTCTATAGTCCCATGCACCATGATCGCTTAATTCACTGTTACAGCGTGCATAATCCAGACAAACACGTTCCAACTTCAAAACAGAAATCCCCCTTACGTCGTCAAGCGTGGCTGCATAAGTGACTTGGTGGAGGTTAAAAGCGCGTTCACACTGCAGCTTAATGGAGACGATGATTCCGAGTGCGCCGAGACTGAGGCATGCGGCCTGAAACATTTCTTTGTCGTCGTCGCAGTGTGACAGCGTCTTTAACTCGCCGTCACTTTGCATCAGACACAACTCCAGCACCTACACCGCAAACAGCAAACACTGCATGCGTATCAGCATTGACCTCTTTAGTTCTTTTTCTCCTGTGCTTAATCTTTCACGGCGCAACGACTAATAACAGTGGCCCAATAGCGACAACATTCGTATATGCATCGCGGTCCAAAAAAATGTAAGCCACTACCAAGAATTATAAATAAATCGTATTATGTCTTATTAAACGCCACAAGGAGTTAGATTTTTCGTCAAATTAAAGTGTCAACTAAACTAATACTATCAGTCTGCATTAAATATTCTATTCATGACCCAGTTAGTGAGGTCAATTACTGTACGTCACTCGCAACGCTGCGTTACTGGTCGAAGTTTAACTGATGTCAGCGTTCCCTTTTTGCATCGTTTGCAGCTTAGCATGAAATGCAATCCACTTCTCTTCTAGACCACCGTTTAGATTGAAATTCGTGTAGAAATTTATTCATACAACCTTATTTTTGTGGATTTAGATTTAGATTTTATCATTTACACTTATTTTGCCAATATTACAACTTCAAGAAAGGTGGACTGATGGCAGCACAAATTAGTAATGCGTAGAATATTTTAAAAAACTTACAATATTCTTGTGCTCCTTTGAAACTCTAATTTGACTCAGAATCTAGCTTCGTTGGCAGGTTTAATACGAACTGTTGGCATTGTTCCGCAGTGGCTAACGTTTTTGTACCACCCTGTCGTATTGTTAAAACAACATATATTTTACGTAATCTTCCACTGCTCCAAATGCAATTCCTGATCCGTGGAATCCAGACGACACAACTGCACCAACTGTCATGTGCGATATGAAGCCCATGCTACACAAGACACAAAACACACACACATATGAACTATGTTTTTTTACGTTTTTAGCTTTTTTCTTGTGCTTTTTATATTATTTTTAACGTCAGTTTTACTTTTTATTCTACGTGTACTATTTGTACAATGTCTATAATAAATAAATAAATAAATAAAAAAGGTTGACTTAAACGCAGTTTAGTTTTGCGCACGTATCGAACGGACACGAGATACAGACAAAATTCATTGACTCACGTGCTGAGAGCGAGTTGATTGTGTGCGAGAACGTCATTTAGTTGTGACAGCAACATTCCACTCCCTACAGTGACTGTCATCTCCTCTTCGTCTATCTACACAGCACAGCATTGTAGCATACGCAGCAATTCAGCTCAAGTTAACAATTTTTTGTATTATGACGACTGTGCCTGGAAGCTATCTTGTGGTGTACTATAGTGTACTGCTAAATCGCATATCCTGTTTTCTAGATTGTTTCAAGTACGTAAATGATACACGTATAGCTGTTTTTATTTATTTGTTTTTAATCACGCGCAACAATAAGACCAGTGTGCCTTGTTGTCCTGCAACTCATTTAGCAATATGTTTTGACCAAATGCTGAACATGTGTTAACTACTTGCTCAGCAAATCAATGAATGAATTAATGTTACTGCCAGCGTGAGTGAGCGAGTCATTACGGTTTGACTATGCCCACCGACACATAGTCGGGAACGACAATGACAACAGAAACTAGTATAAATACGTGTGCATAACCACTAACCAACCACACACTAAGTCTTATCCTAATCCTAACGCTAACCCTACTACTAAACGACATGCAGTAGTAATCACTCAACTAATATGCATAGAAATTCATACAAGGCAATGTTATTGCACCGTTTTTACTAATTTCCGTTGTCACTGTCAGTCTGTTTACATATTTTATTTTATATTATTTTGAACTGATATATAATCGATGTCCCTACAACGTGTTTTCATGCAGGTACATATTATACGTTTTTCTTTTTGTGTACTTAATAAAGATCAATCAAGAATAATGCAGTTCTGCATCGTCATTGTTCATTCGCCGTACACGGTTGTCGACTGTCGGCGACCGAGCGTTTCCGCTCGCTGCTGCCCGTGAGTAGTGAAACATGGGACTTTTGGCTCAAACTGATGTTTGGTCCACTATATTGATCATTATTATGATTTATGACCTCCCCGGAGGGGAGGGGAGGGCCCACGGCTTCCCTGTGAACTTCGTACTGTAGTACCACGTCGGTAACCCTACCCCATTG
>Ga0056115_1001433_pt1 | contig 11343 bp, 12 predicted proteins | sample WorMetOlspDAHAB1_FD_77007 | JGI IMG/M metagenome (GOLD analysis project Ga0056115, IMG submission 77007) | Marine gutless worms symbiont microbial communities from Max Planck institute for Marine Microbiology, Germany - Olavius sp. DAHAB.1 ... | reverse complement strand
TGTACCATAGTATGTCAATGTCAATTGTGGATTGCAACAGCCAAAGTTTGTACCATAGTATGTCAATGTCAATTGTGGATTGCAACAGCCAAAGTTTGTACCATAGTATGTCAATGTCAATTGAGGATTTATATAGCACAGAATCATGAAGCATCTCCACTGTGCTTAGTATGTTTAATAACTTGCAAATAATTCTGCTTTAAGTAATTTACTAAAACTATCAGAACTCAGTGTTGGATCACCGAGACGATGAAGATAAAGAGTTCCGTGAAACAGGATCAGCACTCAAACGTGTTCAGACGGTAACGTGGTGGCACAGTAAGGTGTTGTCACTGGCTGAGCATAGTAGTCAACGGCTGGCAACTTCCGAAACTGGTGTGCAACAGTCGACTAGGAGCTTTCTCCTGTAAGCAGCAATGCACAGTAACGTTCAGTTTGTAGCTGATATGCTCTGGAACGTCGAGCCCGTGCAGATCGTTGTGCATGGTATGTATCAAGCCCACTGTTGTGCTGAGCGCATGGGAAGCTCTAGAACAAGTGGTACAAAAATTTGAATATTCTTATTAACTCAATATTTAATGTAATGGGAATTGCTTTCAGCAATCGTTGTAGCACCAAGTCGTTGCAAAGGATGGACAGGCAGAGTTGGCTGCGTTTACAGACTGAGACGAATTACGAGCATCAAAAGACTGACAGCAAACGACAAGAACGAGGCTCAATGTACACAACACTGACGAAGCACCGTCGTTGCCGTGGCAACTGAGGCTGTCGACATCGTGTGAACAGACGTACGCTGAGCTGATGAATTCGAGCAAGTTTTTCGTCCGCAGTTTCATGGAGAACATCGCGACCCAAGTCGACATGCATCATGTCGTCACGAACGTCGTCCATCTTCGCAAGAACATTGTCGATGCACGCACGAAAGTCGACACTCGCAAGCAGATAGTTAGCGACCGTGCTGAGCGATGCATCAGCGTCACTGCACACTGTCTCCCAGCGTCTCATCGATTCCGATATTCGCTCACACAACTTCTCCGTGTCTGCAGTCTGCTGTGCGATGCCAGCCATGCTGCTGCCAATTTCAGCCACCAGAGGGCGCCACTGCTCAATGTCCGACGTCATTTTCTGCCACAAACACACACACACACATAGTGGGTGGTTTGATCAATGGACGGCTGGTCTATTCTGCATTACAAGGAGATAACACAGTTTGTGTCAGTGCCGAGGCCAACAGTGTGTAAGGCCAAATGCACAATCCAAACAAGCCTTTCGGTATGTGCATGCGCACGCGTGCGTGTGTGCACGATGTATTAAAAAGGAGTTATTGAGTGGCTTAATTTCTTTAAGATGTCTGACCTTGACCTCCTTGCCAGCCGGTCGGTCATGATCAGCAGAGGAGGTTTAGAATGAAGGGACAGCACTGGCATTGTCCACACCCTAACCAAGCGTCGACCAGGTGACAAAACAAACAACAGCAAAATTGTAAACTGCTACACCTCTCGTCTTGTGCGTGCGACACGCACATGCAGTGCCGTCAATCAGGTAAACTGAATCCACGTACCGCAACAGCTGACAAGTATAGCTAAAGTGGGACGACCACTACTATTTTTATTATCATTATTTTTGTTGTTATCATCATAAACACAACAATGACAGGGTCAGGCACAACGATGAATGGTTAGGAAGGAAGATGTAGGAATACAGCAGCTGACATCAAAGTCAGTGTCAGACACTGTACAACGAACGAACGCTGTATTACATGAGCAGCAGCAGCAAACTCACTGAGTGGAGTGCGAGAGATTCGTTGAACATGCTCAGCTGTTTCGGTCGCGAGTCAAGAGATAACACAACAGCCTCGGCAGCATTCAGCCACTGTTCCAGTTGGTCCAACTGACGACGTTCGTCCAGCTGCGAGTCAGCAGCCAGCAGCGCAAAGCCTTCACAGTGCACGCCACACACACGCACGCACACACACGTCAGCACTGTGACTATATGTCGCCGTGCAACAAGGCGCTCAGCAGCATTCGCGCTTATACTTCATAAACGAACAAACGCAGTCTGACAATTGTTGCTGCAATTATGAAACACAGTACATTAAACATACGGAAACAGAAACTTTGAATGCAATATCAAACAGCAAATAACAATGACATAACATCAGCAGAAAAATCGGCAAAAACAGAATATGTAACAGAAAGCAAACACAGACCTGCGACAAGTACAGTACCAAAACAAACACCAAAATAAAAGAACTGAAGCAATGCATCATCCCAAACTACATTCTGTCAGAACAAAGGACATTTCCGCAATCCGCATCGTCTAAGTACGCCTCAGTGTTTTTGCTAGACTGTCGCGAGTAATGTCACCTGCTCATCATATACACCTGTGCAATATATTCCTCCACCGATGTCACCACCAGCTCCGTGCATTCAGCCATGTGCATTGCATTGTCTTGCAATAAAATTATAATGCTGCTGATTATGACGCCGTATCTGCTTCCGTCTGCCCAACGAGTGAGCAAGTAATGTTTAAAGTTCCACCCGATACATGATAGGTCATTTCGGGGACAATTTTTACGGGCTACATATAGCCTAACCAACAGTGTCAAAGCACTGAAGGACAAAATGGTCTGTTGAAATATAAAGCAGCAATCTTCATCAAAATGCAGCAGTAACAGTGACTCTCGCTCTCACACGCACACACACACGCACATGCCTGTAGCGACAACAGTATGCATGCGTGCACAGACTGCAAGTGCAGGAGGCGGGGGGCAAGTAAATCTGGGGGGCATAGGGGCCACCGTTTCATAGGGACACAAACCATTCATGGGGACTCGGTACCCAGGCCCAACCTGGCTACAGGCCTGGACACACACAACCAGTGAGTGATCACGTACTTATAGTAGCAACAGGTCGTGACTTGTGCTCCAGCCAATCAGTGACGCCGTCACCAGGACTCCAACCAATCACGGAATGATGAGCACCTGTCGTTCCACCGCCTGACAACTCAGCGTCTGTCGCTCGATGCTGAAACATCAGTCAACGTCAATTCCTATTCACACGCTTCATACATTACACTGTGTGCACTCTTCAGTCTAAATGAATTTGCCGATGTCTTTTTCAACAGATCACAACTAGTGCAATTTAAGTGTCATTTTAAATGGTCACTACGCAACAGAAAAAAAGCACAAAAAGACAACAGTCAGATTCATGAAAAATACATACAAAATAAACAGTATTACTGATCTCAGCGTGCAAAGACAAATTAAACTTTGCCTGTCAGTACATGTTGCTATGAAATTACATACCGACACAAAGGCTTACGAAAAAATTGAAAGGGACCCCTTCCCTGTTTAGATTCTATGAATTAATATGTATAATCACTTGTACAATTTAAAAGGTAATTGTACGACAGAATTCAAAGCAAGGGTGAGTGAGCAGAGTTTAACGCCCCACCCGACACAATATATGTCATTTCATTCAAAGCAAGGAAATGATGCAGCAACAGTATTACCACAGATGCACTGCAAGTAGTTTCACAGTTCAGCCTGTTGAGAGCCGAGCACAACTGACCTCTGGTGCAGTGTCTGTCAAGCGTGTCGTCAACTGCATGAGACGACACTTGACATCTTCACAAGTGGCATCAACAGCATTCGCGTTGCTGCGTAAAAGCAACAGATCCGACTCGTGACAGTCGAGCGACAAGCAGTTGATGGCGCGCTGCATGTTTGACATCCAATCTGCGTTGCAGCGAATGTTCTGCTGCATCTGCAACATATTTGTCGAGTTCGCAGTGAGCTGCGAGCAAGTGGATCTTGTGTCAATATCTACATGTATAGCATGCACACGTTATACAGCATCGCATTATCGCTCACTGCCTCTAATGTGCTCGGTGCACCGAGTACTGCTGAAACAGATGCGTCTTAAGTAGGTGACAGAAGCTGGCGATGTTGAGGTCTGGATCACGCAGATCGTTGCCGTGTGCGTTCCAGACAGTCGGACCAACCACGGCGAACGCACGACGGCCGTACGTATCAAGCTGTGTTCTTGGCACGACGAGTAGGCGGCGGCTGGCTGAACGAAGGTGCTGTCGTTCGGCGACTTGGGCGACCGGCGTGCACAGCTCGGACAGGTAGTCCGGGGCATGACTGTGAAGACACTTACCTATGCACCGTCATAACGTGACAACGTAGCGCAGAAACTCAACATTACTTTCAACAGTACAATGTACTGTTCAAAAGTGACAGAAAATTAAAGCATGAATAACATGACGTCAACATCCATCGTACAGACCTTGAATGGCACGCTGCAACACTGCAGTTCGTCCACTGACAATGTTTCCACTGTTTTCAACTCTTTGTCAAGACCTTGCAGCCAACTCAACGTTGTCTCACGGTTGTGTTCAAAATTGTTCTTCTTCTTCAAGATGGTGTTCAGCTGCCACACAGCATCAGTTGCAGCAGACTGCAGCATCTGAGATCGTTCGCGAGCCGCTTTCACAGCTGCGTGCAACATTCCTGCAGTGTCCGTTCGGCCGTCGTCGGACAACTGTGCGTACAAGTTGGCCAGACTCTCTATGTTGCAAGACACAGCTGACAACTGGTTCTCAATCAGTGTCTGCACACATCAATTGTACACATATCCACAGCAACATCGTCAGTCTAAACAAAGGTTTCTTTTGTCAAAACAAATGAATATGAACGACAGTCAGGGCTTAAAGTGCGCCAGGTCGCAACGGGTCGAAGTCCCGGCGCTCTCTAATGTGTCGGGTCTCTGCCGGGTCTCTCTGTTTACAGCTTCACTGTTAGTCCGGTTGCAGTGATTGAACCAGATATCTATGGATTGAACAACGAAACAACCGAGCGGCGAGCAGGCGCCCAGCGACGGCTGCTAGCGCTGTACTACTTTCCAATACGTTACTTATTATTCATACGGGCACGTGGCCTATGAAATTGTGCGCAGAACACACCAAAATGCATCATTTTCACGTGAAAAAAAAATTTCTGGGGGGCACTGCCCCCTCCCCAGATCCCACCTCAGTGGGGAAACGGCACCTCGCAAGAGACCCGGTTGCTTTCTTGAACCACTTTAAGCACTGACGACAGTAGAATTAAAAAACACCACGCACACGTTTGAGAGTTTGACAACTCAAGTAACAGACTCAGATGTTCCACTGTTACAATCGATCGTTCATGATGCATTTGTTGTGTGTTGTTGGCGAGAGCAACATTCTGGCTCGGAGCTTCGCTGGCAGTTAGTGAATGAATGGCCTTTGCTTCATCAGTACAGCACTCGGCTACTGTCATCCACGAAATAATTTAATGCATATGACATAACAGTATGTGCTAATACTGCAACATGTGTTACACAACACATACTGCACACAGTATGTGTTGTCTCAGTGCAATTCTGAGGAATGACAGCATTAATTAGTAATACCTTTTGCAACCATGCATATCTCCACTGAATGCATTAGCCTTAGATGCATTCGATTTACCACTGACAGTATAAACCCAAAGTTCACAGCATTTTCAAGACTCTACTGTAACGGCAACCTGACACAGTCCGTGCAGTTATGAGATAGCTCTAATATTTATTAATACAAACTTAATTAGACTGTTCTGTTGCCAATCACTCTGTGTTAGCATGTGGACTTAAACAGGTTATTCAGCTGGAAAAGACGAACAGCGATGTTCGACACGAGACCTTGAGCACACGAAGAGAGTCGTGCATCTGCTGGAACGTCATCTCGTTCACCTTCAAACAAGACAGCTCACGATCGACTGACGACAACTTAGCATCCACGATCGCACATTCGTCACTGAACGTTTTCCACGCTGTTTCTGTCTCAACAATGCTGACAAGCACACATGCACCACTATCATTACGTGCAGCAATATTCATCACCATTCGCAGTCACATTAAATCAATCGTCAACAAATTAATGCATATTTATGTACGCTGTAATGTATGGACATTCTGCCTGTGTGTACAGAGTACAATTTGCTCCACCATCGGTGAATGGTCTTTCCAGTCAGCAGCTGCATCCACATGGAATGCTCTGCCTCGTTCTGTCCGTTCTTCCACATCAGTGTTCCAGTTCAGAAGACGACTCGAGACAGAACTATTCGCGCGTTCATACCAGCAATCTTGCCGAATCTGTCTCTGCGTCACTGTGACTCAACATTTTTGTTCCGTGATCTTGAAGTCTCTGGATTTACGTCACGTTAATGACGATTCTAATACTAACTAAGTAACTTAACTATCTATTCACTATAAATGTTTGTGATGTAGTCTAATGAATGCCAAAACAATCACCGGCCGAGTGCGACACTCACAACTGTCTTCGTTGAGCTGCCTTGTCACGCAGCTGATGCGACTGACGTTTCAAGTCGTCCAATGACGTGCGCACATTGCTGACATCGTCCGTGACACGACATGGCATGTCAGCGTCACTGAGCATGGTTGCACAGACACTTGACAGAGACACCAGCGAAGCAGTGTGACCATCAATGTCCGACTCCACACTCTGCCACACACACACGCACACACGTCACCATCTCACCTTATCCCAGCTCAGCTCATTAACAACTGGAATGAAACGGACATACCCAGCTCAGTGTCTCGGTCTACAGGCACAAATCAATGTTTGTACAGCTAAATCACAGTCAGTTCAGGTGGAAACTGCTTACACACTTATATTCAGAACAGCATCATCATATACTCTAGCTACAGACAGTGAAAACAACGGGACTTGCCTCTTGTTCACCGAGCTGACTGAGTATTTCATTGTGATCAGCACGTTCGTATGTCACTGGCTTCACAACATGTTCATTTGCTGCTAACAACCACTGATGTTCACTCGTTACTGACTCCCTCAGTTCGTCAACTGACTTCATAATTGCCTTCAGTCTCTCCAGTCTGACATATTACACAGCACTCACCGAGTTAAAAACACCACCGTAGTCAACTATCACAATCAATCCGAGCAGATGATTGTGATCATTGGAAAATTTGAATGTAAAAACGAAACAGTTTCAAAATGAGTACAAGAAAAACACTTGCTGCATCACACAAATGCAAAAACACAGAAAAATTAAACATACAATATTTCTATATTATATGGAGTAAAGCACATTTTTTTATTTTCGAGGTCTAAGTTGTGTGACGTACAGTCGATAAACATGGTGTTAAACTGTAAAGTTCTGAAGTTGTGATGGCTTGACATCACATGTACTACGTCACGTGACACATGCTATAAACTTGTCCCGCAAGACCACACACTTTTAACACCATATGTCTATTCAACAGAATTCAGTCACAACAGAATTATTTCCCAAAATGACATTTTCCAACAAAGAACAGGCTATATGAGTACATGTAATATATTCTGTCACTGAGACCCGTAATTACTTACAATGCAACAGTTAATTTCATGCCGCTTAAGCAAATAGAACAAGTCATAATGGAATGAGCAAATACTGGCCGCAAGACACCTGCTGGTGATAGCAGTGCAAAGCTGACTGTGCCTCTCATTGACATCAGCAAGTTTGCAGTCTAAGTCATGCGGTGGCGACATCTGTGAATCAGTGCAGCTGAGTTTCAGATCAGCCGCCAAATCAGTCAACATCGCTCGGTCTTTATCAACTGCGTCCACGGCACTGGTCAACTGCCACAGCACAACACATGCCACCATCACGTTCCACCATCATAACGAAAAAACTCACTTAAGGAACAACCTCACATTCACTATTAATAACATCAATGCATCAATATTATCCGTCGGTGGGCCGACACTTACTTGTTCAATCTTCTCGACAGCATCTTTGGCAGGCAATGTCTTGGTAGCAATGTCAACAGTAGCACACAATGTTGACAAAGTGTTGATCAGTTTCTGATGGAGTTCACTGAACTGCGTACAAAGACTGAGTCGCTCACTGACTGACGCGTGTCGAGCCGACACCTGCTCAATGACATCGACGCGCCTCTGCTGCACAGCATCGACACTTGCAGCCAGCGCTTCACATTCGACGCTGCTGCCACGCAACTCATTCATCTTCAGAGTCAACTCATCCACACGACCGTCACTCGACAACGACGAATGCAACGTCTGAACACACGCACGCACGCACGCACGCACACACACGCACACACAACGATGATAATCACGATGAATTTTGGTGGGACGACTGACTTTGGTTTCCAGTGGACACAAAGCCTGGATTCCTTGTGTTACAAATTCATGCTTCTACCATAAGTCTGCCATATTATTAGGACCACATTCAATTCGAGACCTCAGTAATGGTTTACCATTGTCTGCCCCTGATACCTCTCTGAACTATTTGTTCCACTCTCAAGCTAACAATCAAATATTCTCTAAGTTCCGCTTCTAATAATCAACTTAATGTTCCTTCAGCTCCATCTACGGAGCTCATGCTGTCAGCTGTTCTGGTCCAGCGGTTTGAAATAGTTGCCAGCACATTATCTCAAGAGACTCATCACTATCAGTTTCTCTTCATGTTTTCAGCCTACAATATCTTATGACATTCTTGTTTGCTCGTTGTTAACATTCTTTTGATGCTGTATCGAAATAGGGATTCTGCAACTGCTGTGATCTACAAGTTTCAATTACTATTTTTACTATTTGTATTATTATTATTAACGATCCATTGCAGCGTGAGTTGAAAACAGCAGAGACACAAGTGACACAAGAGAGTGCGACTATCAACTGTTACGAAAGCAATCAATCAATCACTGTGACAACCTGGAGTGCATCACAATGCTGCTGAAGGTCGAGCTGCAGCGAAGGCACGTCAGCTGTCAACAGCTGTTGAGCATCTCTCACTGCCTCAGACACTGCATCTAGTTCTGCTCTCACATCGTCACACAACCGTATCTGTGTCTCCAGTCGATCCACGTTAGCATCAACGTCGGCCGATACGACAGCGTAGCGGCTGCACACGCTGTCCACTTCACCGACAACGCACTGGTCGGCGTCTGATGCCGAACGCAACTCGGCACACAATGAACGCAGTCTCGCTTCGACTGGCAAACTGTCATGCAGCTTACACTGCAAATCCTGAAACATGTTTACAATCACTCAATGATTACGTTTGTACTGTATAGATTATGATTGAACATCATCAAATACAATTCAATTTAAAAATGCTACAATTGCAATTTCGTGCAAAAACAGTCAGTATTTTTAGGGCTGCAGAAATTAACAATTATTAAATCCAGTAATCTTTTAAAATAATTCAATTATTTTTTTGATAATTAAACTTTGATTAACATTTGGGACTTCTTAATATCATTAATTTGTGCAATTATGGTCAAGTTGAACTGGCTTGCTACAAAGACGAAACAGAAAATCTACTTTTGATTAATTTCATGGAAAAATGACAACAAACTGTAGTTGAATTCTGCAGTTTGCATAGTCTTGTGGTTGAGTACCAGATCAATTAATCAAAAAAAATTATAATCAGCATCAGCCCTGCATTTAGTTTTATTAAGCTAGATGTTATTCATCATCAGCGTAGGAGTACAATGTTGTGTGGCACTTTGCAATACAACACATCACGCAATACGACACAACATGCAATATGACACGTCCGCCATATAACAGTAGCTTCGAAAGCAGTCTTCTGCTTCTGTTACAAAGCAACGTGCAACCAACTCACGTGATAGATGCTGAGCAACTCTTTCGCCTGCTCGTAGTCACACGTTGCCACTGCATGAACATGAATGCTCTCATCAGCTTCATCAACAGTCTCACGCAGACGGTCCAACGACTGTCTCACGTCAAGCCACAGTGCTAGTCTACACTCCACGACAACTCTCTGCCCTTCAACATAGTCTAAAACGTTCTGCCACTCATCCTTCATTGAGTCGAGTTTCTGTCTGAAATCAATGACGTCAGCACTGGCTTCAGTGACGTCATCAATTAGTGTGTTCCCGTCGTCAACCAGTGACGTCAATGTCTGCTCATGAGACGAACGTTCGGCATTAAACTTCTGTTACTCATCAACATAAACAACATAAACTACTATTAAACAAATCGTCATCCACCTGCATACAGCACCAGTGCAGTCCACTCACAGATGACACGACAAGCACATCACAGTAACATCAGCAACTGCATACTAGACTACTCCAACTATCTGCTGGCAGTACTATTGGTAGCACTATGTGTACAAGACACCTCAATGGAAGTAACAAAGACCACTGAAACGATATTTTACATTTTAAACTTGCAATAAACCTGTAAAATTGGAAGTATGAAAGAAAATCAACAGTTTATAATTATGTACTATGACCTATTCCCAAATCTAAACACACAAACAAATTACACCTGTAGTCAGATAGAGAGTGAGCGAGTGAATAGAGTTTAACTATGCCCCACCCGACACAACTCAGGTCATTTTGCAGGCATATACACCCTGGGAGTCTTGCACACCTCCTATTCAGTAATGGATGATGACCCGTTGATATAAATAATAACCCCTCGTCTTGCACTGTTTTTTGTTCACAATGGCCCAAAAAGGGATGGAGCCAGCTCCTAACCTGCAGTGGCATAAACATGAAGGGAAATGACTCAACTGTGCAAGGTGAGTTCAATGCTGTCAAAACACACATTCATTGTCAGCAAACACATGATACAATCAACAAAGCCAACCACCTCAACATTCTGCTGTCGTTCAACAAGTGTGTCGTACGAGCACGCAGGTGGCACAGTGACGTCAGTCTTGACTTGGTTCACAAACTCAGTCCATCGCCCACATTGGTCAGTGAACGTGTCCAGCCACGCGAGACGAAGTTCAAGCTGCGACAATGTGTCTCTGGAACGTTGACATGTCACGTCCCAGCGAACATTCAACACTCTCAGTCGCTCAGCATCGTCGTCTGCCAGTGACAACTCGTCTGAAAACTCGTTAAGTCGCGACATCTCACGCTGCATTGCCTCAATCTTCGCGAGTGTTTCCTTCACCGATGATATGTTGTGAGCAATCATTTCTATGTCAACAGTACTCAGCCTACTGTCCTCTGCTGGCAACGTATCTAGAAACGTGCTGATAATGTGGTACTTGTCAGCAAACTGTGACTGTTCCTTAATCGATGCTGTCAGACGCTCCTGCTCATGATGGAGCGTGGAGCTGAGCATGTCAGCACGGTGACCAAGTGTTGCTTTGCTGTCAGCGACATGTGCCGGCATGATGGGACCAAGTTGATGAGCAATGTCATCCAATTCTGACACTTTGTTTCGCAACTGCGCCACACTGTCTTCCAGCACCTGGTACAATTACACAAAACTCTCACAAGTAATATATATATATATATATATATA
>Ga0056115_1001432_pt1 | contig 11345 bp, 8 predicted proteins | sample WorMetOlspDAHAB1_FD_77007 | JGI IMG/M metagenome (GOLD analysis project Ga0056115, IMG submission 77007) | Marine gutless worms symbiont microbial communities from Max Planck institute for Marine Microbiology, Germany - Olavius sp. DAHAB.1 ... | reverse complement strand
CCAATGATGACACGCAGCCAGCTACAGGATACAGGGGGGGGGGGCAAAAAATTACGGATACATTTTGCACCCCATACGAAATAGAAAATTGCAAAGCACCAATCCCAAGCCAGCTGCAAAGTACATTCTGTAAAAAAATTTTGACACCCTAACCCTCCCAACTACTTCCACTCGTGTGAAGTAAGAGACATGCACACAGGCAACAGTGGTCGTGTCGCTTGGTGGTTAGGATGTTGGTCTCTGACTGGCGCACTTTCTCTGCCCTGCGCCCGATCTATGGTTGATAGGTGACCACACTGTCGGTAAACTGTCCGCGATGGGTCAGACAACTCAGCCTCCCATCCTCTTGGTCTTGGGTCGGTAAATGAGTAGTAATCCATGTATTTACATGGATTACAGAAATGGAGACAGTTAAAACGGCAGACCAGACTAGAGCTACGTACGGCTGTGTGGCTACAAACCAAAGTCCGTGACCGCGGGTTGGGCTGCGGCCCAGGCTGTACGCCGGCCCTGTCTGTGACGACTGCGCCACTGTGGCAGCATATGTGACAATTGAGGTTTACCACACACAGACCACGTAGACTAACCTCGTCAGATCGGAACGCCTGTCGCAGATGCGTGTACTTGAGAAACCTGGCGACTGGCAGCACGTTGGATCCAGTGTACATGAGAACAAAGAAAAAGACGCCGGTGAGGTAGAGACGAGGCATCGACGGGTTGTCCTCCATTATCAGATACAGCAGCGTCGCAACCTTCTCCACCAGCACAGGGTCAAACGTCACCAGCAGCTGCACACACACACACACCACGCAACACACAGTGTCACAGTTTCAGTCACTGCCCCCACCTCACCTTCCCACTCACCCATTCTAACCCTTTGCCTATTTCAGGAGTTGCCCTTCTGCCATCTAACTCGAGTTACTGCCGTTTTTTGTCGCAAAATTTTCAGTTTTGTGCTGCCATGGCAACGAGGGAAAGCGCACGTGTTGTAACACATCCGGCAAAGAATACGTAAACCAAACTAGAAGTTGATACGTGCTGAGTAATTCCGCATTTCACGGTAACTACGTTACGTTATTTCGCTACTGACTTGGACAACGGCATCTGATCTCGTGCTACCTATCGCCCATGCATTCGTTGCACAACAGGTGCCCGTTAGCAGGTGCTTGATTGTTATTAGACAAACTAAGCAACAGAACCATCAGCTGACATGCTCTCACCGACTCAGCTAGGTGCAGTGAAAAACAACGACAGGTGAAGTCGCCAACACAAAAGTTGTTGATTGCACAAAAAAACTGACTGAACGTGCGTGACGAGTAAAGCGACGTTAGCTTAATGTGGGCAGACGACTACAATTTCGACGAGAAAAAAACAGCACTAAAATGGCAGCTGCAGACTATACCTGAACAATGTGAGGAAGACAGGTCTGCTCTGAAAGCGACCGCTTGACACGAGGCAAAGGCCGAACAATGGCCGAGTCCGAGTCCCTACAACATCATGCAACAAAAGCCATGTGTGTGTGTCCCCCAAATTGTCACAGATACGGATCTCATTATCCTGACTAACAGTAAACAGACAGGCACACATAGCCGTGTGCTGACTCGACGTCCACATTACAACTAGTGTTGTGTTAACTGCAAACTCTAACGGCATCTAACATGATTTTCAACACGGCCAACGGTGATCTAAGACGTAAGGAATGGTGCTCGATGAACTGTTACAGTTAAAAATAGTCAGAAAGACGATCTAAACCTAACGCCAACCCTAATCCTAACGCTGAGACAATGGCGACTGGGTTCAAAATAAGCGAGAAACTGTTTCTAGTTTTTTTTACTCCAAATAAGTCAATGTGCAACAGAAACCGTTCAATGGAGTACACTGTAACGTCTCAATGGTTACCATCACATCACACGCAACACAATACATCTCTCCTCTGTCTCTCAAAAGACCACCCACACAGCACCTATACATCTCCCCTCTTCTCAGAGACAAGAGAGATGTATTGTACTATGTGGGTGGTCTCGAAGACCACACATTCACACAACAGTATCAGCATCAGGAGCAGTAATAGCACACAAGCAAACAGCAGTGGCTGTAGACCAGTGTTGCTTTTAATTAGATGATTTATAATTAATTAGAATTAGCGAATTATGCAACTAATTAATTAGATTTTGAATTAGCAGCAACCCGCCAAGTTTTTATACCTAATTTTTGTCTGTGTAGAGTAAGGCTTACGCATAAAAACAGACTCGTCAATGTTAATGTCAGCGTCATTGACACATGCACACAGTACGCGACATGTTGAACAGAATCACTGAATCAGTATTAAAAATGCAGGAATTTGTCAATTCGGCTACAATGACAGAAAACGTTCATTGCACTGCAAAAGTTTAAAATGATTCCTTCTAATTAAACTTATAATTAAAATTTTAATTAGAATTAGCTAGAAATATCTAATTAATTGTAATTAGAATTAGCAGTCCAGTTTTTCTACATAATTAGAATTAGAATTAGCACACTGTCTAATTAATTACCTAATTAATTAGAATTAGCTAATTAATTAGACAGCACTGCTGTAGACCGAACAACTGGGCACATTATTTAGACAGTGGTGAGCGCACCTGCTCGGGTAGTACTCGCACATGCGTATAAGCATGTTAAGAATGAGGGTGGCCAACTGCGTCTCATTCATGACCGCCTGACCAGTCGCAAGCAGACACCACTTGAGCTGCGGTATCAGCTGCAGCGCTCGCCAGCCGTCCATGCCTTGTGCCCAGCAACGAGTCTTTGCACCGATGATCTCATCGTTCCACATCTGCTTCATCTGCACGTCAAGACCACCAATGACGCCATGCCATTGACACTTACGGTAGGCAATATCATGCTGCATAATATCTCCTTTTCTGATAATTGCTGCTTTCGATGTGTAATAACACCGTTAACACATGCTGAATGGTGTTTTCGAAATAATGTTTTCTTAATGTTTTCGTAACTTTTGCACAAGTGCCTCATGTTTAAGTTGTAAAACTAAATATAATTACAACAGACGATCAACAACAACAGCATCAGATATCAGAAACATAGAATATATCACAAACAATAAACAGCAGGATATATTAAACATCTATATATCTAATTGTGACGTGTGACTAAATTTGGAAATAGGTAAAGAGCATAGGGATGCCAGACGACATGCATGGCTTGGGTTTGGTTACTTCACACGTGTTGATCACACATTGAACTATAAACAAAACATTCGACTGCACTGCAATGCTTCCTCCCAACCCACTCCCGACTTTTCCCCAATCGTATTTGAATTCCTGGAATTATCCAGTTTACCAGATTTTCAAGAAAATGTGATGGAGACCGTGAAATTACATTCGCATGCAGGGATGGGAATGCGCTCAAGTAACAACAGCAGCAAAGCTGAAAAAGCGAGTGAGTGAGTGAGTGAGTGAGAGTTGGGGTGGTGACCTCATCGAAGCTGTATGGACCAAGGCGTTCCTTGTCAGTTGCATTGCCATAGTACCATTCCTTCTCACTGTCCCTCTGCATGTCTGGTGCCGCCTCAATCACATTGCTCTGGTGCAAAACCACACACACAGACGCAAGCTACAAACTGATTGATTGATTGATTGATTGATTGGGGTTTAACGGCACTATCAGCACAATAATGCTATATCGTGCCTTTAAAAGTTATACTCTAGTTAAAAAGCTGACATCAGTGAGATAGTTAATAAATATTACGTTTTAAGAATGCAATAACATGAGTGCAAGTCGAGAAGATGCACACGCCACATCAGCAGCTCAGCTAAAAGGCCGACACTGTCAATAGCAATTGCAACATCAATTGCAATCGCAATATCAATCGCAATTGCAGACTGCGTTTGCTTCAGTCATTCTGAAATCATTGCACACACAACACAAAACAATAAATCGTTGTCTGTCAGTTTCTGATGGCATCTGTATAGTTAAATAAAACTGGAATAAAACACTGAAACAAATTTCCGTTTCAAGTCGACAAAACTGTTCCAATTTCAGCCGTCGCAAAATACGTGAAATAAAACATTGAAACGTTTCGGCAGTGGGCAAAACTGCATGTCTGAAACAGCTAAAAACGTTCCACGGTTGTTTTAGGGTTTTATTTCAAGTGTGCGACGGCTGCGTTGGTTAATTGTTAATAAATGTTTTGTTGGTACATTTTCATGGTGTACGAGCTTTAATGTGTATAAAACTTTAAACAAAACATTTGGTCGCCCAATGTGCGATGGCTGAAAGAAAACACGATTTTATTTCTGTTTAATTTCACCTGTGCAGGCAGCATAAGTCCAAGACATAATTTTTCCGTTTATAAAACTAATACACTGCTACGACGACCCTCCCGTTCGCAGCTAAAAATATTTGTGGCTCCACCCGCCAGTCGATGGACGTGACACAGCGACTGTGAGTGATTGAGCGACTGAGTGAGCGATCGATTGAGCGAGACCTGCATTGGAACAGTGGCTCGACTGACATGCAGATGAGCAACAGTCAACAGTTCAACCAACGTTCGAACCCCATTCGCGTCGATCAGCTCTTTCACGTTACGCTTTCACACGCACGCACACACATACGTTTAATAATCAGCTAACACACACACACACACACACACATCTGATACAACTCACACGCACACACGCACACATACAATACATGCCAACGACAGAATATCATGCAACGCCCAACGCAGCGTAACATCGCAGCCGATATAATAACAAATACATACTGAATATTGCCTTTAGGAAAATATCCGTGATAAATTCATACGACGTTGCCTATAAGTATGTTAAATTTGTCTCCGATGACAAAAGCGAACTTGTTAACTACGTTATTTTTTTCATTCAGATGGTAATATGGTAATCAATGACAGCATCAATAGAGAACTTGCTAGCTCAGAATCGAAAATTAACTAGTCACGGTGAGTTCTCATTTAAAACCCTAGCCGTCTGTACATGTTGCTTATTATTATTACACATTATTAGTATACTATAAGGTATATTATTATATACGTATAGTGCGTATATTATTAGTTACGCTTGGTTAAGATGTTTATATGCACCTGTACTACCAGCAGTGCATGTGAAAAAAGATGAACATCACAACACTATCAGTAATAACGTACTAACCCGACCCTAACTCAACTTTAACACTAATCCAATCCATTACTGCTCAGCCTACATCAGACTGGGAGGTTTGGCAGTGAACTGTGGTAAAGAAGGCCACACGTAATTGTCAGGCACAAATGCACCACAATGGATTAAATACACAGCCGAGTGAATGTCTAACAATGCTGAAGACGACTTATATGAACTGCAAAGGTCAAAGGTCAAGCGACCTGACACTAAAACAACCGATTCGAGAACGACGAACTGAACGCCACATACCTTGTGAAGAATGAGTTTGTTGAGAAAGACGATTAGACGATCGCGCTCCAGACGATCAGTGCACTGCACACACCGAAGCAGTCATTCGTTCATTCAACGCGTCGCAAACAATCACCACGTCGCAACAGCACGCGATACACATGTTCGTGTACAGCACGCGGCGCTGCAGAAGAATTGCGACACTCGCGAAATCCAACGCAGAAAACAATCACGGAACGACCGACAAATTACGAATTTTTCACAGTTTCTGAATGATATTTTACGTTTGTTCTTATTGCCCGACTTGGATGATTGTGTGATAGACATTTTCCAGCCACCGTCGGTTGTTATTAATATACATCTTTATTTGACACCAGTTAGTTAACGATGTGTACAAAAACTTCTATGATTCAGTGTCCGATTAAGTCTATATATTTTATTCTTACTGACGTTGCATTGCATTTTAAATCATTTTCTTCATTTTTAGTTTACAATCTTCTACTGTTTTATCAATTCCAGGCGAGTAAACGTTCATCAGCATCAGCATGCAAAACAGCTGGCTGCAAACAAGACGCTCTCTGGCGATCAGTACGACAGATGTTGACAGCGACACTGAACAGACGAAGTGCTACAGATGCAGTGAACATGTTTCAGCTAAACTTGGTGGTGTGTCGAGTAGCCAGTGAGTAACGTTTAACATCCCACCCATCGGTGACACACAATTAGGTAGGTCTTTTGAAGGACGACTTTTACCACAGCCTACATAGCCAAACTAACCAATTGTGTCAAAGCACTCGAGCACAAAATGGTCGTAGTATTGTTAAAAAACATTTCATCTTCTGTGTGAAAAAAAATGACTATGTCTTAAGTGTTTCTAATTTTAGTGCTCCTACACCAACAAAACATGTACATAACTTATTTATTGAATAACTCGCATATAACCACTACACCATACGTGAAACTATGGTGTCTGGAATAATTAACACTTGATATATAATGCATATAAGTGCGACTCTGATAATGATACCTGTGTATTTTTATTACCTGCGCAGCTCCTCATGCGTCGACGGCAGAACGATAATTTATTCATGAATATTCATTTATGAATGTATTATTTTATCCATTTGACAAACATCAATCTTGACATGCCTCTCCGGCTTCACCTGCAGTAACGACTCAGCCTAATAGTGGATCGATGTCATGAAAATTGTCTTTCGTCCAAATTCACAAACTACGCGGCGCATGGAAGTGGCCGACAAACCCGCTCCAGCATTCCGACGATGTACTTGGTGTCGTTGAAAGGTCCAATCTCGTCGTAGCATCGTCCGTACACCACAGACATCGCTTGCAAACAGACGCACTTCATTGCCGTCTTTGGAGTCAACAGAAAACGGTGGTAAAGGTCGTTGAAAAACTCGTAACTGACACACACAAACCACACCTCATTGACACTGCTGTCCCTTTCACAGGGTGGCCCCCAAAAAATCAGCCCTACCCAATTTTCGAAAATCTCCGCAATTCAAATTCTTTCTCAGGTTTTAAACAAAACCGTCATCATCTGCACTTCTTTTAGCTTCATAACACACGTTGATGACGTCACATACTATGTCAAGCATAGAATACTGAATGATCACTTACAATACTCTAGCGCTTCCTTGATTTTGCTACGTGTGATCTCGCTTCAGAGTTATAAATGCAAAAACTTAACAGTTGAAAAGACAGTGTAATGGCGACACGGCCTAGATCATATAACTAACAAAGCAAAAATTAAAAAGGTTAAATTACTTCGACAACACATCGCCATAATGTCAACGTGTTCCTAAAGCGTTTAACGACACTGCAAAAGAAACCAAATTACCACGACGCCGCGACTTTTGTAGCTTTGGATGTTAGTCTAAGTTTTCACTTTTTATTGTGTGTATGTTATGCGAATCCAGCCTATGGCTGCCAAACTGAAATAAACTGTATGCTGTATGTTGTTATGCTGTACGTATCCAGTGAGACAACGCTGCCAACTAACAACTCACAACACCAGTAACAAACACAGCAACAGAATGTTCCATTGTAAGTAAGTAAGTAACAGATGCTGACGATTTTTTGATGGCACTGTATTCGTCATTTGCGTCGTCTTCCTCCAGCAACAATCGCAAATAGTAATCACCTGACCACACAACCACCACATCGCTATTGCTATTGCGATTGCACATCAGCACCAGTTCTATGTGCAAATGGCCTCCGCAGCAACATATCAGTGCCAGGTGTATCAACATATTTTAATTGCAGACTTATCAGAGCTCACTACACCTACAGCTGGATTTCTTTGCTGATCAGTTTTATGTTTAATTTCTTTCGGAATTTAGTTCGATGGTCATGAACAGCTAACTAAGTTGACAGATCTCTCGTCAATTTTTTGACGCACATTCATCTTTTTAGTTCTAATTCAATTTCTAATCAAGTAACAAAGTTTTCTTTGCAATGACGATACTGTCCAAAAAAATATTTTTAAATTCGGACAAAATAAGTCTTCTTACAAAAAGGACGTTACGTAAGTCGGATTTGAAGGACTAATGAATGCAGTCAATGTTGCTGACTGAAATTTCCACAAAAACATCCAAACGCAACTGAAAGTCATCACAATTTATAGCACGCGTTTTTTTTCTGTCAACGAACAAAAGGCGAAAAAGTGAAGTATACGGAATTGTCAGCCAAACGCCGCAATCTGCTGATTTCACGCAATTTTTCCTCCACAAAAATCCAACGAAACGCAGGAAATGCGTCAAAATCACTTGGAAACGCATCACAATAGTCACATTAAAGATAGTGAAGGCCAGTCAGGTGCTGTGACAAAATGCGGGCAGCCTTCTTACAGATCTGTAACCGCCATATAACTGGCTACCACCAACTGCCTGTTTGACTTCACTCGCAGTAACGCCTTAGCCTAATAATAGCCTATAACAGCCTTATAAATTTTACTATTTGTTAGGCATAAGTAGTTTAAATATATTACTGTTACTGCTCGGCTGCTGCAAGAGGCCAGATTTACAAGTTCTAGTTATATGAAAAATTTTCAACTCCCACCAAGTGTGGTACCCACCCCCCCCCCTTCAAAAAGTGTGCTGAAGCACAGACAGCAGTGCGGTGATGTGGCAGTGGAGTCGAACAAGAGAGACGGATGTGATGCGGAGTGACCACAGTCACTGTGCGAGTGAGTGAGTGAGTGAGTCAGTAAGTGTGTGTGTGTGTGTAATGCTACTAGCGTCGTTGTTGTTCACCAATTTTGATTTCGTCGGCGAGGCTGGCATACTGCACTTCAAACTCTTGGTGGTTCCACGAAATGACACAGTTGCTCGACAGATCACGGTCAACGTTGAATGCACGAATCTCCTCTTCCAACGCATTACGCAGCTCCTCTCGCGTCTGCGGCACAATGATAATTTATTCACGAATATGCAAATGAGCAACCATCTTGAAGTAGCTCACGCGTCTACACAAGGAAACACATTAGACCAATTTCCTAATCTATTCATGAATGTAAATTTATGGCAACTGATTACTGACGCAACTGTGCCAACATGTTGTAAGATATTCATTGTGCACTAAACAGGAATGGCCGCTGAGCACACAGTTTTACTATGCAACACCCAATGACACATTTCCGACGCATATGGTCTTCATCACTGTTTAATATTACCACCAGTTGCACAACTTGGCAAAAATGGGTATGATTAACAAACTGTTCGTTGACATGTCACCTGCGTCCAGTAAATAACATTGCAAGTTTCTGATGGTAACTCACCAATTCACTGCAAGATCTACCATGTATAAAAGTGCCATGGAAAGCTGCTTACTCCACAATGATGCGGATACCTGTTTTCTTAATAGGCATTTGACACTAGACAACTGTGACTGAGTCAGACAACAACGAAAAGACAACACCGAGATTAATGAGAGCAAAACAAACCTTGAAGTTCCAGATGAGGATCGGCTTAGAATGGTCGCGGTTAAACTGGTAGTAGAACAGTTTCCAGTTAGCTTCGCTCTTCACGCGCTGACGATGTTTTCGCAACACAACCAACTTCTCCTGCGAAGCCTGCTGCTATAAATAGCACACAAATCTCGCCGTGTTATGCCCCCTCACACGCCGTGTTATGCCCCTTCACATGACGTAAACAGATATGGCCCTTGCAAACTGACAAGACTTCAAATTAGCCATAAGACTAATCTTCAGCTGAATCTTACTTTTGACCACAACCTAAGCATATAGGGTACGGTACAATGACAACCGAGAGTAATATAAATACGTGTGCATAACTACTCAGCAACAAGACACTAAATCTATACCGAACCCAAACGTTAACCCTGCTACAAAACAGCACGCAGTAGTAGGCGTAAATCTAAACAATCACTTTTACGGAAAGTCGTCTGCTTCCGGTTCGTCCCTGCACCCCACTGTACACTCTCTACCTTTGCTACTCCCCCCACCCCGGGAAAATTTTTCTACCCATGCCACTGACCAACTGACCACCAAAGTGACCATCCAACTGACCAGTTTAGTGTCGAGCCCAATGCGCGCTTTCCAGTGCAGCAGAAAGTTTTCGATCTGTTTCTCGACCAATTTCCAGTGAACGTTCTTGCGTCGACGATTTTCGCGCTCCTACAATTCACCACCACGACATATATTCACCCGCATGCTGAACCAGTGCTGCCATTCTAGGCTTAAATGGCAGCACTGGTGACAGCACGTAAAAGGCTGAGTGGCAGCAGCAGCAGTTACATGAAGGAGAAAATCATTTAGTGCAAGTGTCAATCATGCTTAAGACGATAAACTGTGCAGCAAATTCACAGCATTTAAAACACCCGTAAAAAGTTGCCAGTGACATGGTAAAAGGCGTGTCGACAAATCACTCCATTCAGCAGAAAACTCAACACACGATTACATATGCACACACATATGGACACCATCAACGAGACAAAAACTGTAAAGCACCTGCTACATGGAAAACATCAGCACCAGATAAAAAATGGCAGAACTAAAACAACTGTTAAAATAAACACAAAAATCAACTTGAATTAAAAATCAAAATCTACATTTACTGAAATTAAAATTAAAACTAAGTCAGAGGTGGACATGAACTTGAAACAGCAAGTGAGTAATGCTAAAAGGCATTACTATCAGTTCTCTTTTCTTCGCAACCTCACTATTAAACCAACTCAGCCTTCAATCCCTCTCTGGGGTCGGTAGAAGAGTAGTAATCCGTACATTTACATCAATTATGGAGATGGAGACCATTGCAATGGCAGACTAGGGCTACACACACCTGTGTGGCTACAGACAAAAGTCCGTGACAGGCTTGGGCTGTGGCCTATGCTGTACGCTGGCCTTGTCTGTGACGTCAGAGCCACTGAGGCAGCATATGCGGTGGCACTATATATATGAATGAACCTCCACAGAAACAGTGCATTACACTGACAGAAGAGCGGTGTGTGTGGAAGTGTAGCAGCAATGGAGACTGAAACAGACTGTCAGCAACACCAGTTCTTCACCTGAGCCAATTTCAAGTTGTCTCGTACGTTGATCCGATCAACGTCATCATCAGGAACATCGTCTGACGAATCGAGGTACATCAACAAACCCGTCGGCTGACAACCACAAAATCCATTTGTAAAGTCATTCGTAATTCAGTGAAAAAGTAACTAAGTACGTTAGTACATTTACACATGGCTCAACACAAAAAGTCACAAGGCGCCGCAGCCATCAGCAGAACAAATGTGACTTTAGCGCGTGACAGAATTGTTCGAGGGAGAGGTCAGGTTGTTATAGTTCTGCTGGGAGACTGTTCCACAGTCGCTGTCTTGCAGCAGCAAAAACCCCATCTCCCAGATGTGCAGTGATTGGTATGTTTAAGACAGGACTGACAGAATAATTAACAGAATGCCAGGAAT
>Ga0056115_1001431_pt1 | contig 11345 bp, 7 predicted proteins | sample WorMetOlspDAHAB1_FD_77007 | JGI IMG/M metagenome (GOLD analysis project Ga0056115, IMG submission 77007) | Marine gutless worms symbiont microbial communities from Max Planck institute for Marine Microbiology, Germany - Olavius sp. DAHAB.1 ... | reverse complement strand
TTCAGCATCATCGTCAACCACCCAGACAAACGAGACTCCGCAGCAACAGCTTATCGACTATCTCTGCAAGATAAACGATGAAAACTTTGATGCCGATCTGCTTCCACTGTCATCACTTTGCGGCCACTATCCTCTGCTGCAGCCGCTCTTCGAGTCACTCTTCTGTATACCTGCGTCGTCCGCACCAGTGGAGTGTTCTCGAAGAGCGGCCTGCTAATGCGGCCACATCGCGCTCGTATGGGGGACGACACGTTAGAAATGCTTCTTTTTGGCGTGTAACAATGAAAAATAAATGCTTTGGATATTTACACTTCAATGGTGACGACTGACTTGCGTTTGAAAATACGTTTGTTTAAGTGTATGTTTAACTTTCGTAGTAAAATGCAGTATTACACTAGTGGTGATTTGTCTTGCTGTAGCTAAAACTTGGCCTTGGCCTGGCCTTGGACAGGCCCGGCCTTGGCCTTGGCCTGGCCTTGAGACGAACTGATAGTCCTTGGCCTTGGCCTTGATACTAATGGCCTTATTAACATCACTGCATATTAACAGCTTCCAGTAAACTCGACAGACATCACTACATAAGAGTATTCAGCCTGAAATACAATTGGTGAGAACGTAATGACGCTGCAAGATTTACAACTAACAAGTAACAACTATATGCAAGAGCGATAAAGCAAACGCAAACACCAGCCTTAACACACACTCACTCAGTGTAGCCCAATTTTCCGCTCCAGTTTTAACAAAGCAACGTCAATAAGCGCATTAGCAAATTTGTCGATGAGAGAGGAAAAGGAAAGTAAACTCATTACTGAAGTTCTCAACAGCAAAATATAGTATGTGCCAGTGAATAATGTCACACGTCTCAACGAATTAACACAAAACACGCATCTTTGTAAAGAAACATTTCAAAGCCAGTTCGGTAGAGCAGAAGTTGGATTAGATCATTCACGCGCTGTGTGCTGGAACGACATCTGCCACTGCGTTCGATGTTGCCTCAGGTCTCAGTGACGCGCTGATATGACGCTTGCTCAGCTCTTCACGCTCCTCTTCACTATCCGCCTCGTCCACTGCATCATCATCATCGTCGTCGTCGTCTTCGTCGTCATTAGCTTCATCGTCATCCAATTCTGACGGAGCTGGCGTCGAAGAGCGAGACATTGACGGTGACGGAGGCGCTGACGCAGACTTGGGTACTCGACCGAACACAACCTGCAACCACCATCACCACGCTGCATCCAGTTAAACATGCGAGTCACATGAGTGCCATCAAACAACTAAGATGATTGCATGAAAGTGTGCATATACAAAAGCCGGAAACGACGGGGAAATCACTGAAAGCACATCTGTTGATCACGGCTTACAAACACTATACGGCGAGAGTTGCTTCATGTTGTGTTTGCATGGCCGCAAATTCATGTTAATTCCGCTTGTTTCTGAAATTGTACCTATATACTGCGCGATAAACAAAAAAAATAAAATTTCTGTATAGGCTATGGTTACTTTCATTGTGCGACCCTGCTCAAAGCTGTCCATTCGGTACTCGTTGCAACTGAACAATATCGATGTAATGATGTAGACTATTTGCGTTCAAAACTTAATGACAAAAAAATCAATGATTAAAATTTTGTGGTTATATAATAAATATTGAAAATTACACCCGCGGCGAATACGCAGCCTACATGTATACGCACAATAATAATGTCTGCTATCTTAATATTCGGTTGAAAACGGTGTCGCCTACTATCGCTCTAGGCAAGTGCAAAAACTCTCGAGCAATTCAAATGCAGTCGACGCCTACCCCCACATTCCCACAACAATTGATAATAATGATGGGGTCGTCTCAAGTGCCTATATAAGTATATACTGTGATCATCGTTATCTATAGCCGTCTGTCGTCATCAGCAGGCCGGCCATCGCAGTGAGTAGCATCCATCCATGCAGTGGTCGTTAGCGACAACAGACATTCCGTGTTCCGACCGAAATTAGCAAGAACCAGTGAATTTACATGATGTGAATTGCTATTAGTAGTAGACAACCAGTTTTCATGAAACTGCAGTAGCTTTGTCGGGAACGAATCGACTTCTGTTTTCCTCTCCACATCACAATGTTCTAACTTTACTTTGAAAAATCGTAAACTAAATCACACACAAGTGATAACTTCACCAATACATAACAATACGACATTTACAATCTACACTGTCTCAAAAACGCCCTGCCCCTTTTTATATTTTGAATAATTCGAGGAAAAATGAACCTATTTTAATAATTTTTAGAGCACAGAATCCTGAGAAAATTTCCCATAAGAAAATTGTACACTCACCCACCTTGCCTAAATAATGTCACCGCAATACCTTGTAAAACGCAAAAGTAGCTGTATTTGCAGTGTATAACAGTTGTTATTATAATATAAATGTCTTTATTCCAACGGTACATAACGAATTAAGTATTCATATCATCTCTATCTACAGTGTGTCTTGTTTCCATATGATTTTGTTCAGTTAACCGAAGTTATAGTTATCTTCAGTAATAAGTGGATGGCTCTGACAACAGCCGGTTGATGTGTTGTGTGTGGTCGACTATCCAGCAAGCAGCATCAGATGAGTTGTTCAAAGTGACCACACTGTGCCTGGACACATGATTCCAGTCTTCTACGCCATTGTTCAATTGCATAATCCACCTCGCTCTGATTTTAGCTCAATTCCTGCAGTTGAACACTGTTTTAGTCTCTGATAACTGGAATTATCTGAAGCAGATGTTAGCTGAAAAAAACTTTGCATTTCACATAGTAATGCAGCGACAATATTCCGGCGAGATGGGTGAGTTTACAATTTTCTGATATGAAATTTCCTCAGGATAATGTACAACAAAAATTATTAGAATAGGTTCATCTTCCGTCGAGTTATTCAAACTATAAGGGGGGGGGGCGTTTTTTGGGACACAAATAAGCTGTTAAACAGGACAATATGAACATTAAAAAGTCAACATTTGGACTGTCTGTCACATTTTCGCAGCACTTCATAGGTTGTGGCCTGTCTTGTTCTTGCTGTCGTTCAACTGATCCGGATGTATCAATCTTCTTGAGAAGTATGTTTACAACAGCTATCGACCAATGACTGGCCAAACAGTAAATCGGCAAATAGACATTAAAGCGAACACTAAAACGAATTAATCTATTTACCGCTTCTTCTTCCTTGAACAGTTCCGGATGTGTCCGACTTAGTGCCGATGATCTCGCTTTACGATAATACTACAAGCGCAAAGATGCACGACAGCATCTGCAAAAAACTGTATTACTCGATGCTTACTTTAAAATTTGAATTCCGTATTTAAAAAATGGTTTTAACATAGGTACTTCAAACTTTATGATGTATAAATATGTAACAAGTGTGTGTGTGTGTGTGTGTGTGTGTGTGTGTGCGTGTGCGTGCGTGTGCGCATAACCATACCCGCGCTGCATAAAATATCACAAATATAGCCAAAAAAGGAAGCCCTATGCCCTATATCCCACAGTCGTTCAAGTCAGCGTGTGTCACACCAGTACTCACAAAAGCCGGTCTGGACAACAGCGACCTGGAGAACTACCGACCCATCTCCAACTTGGTGGTCATATCAACGTTGCTGGTGCGTGTCATCTTGCGGCGGCTTCTCGAGCATCTCAAGTCCAATGGCCTGCTACCCAGTGCGCAGTCCACCTACCAGAAGTGCCGCTCCACCGAAACTGCACTCGCGAAGGTATTATCTGATATCTTGATGGCACTTGACCAAGGCAACGTGGCGGAACTGGCCGCGTGGCTCAGTGATCTATGGTTGACGTGTGACCACTTCGTGGGTAAGGCGTCCGCTATGGGTCAACCAACCAGGCCAACTCAGCTTCCTACCCTCAGTGGGACGGGAATGTGTAGTATATCAGTAGCTAGATGGATGTGTGTCACCCTCTAGCGAATACTTATACGAAGGGCACGCCTTAGCCGTTTTATGCTTAAAACTGGTTAAATATTGCTGAAGTGCTGCATATAGAAACTTGGTTAACGTCAGTAGAAGCCGAAGAAAAATGTTTAATAATATTGTCCAAATGTTAACGTTCTCCTGTAATTTTTAAGGGAGAAGGCAGATCTAACATGCTACGTGCAATTAACAGGGTTCATATTGGTTGGCGGCAGCAAAGCCTTATGCATATAAAAGAAGTCGTAAATCCAGAGTCGAGTCATTAAACTTATAACGATACATTTATATAACGGCATGGAGTTGCCAATAATGCTAATGCATTAATTAATGCCAATAATGGTGCCAGGGTGTCTGAGGACGATGTCCCCAAGAAGCTGTTAATGTTAATGGTGGCCTTTCAAGATGGATCAGTTCATGATATGTCGCCACTAAAGTGGGGGACTACAACAAAACTAGGGGTGTGCCCCCAGTCCCAGCCTCAAATCGTCACTGAACATAATGCAATTGGGTAAACAGATGTCTACAGGAAATTGGTGAAGGTGAAGGTCAACACACTTATGTATGGGCAATGGGTTCTTGCCACCGGCCTATAGCCTACTGCAACAGGAGTACAAGACTTATTGTTATATAGAAAATTGTTGAGGATTTTGGCTCTACGGCTAGTTGAATGGATATAAAGACTAAAGACGTCAATGATACCAACAGGATTCACCATTAGGGCACCGGGGCGAGCGTTCATTATGGCGAGCGCTTTCGTGGCGGGCAATACACTTTGGTGAGTTTCTTGTTTGCCCCACATTGCCCTGCTTGCCCAGCCATTAGTAACAGTGGGGGCACGCCCCCGTGCCCTGTGGTTCCGGACCCAGTGTCTGGAGCACAGCCTCTCGGTGATGGTGTGTGGTCATAGGGATCTAAGGGATGGAAGTCCCTCAATTTGGTACAGGGGTAAAGCACTTGTATAGGGTCTGGTTCCCCCTTCCGTTCCCAGCTAGTGCCCCGGTGCCCTAATGGTGAATCCTGTTGGTATCATTGACGTCTTTAGTCTTTATATCCATTCAACTAGTAGGCTTCACCTGTTGTTATAAAGCCGTTGTCTGGCTGAGTAAAGGTCTGTAGCTATACTGCTTTATGCACTAGTCGATGATGATGACGATGACGATGCAGGCCTATCTAGTGGCGCTGGAACGAATTTAAAACTGGGAGGCACATGTCAGGCGCGAAGCGCCGGAGTGTTTTTGTCGTGCCCCCCCCCACTTTTTGGCTTTACAAGTACAATTAGTCGTTTTGGTGAGCGCTTTCGTGATGATCAGTACAGTTTGGTCAATTTCTTGTTTTTTTTTGTTCTTCTACTCGCGGTGCCTTCGTGCCCAGTTATTTGTAAAAGTGGGAGCACGTGCCCCGTGCCTCATGGGAGTCGGCGTCACTTTCGTGGGACAGTTTCACACCAAAAAGCATTATAAAACAGCCATTCAATCTGAATGCACAGTGTCACGAGGAGCTATTTTCCCAGTGTTTGCGTTCTGCGCGGATTGATACTGTTAACTCGGTTCTGCAAACTATTAACCAGGGTTGCCATACTGTCTGGGGGGGGGCACGTGCCTCAAGTGCCTCAATGGCACGACGCCTCTGATACGAAGGAAAGGCAGATGTGGCGTATTTGCAGGTAACTCTGTGTGATCCACATCTGAGCGCTTACTGGTCGAGGTACTGACGATAGGCGCTATACAAGTCCACTTTCCTTTCCTTTTTTCCTTTCCTTTCTGGACTTGTCCGCCGCGTCCGAAACAGTCGATCACCGCTTCTGCAAGTCATATCGCATCGGTGGCATGGCGCTGAGTTGGATAACTTCGTACCTTACCGGTGCTATTACTTAGCAGCACGTTGACTTATGGCGATGTGCTGCCAACGTAATAGCACCTTTTTGATTTTTGCTGTTTTAGTTGTGTGATGTAGGCCGTGTCGTTCGTTAAAGACTTTTAAACTGTAAAGTTTTTTTACTTTTGTTTACACGTATAAGCTAGCGCATATATTCATGCTTATAATTTAATTTTTGCTGTTTTTAGAGTGACGGCTTATACAACATTTGGTTAACTGCATGCAGTTTTTTTTCTATATAATATTTATTATACAGGCCTAAAGCACGTTCCTACCATGCCCAGGTTCCTCCAGTCCAAAAGTTCACTTAGTCTTTCTGTTCGGTTTCTCTGGATTATTCGCTGACGTCTTGACAAACACGTGAAGTCAAACATAAACTACACACACACACACACACACACACACACTGATCGATTGAATGATTTGGGTTTAACGGCACTTTAAGATCAATAATGCTTTATCGTGCCTTATAAAATCTGATATAAACTGATATCAACCTTTTGAACTATAGAGTTCAAAGGTTGATATTTTAAACACTCTGGGAGACTTGCACTTCTGTTCTGTAGTGGATGAACAGTGACATAAATAACCCTTCGTCTCGCATTGATTTTTGTTCATAATGACCCTAAAAGGGGTAGAGCCAGCTCCTAACCAACAGTATTGAGAGGGAGCAAAAAACTCGAAGGGGGCTCATTAAAAGTTGTTACGCCAGCGCCAAAACATGAAGGGAAATGACTCAACTGTCCACTGTCCATATAAAAACATACAGATAAATCATGCAACCTAAAAAAACACAAAAAGACAAACTCATTAAGACTCAACCGGAATGTATAAACTGTTTTAACTGTGTCAATTGAAGAGGAAGCACAATGGCAATATAAAAGAGTTCTAATAATATTCAATCATCACCTTCAGACAATCGCCATAGCTTTTGGTGTTGTCAACTGGATGGGGAGGGGTACATTATAAAGAAAGCAACACGTAATAAGTAACTTGTAAACTAAGTTTGCCCAAAAGAAGGTCACAATGTTGGATGAACGCAACCAATCTTTATAAATGAAAAACAAAACGTCAGACGCTAAAATGTGACGAAGGACGTTCGGCGGCGATCACGTCGGACTCCGTGAGTTCAGCCGCAGCTCGGCTCTGTCGTCTATAGTAGGCATACCGAATGCATAGTCCAGCTGCTGCTCCAGGGCGTCTCTAGCTGCAATTGACCGGGATGATTCTGGAATAGCAGCATCCATCACAGCGACTTCTTCCCGGGTTTGTAGCGGGTTTGTAGCGCTCGGGCCAGACAGTTGACTTAATATCCGCAGTTCACTTCGATGGCTAGTTGCGACTAGTTCTAAGTCTATTTCTTGTAAATGGCAATTATAATTAATTAATTATATGCTAAAGGAACAGGACCGAAGAATAATTTAATTTATGATTTATAATTTAGTTCATTCATTTTCTACACTATTGGGTAGTTGTAGGAAATTAATCAATTAAGAATATAGTAGTAAAACAATTAGGTACAGAAGACCACTGTAGATTACCAAATCAACCGTCTCGCAGAAAATGTCTGGCCCGAGCGATACTTATATAGGATCTCCTCCAATCGACAATTTGTATAGCACGATTCCGTGAAACGGTTACACCTCTAATGTGCTCATGTCTCTAATGTCCGGAAATGAGATGCGTTTTAAAGTCTGGCCTAAAGCGTTCAGACTCGACGGACGGATCATGTGAGTTCCATTGTTTATACCAAATCTGCTAATATATCGGCATCTAAATGCCAGCGAGCTTATCAATATAATCGAAGCAGTGAAAATGATGCTGACACGGATGTTAACTCTTCGCAATGGTCTCGGCCTCGAGCTGTGTGGCCTCGTGGCCTCATTGTTCGTTAAGAAAACAGTGCTTGATGTTAATTTAGATTTGGACATCGAGGTCACTAGACCTTCGTTCAGAGAGTATTCTTACAAAGCGGACTCATAATGCGTCCAAATCGTGCAAAACTGTCAAACTCCTCGAGGAACTAACGCTCCTCCAGATTAACGAGTGACACATTAAACTGACGATGAAATGTACAACAATTGCTGCTAACTACAGCAGGCTTTACTGTTATATTTTTTGGCTTGGCTTCGGCCTCATGCACTTACACAAGCCTCGTTAGCATCACCGGGTGCTGAATGCTATATATCAATAATTAACGTAATAATACTATGGCTTTGTTCTCGCGTCTCGCGGGCCATAAAAATAAAATAATAAATACTAAACAAATAATACTGTCCTCTTAGCAAACTGGAATGCATCATTAACAGTAACCCGTACTAACTTCATTCCTCTAAAAGAAACGCTCAGTTTTATGTTTGACATCATGAACTATATGGTGCTGTTGTGCATAGATGTAATGAACATTTTTTATCAAACGCTTAGAACTTCTGTTTGTTTCCTCCACATTTTTTACGTTTTTGTCATGTTTCTAATCTGGATGTTTATTACATCTAAGATATGGTGTATGTTGTTCTCTTTCCATGGACACTACATAGCTGATTCTAGACCAATATCAAACTTATCAAGTATCACCAGTGTGCAGTGCAATGGAGACACCTCCTGCAAATCACACAATCGCACGGTAGTGCAACAGTGTTTTAATGGCGACGAAGCAGTCAATGGAAAAGACCAAAATGCGACCCCTTGCCACATCAAAACCCCTTAACCGATCTTCACAAAAATTGGCACGCGTAATTACGCCCTTGATGGCATCCGGCAAGCAAAATTTTGTAGTGATCGGTTCAGGGGTTTCTGTTCCTTAAATACGTGATTCTGCCGTCCCTTTGGGGTGACTAGTTTCTTCGTTTTTTTTCGAGGGGGACCCTTGAACGGATTTTTACGCAAAATAGGCTACGTCAAAAGACGTCATTCCGGATAAGGAAGTAACTTTCGGTGGTTCACGATGACTATTTAATATTTAGACCCTTGTATTTGCGAAAAAACCTTCGTTTGGGAGACCATTTTTGACTGGACAGTTTTTTGTGACCGAAAACTGCTTTAACATGGGGGTGCTGCTATATAAAACTACCCTTAATCGTCATCGTAGCCCCATAAAAGTTGTATAGTGAATAGACAATTCGGGGTCAAAAAATTGTTACGTGTGGTTTAGGGGGACCCCCTATGCACAGGTCACATAATTCTGCGCATGTGCAGTGAACTTTATAGCCTTCACAATGGGATAAACGCTATTTTCGCCAAAAACGTGGCTTAATCTTCGGCGTAGCACCCTGAACTGACAAAGTGAATAGGTAAATTGGGGTCCGGATTTCAAAAAATGTGGACAATTTTTGCCGCCCGGTGATAGGTCACGGCACATGCGCATTGCGCAGTGACTGTTCCCAATTACAGATATATGATCAAATTCAGTAATTCATAACTCAGTAATCGATAATCGTAGGGAATCAAATTGGTATGTTGATTGGGCATGCCCAATCCACATACCAATCATATACAGTGTATATGAAACACTGTCAAGGTCAAAAGGTCAAGGTCACAAGGTCGCGCGACGTAGTAGCACAAAAACATTCAATATGTCATGTAAACGTCACATGTAGTGGAAATACATCTGTCTTATAGGAAATTGGGGTCACTGAAACAAATGTCGAGGTCAGATTTTTGACGGAAAGCTCCTAAATAGCCGTTTCTGCGCATGAGCAGTGAAAATATGCCCACAACTCGTATATCATGTTGTCAAATTGCCACAATTTTAGCCCCTTTATAGGCAATCATCAAGGCTGAAAACAACGGTGATGGTTGTATTTAAACTAGAGACAAACCGAATGCTGTTGAGCATACCGATTTTCAAATTAATACAGTCAGGAAATTGTAATATAACAGCAAACATAAATGTAAAAAAAACTTAAGTTTAAAAAAGTTTTTAATGGCGAAACGGCCTATATCAAACAATTAAAACAGCAAAATATGAAAAAGGTGCTATTATACTTAGGAGCACGTTGACATTATGGCAATGTGCTGTAACAGTAATAGAACCTTTTTGATTTTTGCAGTTTTAGTTGTGTGATGTAGGCCTTGTCTCCGTTAAAAACGTTTTTCAAACTGTAAAGTTTTTACTTTTATAATCATTAACAACCGCCTTGTTTTGATGAAGTTATGCCAACATGTTTAGGGGTTAGGGTTTTTTGAGACATGATGTTCATATAAATGCCGTGTAGGCTTCTGTGACATATAAAATTGCCTGTTTGTCTGACAAACCTGTGATAACTGTTGCATTGACTCCTCTGGATTCTTGAAGCGACGATCAATCACGTAAATACCAAACGACGTTGGGTCAACAATGTGCTGTTGCATGAAACAACCGAAGCCCGACAGATTCGTCGTGACACTGGGAATTCCCATCACTGTACATTCCGCTGCGACATACACAAGCAGTTGCAGCAATTGCCAGTAAATAAAAGGTCGAAAAATACCACTCATTTATTACACGACACCGTTAAAGCAACAATTCTACTTGGCTCGACACGACGTGACATTCCATAGTTAATGCTTTTTGGCCAGGAAGATTTGTTTTGCATAACAAGTCTGGTTGTTGAGCATACACGTTTAACGTGTCGAAGTGTGTCGACGACTGTCAATGTGAAATAGTCTTGTGCGGAAGTTGTGCCACACCGAGTGTGTTCGCTTTTCCGGGCGTGTACACCCAGAGTACAAAATACTAACCTAGTACAAGCAATCACCGTCGCTTCTTCGTCCGCCATGTTGGAACAAGCTCGACAGGTCACGTCTCGTCTCGGCACGACACAACACAACAGGACAAGTCGTGTTGTTTTGTGTCGAGCTGTGGTGGGTTGCCCTATAGGCCGCCTACATTTTTCTGTTATTTAATTAAGCAGCAGCGGTTTAATCTGAATTATCAATATAAATTGAGAGTGTGAATATTCACTTTCGGTTACCGTATAGTATTAATTGCTATCGCAATGTTTTAATGGTGATATTGTAGTCTTTAATCGGTTTCCCATGCATTTCAATGGAGAAAATCTTGCGTCAAACTCGGATCGAAATAATCCAATGAAAACGGCCGCTTCGCCGGCCAATTAGGTGTCAGTATTTTCATGGAACGCGCGTGTCTGGCCCTGCGCGGTCAGCTAGCTAGAGAGTGACTAAGCAAGAGATGAATGGCGGACGATCGTGGTTCTTAGACGTGTGTAATTTACGTGCGAGTTTTTTGCGGATTTTTGGTAGGTTTCCGACATGGCCGTGTGTTGAATTACATACGAAATTGTCGCTAGCTGACCAGACTTTGTATGTCTGCTGTTCGTACGTGAATATAATCGTTTAAAACCTGTAAAATACGATCGCATGGTCTTGACGCTGAATCGGCTACCTGCAAATACAAGCTTCGCAACTAATCAAAATGGCGTTCACTTCCATGCACGACACAAACACTTGCACCGGTGCTTTGCACCATCACTAGGTCTGCCTTTGGCGATTAGTCGCTTGGAGGGCATTCCTAGTTGCCTGCGATT
>Ga0056115_1001430_pt1 | contig 11354 bp, 7 predicted proteins | sample WorMetOlspDAHAB1_FD_77007 | JGI IMG/M metagenome (GOLD analysis project Ga0056115, IMG submission 77007) | Marine gutless worms symbiont microbial communities from Max Planck institute for Marine Microbiology, Germany - Olavius sp. DAHAB.1 ... | reverse complement strand
GTGAACAGGTCCAGGCCGCCCGTCAGCGGAATGCCGAGCGCCAGGACCGCAAAGCCGGCCGCGATGGCGATGACCGTCGGGTTTCGCGCCAGGATGCCCACCAGGCGCAGGATCGGGGCGCCGCTGGCATCGGCGCCCGTCGCCTCCATGATCATGGTCGTGCCGCCGAACAGCACCACCGCGTCGACGATGATGATGGTGACGATGGGAACGGCCGCGGCCTCTCCGAACAGGGCCTGGGCGATCGGCAGTACGAAGAAGACATGGTTGACGAAGGCGCCGGTCATGCCGATCAGCAGGCTTTCGCGCGCCGGGCGCCCGAACCCGAATCGGGCGAGCGCGAAGCCGGCGGCGTAAATGGCGATCTCGACCGCGAAATAGGCGCCCAGCAGGCTCCACTGGAAGGTGTCGAGCCGGGCGCCGGCGATCAGCCGGAACAACAGCACCGGCAGGGGCACGTAGAACACGAACCGGTTCACCGCTGCGGCCATGGCGGTGTCGAACAGGCCGCGCTTGGCGCCTGCAAACCCGATCAGGACCACCGCGAAGATCGGAAAGACGGCGTGCAGGAAGACGTCGATCATGTGGGATCAAGGTGTAGGCCCTGATCGCCGCAAAGGGAAGCCGGACGGGTGCGGACAAAGAACGCCGCCCGGCGGACCGGGCGGCGCCATTTCACCGTTGCGCGCAGGGTTTGCCGTCTAGCTGTTCAGCGTCCTGGCCTGGCGCGCCAGCAGCAGCTCCTCCATCAGCCCGGTTTCCGCTGCCAGTTCCTCCATCATCGCGCGATAGTCGTGGTACTCCTTCTTCCCGACGAGTTCGTCCAGAAAGGACGCGGCCGCGACATCGACGATGTGTCTGGTTGCCGGCATGCCGGCTGCCTCCAGCAGACGTTTGAGAACGCGCAGTTCGTCGCGGATGCTTGCGACCAGAACTTGCTTGTCTCCGGTATCGGAGACCATTTGCGCCTTGCCCCCCTCTATCATCTCTCAATCCTCTGTTGTCGCGCCACGCCGCACATCGCCCTAGGCCGCGATCTCGATCTGCTGCGGCCGATGAATAACCGACTCTTCGATTGCCGTCCGCGCCCGCACCGCCGCGAGCGTCTGTCGGGACATTTCGCCCAGTCCTGCAACAGTCATCACGTTCCCGATCTTATAGGCTTTGCCGTACCGCTCCCAGGCCATGCGGCTGCGTTTGATGATGATTTCCATCCGCTGGTCGACGACGGTGACGATATGTCCGATCTCGCGCTCCAGGCTGACCTCGATCAGACCGAGGAACAGCTCGTACGTGGTCCGGGCCACACCGGCGGAGCGGTCCTCGCCTCTGATCTCGTGATCGACGGCGAAACGGCTCGATTCCAGGATGCGCGGGTCGCTCGGCGCGTCGTGCCCGCCCAGCAGGACCGGGAACACATCCTTCAACATGTAGGGACCCGTGGTCGGAAGCAGCCGCAGACTGCCGCGCACGATGCCGTCGTCGTCGATGCTGAGCAAGTAGGTGGGCGACATTGTGTCGTAGATGTCGAACTCCATGTCCCCGCTGGTCTGAACCTCCCAGTTCAACCGCTCGGCGAAAACCCTGTAGCGCAGCCTGTGCATTTGCATCACCTGGTCCGCGTAGGCGCCGATATTCTCGGCGTTAACAATGTGGATCATTTGGACGTAACCCCCTTCTGGCCAACCATGTCCGATCCAAAGACTAGGACATTGCTCAGAAGGCGATAACTGTAGGTTCCTACAGTAATCGTTTTGGTTTCTCGGCAGCGTGCGGATGCAGCCGATGGTTTTATGTCCTGCGAACGCGTGCCAAAGCCTAGAACGCGATCGCCTTCGACTTGATGGCAATCGCAACCGCGTGCGGAACGGTGTTGGCGCCGAGTTTGGTCTTGGCGTTGTCCATATGGAACTGCACGGTCCTTTCGCTGATCGAAAGGATTTTCGAGATCTCCCACATCGTTTTGCCAAGCGCCTGCCAGCGAAGGCATTCCGCCTCGCGCGGGGTCAAATGAAAGCCCTCGTCCTGACCGTTTCGCAGAAGCCGGTCCGCGTGCACGTAGAAATAGACGCGCAGCAGGTTCAGCGTGGAGGTATGGGCGCCGATCAGCTTGTTGAGTTCCGTTTCCTCCAGTTCGCTGGCGATGCTGAGCGCGCCGGCGGGCTTGTCGTTCTGATGAAACGGGATCGAGAAACCGGTGCGCACCCCCACTTCCGCGGCTTCGTCGAAAAAGGCGCCTTGCTGCTTGCGCTGTTCCTTGAACCAGTGGTTCTGCCAGTCGAACGGGACGCGGGACTGTAATGAGGCCTTCAGGACCGGGTCGATCGCCACATAGTCCTGCTCGATATAGCGCTGGATCCAGTGCGCCGGATAGTTCGTCAGATAGACCGCTTCGGTGGTGACTTCGGGAGTCGGGAGCTGAAGGTAGATGTAGTGGTCGAAACCCAGCGACTGGATCGCGTTTTCGAAGCTCAGCCCCAGCTCCGCGCAGTCCGTGGCACGCGCCGCATCTTCAACGAACCGTTGAAGGGTGTTCTCCATTGACGCCAATCACCCCCTTGCACGCCGTCGTGATTTATCTCACGGCGTCCGGACGTCGCCAACCACGCATCGCACGGCCGGGCCGCCGATCGATAATCATCGATACAAAACAATACGTTGAAAGGCGTTGCGCAGATCGTTTCCAGGCCGGGCGGAGGCTGTCACGGCCGCTGTCGCAGCCATTTTTTGCCTACTTGAGCGAATTGTTAGGCAATCTTACAACTAAAAGTGGGAATGCCCCGATGCGCGTCCGGGGATCAGCGGCCGACCTTCTCCGCCAGGCGGGCTGCGACCCGCGGCGAGACGAACTGGTCGATCGCCCCGCCCAGGCGGGCGATTTCCTTGACGAACCCGCTGGAAATGAACTGATAGCGGTCGGTGGCCATCAGGAACACGGTCTCGATGTCCGGATCCAGCTTGGTGTTCATGCCGGTCATCTGGAACTCGTACTCGAAATCCGATACCGCCCTGAGGCCGCGAATGATGGCGGTCGCCCCCTTCGAGCGGGTGTAGTTGATCAGGAGACCGTTGAAGACCTCAACCTCGATCCGGTCCGCCACCTCGCGGTCCAGGGCGTCGATTTCGTCCTGCACCAAGGCGCGCCGCTCTTCCATGTCGAACATCGGCCCCTTGCCCGCATTCTCCGCGACACCGATCACAAGATGGTCGACCAGATGGGTGGCGGCCCGGGCGATGATGTCCATGTGGCCGTACGTGATCGGGTCGAAGGTCCCGGGATAGACCCCTCTTCGCATGCGCGGCGTCACGATGCGTCTCCTGCGCTGTTCTCTTTGTCCCCGGCTTCATCGCCGTTGGCGTCGGCCATCAGGCGCGCGACCGAGACGACCCGGTGATCGGAGTCCAGTTCGAACAGCTTCACGCCCTTGCTTGTCCGGCCGACGACCCGCACCGAATTGACGGGGATCCGGATGATCTGCCCGCCGTCGGTGACCAGCATGATCTCGTCATTGTCGGGATCGATCACGAAGCAGGAGACGACGCTGACACCGGCGCCGCGCAGGTCCATGTTGCGGATGCCCTTGCCGCCGCGGCCGGTCACCCGATAGTCGAAGGAGGAACAAAGCTGGCCGAGCCCGGTGTCCGTCACGCTGAGAACGAATTCCTCCCGTCCCGCCATGTCGGCGAAGGCCGGCTGCTCCAGCAGGGCGGCCCGGGCCTCGTCGCGCGCGCGGTCTTCCGCGCTGGCGTCCGATTCCGCCGACGCCAGGCGTCGCTTGGCGTTGGCCGCCAGCAGGTACTCGCCGCGCTCCTCGGTCGAATCCTCGCTGTGCCGGATCAGCGACATCGAGATGACCTCGTCGTCAGATCCCAGCTTGATGCCGCGCACGCCGGTGGAGTTGCGTCCGGCGAAGACGCGGATGCCAAGTTCGTTGCCCTTCTCGTCGATGCGGCTGACCGGGAAGCGGATGGACATGCTGCGCCGTGTGGCCAACAGCACGTCCTGGTCTTCGCTGCAGGTGTGCACGCCGACCAGCCGGTCGCCCTCGGCAAGCTTCATGGCGATCTTGCCGTTGGCCTTGATGTTGGTGAAGTCGGACAGCCGGTTGCGCCTGACCGACCCCGAGGAGGTCGCGAACATGACGAACAGGTCCTGCCAGGTCGCCTCGTCCTCGGGCAACGGCATGATCGTCGAGACCGTCTCGCCGTCTTCCAGCGGCAGCAGGTTGACCAGCGGCTTGCCCCGCGCCGTCGGGCTGCCTTCCGGCAGCTTGTAGACCTTCAACTGATAGACCATGCCGCGGGACGAGAAGAACAGGATCGGCGTATGGGTCGACGCGACGAAGACGTTCACCAGGACGTCGGCCTCGCGCGTCCGCATGCCGGCGCGGCCTTTGCCGCCGCGGTTCTGCGCCCGGTAGGTCGACAGCGGGACCCGCTTGATATAGCCGGCGTGGGTCACGGTCACGACCATGTCCTCGCGCGGGATCAGATCCTCGATGTCGTGCTCGAACTCCTGCTCGACGATCTGGGTGCGCCGGTCGTCGCCGAACCGCTCGCGGATCTCGGCAAGCTCCTCGCGCATCACCTGCATGCGCCGGGGTTGCGACTGAAGGATCTCCAGGTAGTCCCGGATCTTGTCGGCCAGTTCCTCGGTTTCCTGGACCAGCTTCTCCCGCTCCATGCCGGTCAGACGCTGCAGGCGCAGTTCCAGGATGGCGCGGGCCTGCGCCTCGGACAGACGGTAGTGGCCGTCCACCACCGCATGGCCGGGATCGTCGATCAGCGCGATGAAGGGCGCCACGTCGCCTGCCGGCCAGTCGCGCGCCATCAACCGCTCGCGCGCGGTCTGCGGGTCGGGCGCGGCCCGGATCAGTTCGATCACCGGATCCAGATTGGTGATCGCGACCAGCAGGCCCGCCAGGATGTGCGCCCGTTCCCGCGCCTTGCCCAACAGGAACGCCGTTCGCCGCGTGATCACCTCTTCGCGGAACACCACGAAGGCGCTGACGATGTCCTTCAGCGGCATCATCCGCGGCCGGCCGTTGTCCAGGGCCAGCATGTTGACGCCGAAGCTGGTCTGCATCGGCGTATGCCGGAACAGCTGGTTCAACACCACGTCCGTCATCGCATCGCGGCGCAGCTCGATCACCACCCGCACCCCGTGCCGGTCGGATTCGTCGCGCAGATCCGAGATGCCTTCGACCGTCTTGTCCCGCACCACTTCGGCGATCCGCTCCAACATGCGGGATTTGTTCACCTGGAAGGGGATCTCGGTGATGATGATCGATTCCCGGTCGCCCCGGCCCTGTTCGATATGGGTCAGCGAACGCATCACCACCGACCCGCGCCCGGTCATTTGGGCGGCCCGGATGCCGGCCCGGCCCAGAATCAGGCCGCCGGTCGGGAAATCGGGGCCGGGAACGATTTCCATCAGTTCCTGCGCCGTGATGGCCGGATTGTCGATATAGGCGACGCAGGCGTCGATCACTTCGCGCAGATTGTGCGGCGGGATGTTGGTCGCCATGCCCACCGCGATGCCGCCGGCGCCGTTGACCAGCAGGTTCGGAAACCGCGCCGGCAGGACCATCGGCTCGTGCGCCGATTCGTCGTAGTTGGGCTGGAAATCGACCGTGTCCTTGTCGATGTCGTCCAGCAGAGTCTCGGCCGACTTCGCCAGGCGCGCCTCGGTGTAGCGCATCGCCGCCGGCGGGTCGCCGTCCATGGACCCGAAATTGCCCTGGCCGTCGATCAGCGGCAGGCGCATGGAGAAGTCTTGGGCCATGCGCACCATGGCGTCGTAGATCGCCTGGTCGCCGTGGGGATGGTAGCGGCCCATCACGTCGCCGACGATGCGGGCGGACTTGCGGTACGGCTTCGAGGAGTCGTACCCGTTCTCCTTCATGGAGTAGAGAATGCGCCGGTGAACCGGCTTCAGGCCGTCCCGTGCGTCGGGCAGCGCGCGGGACACGATCACGCTCATCGCGTAATCGAGGTAAGAACGCCGCATCTCGTCTTCGATGGAGACGGAAGTGACGTCCGATGGCGGTGGGGTGACGGCTACGTCGCTCACGGCAGGCTGACTTTCAAACCACTCCCTGGCGGATTGCCGGCGGTCCGGACCGGCGGCGTTCGGGCCACGTCAACGGCCCGCAATCGGGTGCTCTTCGTCGGCTGAGATTCGGCCCGGGGACGAATCCTTCGGGCCATTTCCGATGCTGCATTGCACCGCAGTATTTAGCATGCGGCCGCCCCTTGAACAACGAAATAAGGGCTGCGGAGCCGGGTGCGGGAGGCGCCGAATTCGGCACTGCACACAGGACTCTGGCGGTATCTGGGGGCTGGAAAAGAAAAGCGGAAGCGGCATCCCGGGGGGTTTGGATGCCGCTTCCTATGCGTAGCGAGACTTGAGGCTGGTCAAGAATACTCGACCCGGCGGTTGGCTGCCTCGCGCACGCCTTTCTTACTTATTGCTCACGGCCGCGTTCGATGGGCCGTTTGTTCCCTGCCATGACCGCCCCGGGTTTGCCCCGTTGTTTTGCAGCCACGGTGTCTTTCCCTTTTTATTCCCGGGCGACCGCGTTCGGTGGGCCGTCCTTGTCTTTGTGACCTCCCCGGGATTTTTCCCTTGTTGCTCGGCCACGGTCTTCTTCTTGTCGACGGCGGCCGCGTTTGATGGGCCGCCTTGCTCCCTGGGTGGCCGCTGCTCGGGATTGATCCCTTGTTGTCCAGCCACGCCACAGAGGAGAGCAAACCCGATGCCAACTGTGCCAGCTTAACGGTTTTCCGTTTAAGGCACTGAAATACAAGCAATTAACCAACATACATTTGTATGACCATTGGCTCGCATTTTGGAGAAATGCGGGTCCGCATTTGCAATTTGCGACACAAACTGCGGAAATCAGGCCCGGTCCCGGAGGCAGGATCGGGCCGGCCTCAGCGGGAAAACGCCCGGTCGAGAAGGTCCTGGTCGTCGAAATGCCGGCGGCCCACGAAGGCGGTGGCATGGGTGCCCCATTGGCGCATGGCCCCGGCGCTGTCGATCCCCATGGGCCACAGCAGCCAGCGCTCGGCTCTTTCGGTCCCCGGGATCAGGCCGGTTTCGTCGTACAGGCTGCGGGTGCCCGAACCGTCGGGCAGGTCCAGCCTGCGCAGCGGGGCGTCGGGCTCCGTTGGCCACACCAGGTCATAGCGATAATCGGCCTCAGCATCGGCTGCGGCCGTGCCGACGGCCTGGATATAGTGGCTGGCGCTGGCCAGGCGCACGACGATCCGCTCTCCCGGCGCCGGACGGGGCGCGGTCGCCGGCACGACGGCCGCCTCGCGCGCGTCGTCGTCCTCGGGCATGGGCTTGCGCACGGTCGGCGGCACCGGAAAGAACAGGTGGTAGCAGCCGCAGGGGTGCATGGTGTCGTAGACCAGCGGCGTGCCGTCCTTGCCCAACGTGACCCGCCAGACCAGGCCGTCCAGCCGTCCGCTGAGAATGTCGAACCCGCCGTCCGGGGGCCGTTCGGAAAACCAGACCGTGTAGACGAGCTGGGGCAGGATATCGCCCTGAAACCGGGTATAGGAGAGCCGTCCGTAGACGGTCGGCGCGTCTGTGCTGACGCCCGGCTGGATCGTCCCGTTGGCGCCGTCCAGCATCGGAATACCGGGACGGTCGAACTCCCCGGCAACGTCGATCTGGAACACCGGCGCATGCCGCGCAGCAAGCCGGGCCAGCTCGGCTTCGCCGAAGACCGGCATTCCAAGGGCGTTGCGGGGGGCGTCGGCGACCAGTGCGTCGACATTGGGGGCTGCATCCGCATCGGGCGCGTAGGCGGTCAGTTTACCGGTAACGGGGATTTCGGCCGGGTCCTGGTCGAAGACCGCCAGATTTTCGCGTTTCCAGGAATCGTAACCCGTCGTGGCACCGACCGCGGTCAAGGGATAGAGGCCGAAGATGCGCCGCGCTGTGGAGTAGTTGTCGGGAACGACGACACGCCTGCCGAAGGCCTCGCGCGCGTCCGCGTCCTCCAGCAGCGCGTCGGCCAGATATGTGCGGCAGCGCGTCAGGGCGGCCTCGGGCGTGCCCTCCAGGTCAAGTCGGGCGAGGCCCCGCTCAAGGTCGGCGCGTTGGGCGGCGGGCAGGTTGGCAATCTCAAACGCCCTGCCTACCCGGTCCAGGCGCCGCATTTCCGCGATCCAGATCCGCCTGCCGGCATCGTCCAGGGGGTCGTCCCGGAAAGAGGCCAGGAACCGGTTGGCCCGAAGATAGGGATGTCCACGCACCCTGACCGCTTCGGCGTCGCGCACGCCTGCTGCTGCGGCCTGGTGATCGGCCAGCCGGAACGCGCCGACGCAGCGGTCCTTCAGGCTCGCATCGGCCAGGGCATCCAGATCGGGCGCCAGCGCCGGCGGCGGCATGCTGGTGCAAGCCGCGGCTCCAAACGCCAAACCTGCCGTAACGATCAACGCCCAACCACGCATCGTGCGCTCCCTCACCGATTGAGGGACATATAGGGCGCGCACGGGCGATGCCGAGAGGCCGTGCCTTCAAGGACGGGTGAGCCGGCCCGCCGGCTCAGAACGGGATTTCGTCGTCCAGTTCCTGGCTGTAGTCGCCGCCCTGCGAACCGCCAGCCGCACCGGCGCCCGCGCCGGCATAGGCGGGCTCCTGACTGCGTTCGCCGAAACCGCCGCCGGATTCGCTGCGGCCGTCCAGCATGGTCAGTTCGCCGCGGTAACGCTGCAGAACGACTTCGGTGGTGTAGCGCTCCTGGCCGCTGTTGTCGGTCCATTTGCGGGTCTGAAGCTGGCCTTCGAGATAGACCTTCGACCCCTTTCGCAGATAGCGTTCCGCAACATCGCCGAGACGGTCGTTGAAGATGACCACGCGGTGCCATTCGGTGCGTTCCTGGGGATTGCCTTCGCGGTCCTTCCACCGTTCGGAGGTCGCCACCGACAGGTTCACGACCTTGCCCCCGTTCTGCATGCTTCTGACTTCCGGGTCCCGGCCGAGATTTCCGACCAGGATCACCTTGTTTACGCTGCCAGCCATAAGGCCCTCTTTGCCATTGGGTTTTGCATCACTCTAGTGAATGGCGGCCGGGGCCGCCACACTGGCTGTTAAGAACGGGAAAGGTTCCGAAAACCGCCCGCTTTCATCCGCTTTGCCAGGCGCCTCACGCGGAATAAGCACAAGCCGGCGGCGCGGGCAAGGACTCATCGCCGAACCGCTTCGCCGCGCCCTGGCCGCTTTCCTTTGCGGCCGGGCCGGCATTGTCAGGAGAGTTCCAAATGGGGCTCGCCTCGCCTCTGCGGCGACCCTATATTGTGTTCGCTGGGCCGCAACGGGGCGGTCCGCATTCGTTACAGCCAGGGGCGGTGAATGGCCGGCGTCATCTCGGTGCGCGGGGCGCGCGAGCACAACCTCAAGAACGTCAATGTCGAACTGCCGCGCGAACGGCTGGTCGTGATCACGGGCCTGTCGGGGTCCGGCAAGTCGTCGCTGGCCTTCGACACGATCTATGCCGATGGGCAGCGGCGCTATGTGGAGTCCCTCTCCGCCTACGCCCGCCAGTTCCTGGAGCTGATGGAAAAGCCGGACGTGGATTCGATCGAAGGGCTGTCTCCGGCGATCTCCATCGAGCAGAAGACGACCAGCCGCAATCCGCGGTCCACAGTCGGCACGGTGACCGAGATCTACGATTACATGCGGCTGTTGTTCGCGCGTATCGGCGTCCCCTACTCGCCCGCCACCGGCCTGCCGATCACAAGCCAGACCGTCAGCCAGATGGTCGACCGGGTCATGGAAATGCCGGAAGGCACCCGCCTTTACCTGCTGGCGCCGATCGTGCGCGGGCGCAAGGGCGAGTACCGAAAGGAATTCGCCGACCTGCAGAAGCGTGGCTTCCAACGGGTCAAGGTCGACGGCACGCTGCATCTGGTCGAGGAAGTGCCGGCGCTGGACAAGAAGCTGAAGCACGACATCGAGGTGGTCGTGGACCGCATCGTCGTGCGCGCCGGTTTGGAGGCGCGCCTTGCCGATTCCCTGGAGACCGCGCTGGAGTTGGCGGACGGGCTGGCCTTCGCGGAGGATGCCGAAACCGGAACACAGACGATCTTTTCGGCGCGCTTCGCCTGCCCGGTTTCGGGCTTCACGATCGAGGAAATCGAACCGCGGCTGTTCTCGTTCAACAACCCTTACGGCGCCTGCCCCGCCTGCGACGGGCTGGGAACCGAGATGTTCTTCGACGAGGAACTGGTGGTGCCCGAGCCCGGCCGGTCGCTGTCCCAGGGGGCGATCGCGCCCTGGTCCTCGTCATCCAGCCCCTACTACCGCCAGACGCTGATGTCGCTGTGCGAGCATTTCGACGTTTCGATGGCGACGCCGTTCGACCAGCTTTCGCCGAAGGTGCGCAAGGCGATCCTCTACGGCACGAAGGAGAAGGTCGCGTTCTCCTACGACGACGGGTTGCGGTCCTACACCACCAGGAAGGCGTTCGAAGGCGTCGTCACCAACATGGAACGCCGCTTCCGGGAGACCGAGTCGAGCTGGGTGCGCGAGGAACTGGCCAAGTACCAGGCCATTCACCCTTGCGACACATGCGGCGGCTTCCGGCTGAAAGCCGAGGCCCTGGCGGTCAAGATCCAGGATCTGCATATCGGCCAGGTTTCGCGGATGTCGATCGCCCAGGCGGCGACCTGGTTCGGCGCGCTGGACGGCCACCTGGGAGCGAAGGACCGCGAGATCGCGTCGCGGATCCTGAAGGAGATCAACGAACGGCTCGGGTTCCTGAACAACGTGGGGCTGGAGTATCTCACGCTGTCGCGCAATTCCGGTTCTTTGTCAGGCGGGGAAAGCCAGCGCATCAGACTGGCGTCGCAGATCGGATCGGGCCTGACCGGGGTGTTGTACGTGCTGGACGAGCCCTCGATCGGCCTGCACCAGCGCGACAACGACCGGCTTTTGCAGACGCTGAAACGTCTGCGCGATCTGGGCAATACGGTTATCGTCGTCGAACATGACGAGGAAGCGATCAGGGCGGCGGACTACCTGATCGACATGGGACCGGGCGCCGGCCAGCACGGCGGCGAGATCGTGGCCAGCGGCACGCCGCCGGAAGTAATGGCCAACCAGAACAGCCTGACCGCCCAGTACATGACCGGCATGAAGCAGATCGACGTGCCGAAGGCGCGCCGGACCGGCCATCGCGGTCAGGTGCTGTCGATGGTGGATGCAACAGGCAACAACCTGGAAGATGTCTCCGTTGACATTCCGCTGGGCACTTTCACCTGCATCACCGGCGTTTCGGGCAGCGGCAAGTCAACCCTGATCATCGAAACCCTGTACCGGGCGCTGGCCCGCAGCC
>Ga0056115_1001429_pt1 | contig 11355 bp, 9 predicted proteins | sample WorMetOlspDAHAB1_FD_77007 | JGI IMG/M metagenome (GOLD analysis project Ga0056115, IMG submission 77007) | Marine gutless worms symbiont microbial communities from Max Planck institute for Marine Microbiology, Germany - Olavius sp. DAHAB.1 ... | reverse complement strand
GGAATGTACATCCACCACCGAGTGCTGACATAGTGTTTATCCACACCCGCTAGAGGTAGATTTGCTAAGTATCACTTGTAATTGACTAACTAATGCATATTCAAAATAATTTGCAGACTTGTAGGCCTGTGTAGTCATAGGGACTACCATATTGTTACACAAAGGGACATTGAGGCCGTCTTTTCATTCAGACAGACCGCTTCAAAGTGTCGCTTAGTGTGTTGTGCAGGTGAGTTGCTCTCAAACTGAAATTAATGTTGATTTTGACACGTTTATTTTTTGGAAACGGAATTGTTACAAACGTAATGCTTTATCCAACACTTTTCAGCAGTTACTGTGAATGAATTTGAAGTTGCACTGTTTGCCAATTTACCTGTAGCAATTTCTGCATACGTATCGCTAAATCGCCAATCTACTGCCAACACTGAGCTTATGTAATTCGGAAAACTGTTAATTCTGAGTGATCAAGTGACTACACTAGCAAATGGTGTCTAATACTGTGTTCTTTTACAGGTTGCATGCTACACACTATAGAGAGCCGATATGGTGACATTAGTGACAAGATGGTTTCTGATGTTGGTTCTGGCACTGGAATGTTGTCTGTTGGCAGTTGCTTGCTTGGAGCACAGTAAGGGAAATCGCATTTAATTATTTAATTAATATAGTATCGTACAAAGAATACAGACAAAAACAAAAAGAGGAATAAAGCCTAGAAAAACTACATATAATTACTATATAATATGTTGTCAGTCAGTGCACTACACAAAATTTACATAATTGGACAGTGTTGGCTACTGCACAAGCTATAATTTCATCAAGTCAAGTCCTTGTGTACATTGCAATCAGCTGATATTAGACAGTGGTAATGTTAGCATGATTTTGTTAGTATGTCTTAAAGCTGATGCTAAAGCTAATGCTACATATTCATCATTTCATCAGAAAATATCTGCAAAACATTTTGTGTACTTTGTTTCAGGATGTGCTTTGGCTTCGAAATTGATTCCGACGCGCTAAATGTATGCCGGCAAAATGTTGCCAAGTTTGAGCTGAACAATGTTGAACTGGTTCAGTTAGATGTATGCAAGTGGGTCACTGTTGACGACCATCGTTTTGTTCAAATGTTTGACACAGTAATTATGAATCCGCCGTTTGGTACCCGGCAGCAAGGTTTTTATGTTTTTTTTATATATTTACGTTCATAGAGAAAGCCATGCTTGTGCTCGTTTGGCTGCATGCTGTTACATAAACACCTCTTCACAATTTCACACTTAAGCGCTCATTCAAAAAAAGAATTCTTTACCTTCATTTTGTGAGAGTTACAACTCTTTGACTTATGTAACTGTGACAAGAAAATTTTTTTAACTTCTGAAATATGCACAAAAAATTTAATGTTTTGAGTGAATTTTACTGTTGTTTTATTGTTTAGTTTTAACAGTTTTGCAAATGTGTGACTGACTGCTTCTGATTGTCCGCAAGCATTTATTGTTCACTTGTTTCATTTTTCTACAGAATTGCATTAATTATGCATTGCATTTCTTTTGTTACAGCAATGAAATGGATGTTCCACCTGTAGTGTTACGTAAACTGTGTGCATAGGTGCTGATTCAGACTTCTTAATATTTTCCCTCAGTATAGCAAAGAACAGTGTCTATTCACTGCATAAAACGTCTACTGTGCAGGTTTTTTCCCTTTTTTATTCTTATTTGTTATGTATTTATAATTATATGTATTATGGCATCCTGCATTGTGAAGTCCATTACACGTGGCAGACTCTCCACTGTCATTCAATCATGGAGCCATCTTAGTTGATCAACCAACTTTGCCTTTGTACTTGACAACTGCTTCACGTATGCTGTCGTTTGTGTACATTACTGTGTACAAAGCATCCTTATCTGACTACATAATGACCTAACCTTTCAGCCTTGAAAAGCAATATAGCTGTTGCCCAATTTTGGTTGTGATTTTGAGGTGTATTGTGCTTGATAAACAATTGACAAACGTTACATTTCATGCTTTTAAAGTAATTTTTTATTGCGTAATCAGGGCCATGCTGATTATTCAAAATTCAAGAATTGTGTATCATATAGTGCCATAGTATCACTGGCTTTAACTTAAATTGTGACATAACGTGGCCAAATTAGCCTCATGCGGGCCTACTGCGAAGGCATAAGACAGGCAGACTTGTAGTAGGCTTAGCACACATCAAGTAAAATTAAGAATAACCAAAGGATGCGCAGACAATTGCAGTGCAGCATAGTTCGGTCAATTTTTATATTATGGTATTAGTTAAAATGCGCGTGTTGTGATTGTTTAGCATTTTGCAAGACTTGCAAAATCGAGAAATGTTGCATTGGAAGTGGTTGCTGAACTGAAGTATGATCTCAGCAAGACGTACAGCTTTCAGCGGTCGCAGACAAAAGACATTTCCGTCTCACTTCTTCGGTTCAGTCATGTGCAACATGGACTAACAGCAACAGTCAAAATCCCGCCTGCTGTTGGCACAAAAACAAAACAAAAGTCCAAATCTTCTTCGAAAACGAGATGATTTTCAGCACCATTTTATTTTCTGTGATGTACTGTGTATTCAAATACTAAGTGTATTGTAATATCATATATTTGTATCCAAGTGACACCAGTAAACATCTGATGCACCTTTATCATACTTCTTGAACACTACAAAAAAAGATTAAGATGTTCATAGGTTGTTTTCTGTGATAATCTGGAGTTCAAAAACGTGAACCATTTTTGCTACGTACCAGTTTCTCTTCCATCCACTATTAAAGATGATGGGTCATACATTGTGACAGTGTTTCATTAATTGGCCATATAAACATAAACATGTAAATTACTGCAATTTTCATAAAAATAGTGTTTTAAAAATACATTTGCATTTTGACGGTACACCACACGTATTATACCAAGAACATACATTGTTAATACTGACTACATAAAACTTTTATACGCAGGTGCTATTTTGTACGTTAAAATTATTGTCAGAATACTGGTGTTCCATTATATCTGAATTTTCAGCCAAAAGATCTGGCTAAACAGCTGTTAATGCATACTGTTGTTTACTGAACAATTGTATAATAAACCACGAAATAAACTAACATTAAACACCAACATCTAACCACGTTTTGCCTATTATATAAAGAGCAGAAAATACATTAAAAACCATCACAGTCTTCACTTAACTGATAACTTCTCAACTATTACGTAAATACAATAAGTCCATTTTTCTTTCTTTTACAATACTTCACAAACATTAAACTAGTAACCGGAACATAACAAACAGAATATAAACAACATTACAGAATGAGAAACACTCGTTGCAGGATATGTTAATTTTTTTTCATTTTAATTGTTCCAACTCGTAAGTAACATCTACTTCCTGCTTAAAACACGAACAGCATGTATGCTTGATGCACATTAACCGAGTGTCTATTACCTGTTTAATAAAATCAAAACGAAATGTAAGCAATACTTGCTGTTGCATCAAGTAATTACGTCGGCTTTTTAAAATAGCAATCAAGCGTGCGCACAGACGAATCGGTTTTCTGGCGTTTTGGTGGAGACCTGTTGTCCGCAGGTGCAGCAGTTTTCAACCTACACAAATAATGAAATACTTTTTTTAATCGAAAAAAAACAGCTAGAAAAGTGGAAAACAAGCACTGAACAGTACACTGAAGCTATGCTGTGCTGTCAGTCACGTTGGATTACATGTTGAAATGGTACCAAATTTCGGGCGACTGCTGACGCCATTTTCACTCCTACTACATATTGGATGGAATGGGATGCAGTTACGTCACTGAACCTCATATAAATCCACGTTGCCACGTTGTAGGGATACTTATTGTCAACAAAGAGGTAAAATGTAATAATCAGAAAAATTGTATGCCAATGTCGGGAACTTTGAAGACTACATGGAGCAGGTGTACATACAACAGTGCGTAAGAATAGCTAATTATATATACTTACACTGCAACAGTGCATTTGTCCTACAAGATGGCGATAGCAACTATCATAGACAAGATGACGTCACTGTCACCCCATGTATACATTTCTGGTACCAGCTCACCTAGATAGACTTAAGCCTTGTCACTCCTGGTGGAACATAGGCAGGCCAGAGACCACTTTTCTCCAACTTCAGCTCTGTTCTGTGCTACTGTCTTCACCTTCTTACTTGCAAGCTGCTGTCCATCAACCAATCATGAATTTTTAGAGTGGCGTAATTATTGAAAACACTGCTAGGTCCACCATAGACAGTGTTTAGAAGTAAACGTCAGATGAGGTCAATGTCAGGAAATGTCTCAGTAAACAGAAACGTCTTGAATTGAGTGCGGAAGGTCGCCAGACACGGTGCTGAGGTAACTTCTGGAGGCAAACAGTTTCACACTTTAGGGCCAGCAACCAAAAATGCTCGGCTGCCAACAGTGGAGCGGTAAACTAGAGGCTGGGCAAGGCAGATGATGTAGGAAGTACTCGGTGACTTGGAAGGTTGGCAACGTAGGTGAATGAGCCAAGGTACGACGGTGCACAGCCATGGAAGATTATATACACGAGGACGGCGATATTGGACCTGAAGCGTTCAGGAACACGCAGCCAATGAAGGCTGATGAGCGCGGTCGGGGCGACGCAAGTCAAAAATCTGCTGTGCGGCTGCATTAAGGACTGCAAACGATGCATAAGATAGGCCGTTCTTTGCTTGTCCTCTGTCACCTATGTGAGTGAGTGAGTACAGTTTAACGCTCCACCCGACACAATGTAGGTCATTTCGGACCTTCTAAAATAGTTTCGTAAAATGAAAGTGCATTTCTTCTCAAGTTTGTTCACCTACTTGTTAGCCGAAGACGTCTGCCTGTCCACCGCCAGCAGTTCGTCGACCGCAACTTGGTTAAGGCATTCGTCCACGTGTCTGTTGAGTAGCGATTCGTTCCCACCGACCCACCGCAAACTGCGGCCACATACTGGACAGTGTGGAGGAAGAGCGTCCACTTCTCTGGCAGACACACCATCCTTATTGGTCACCGCCTGAGATGGTGTTGACTGCGGACAGGCGAATTCGATGGAGGGAAAGTTTGGCTCAGCTTGTGCTAGAATATCGGCAGAGACTGTTGCCGACTTTGTCCTGCTATCCGAGGAATGACGATGCAACATGGACACCACGGTCTCCGAGTCTTCGGGCCGAAGCTGCGACATCCTAACACCTGCCAGAGCATGTGACAAAATATCTTTCACACGCAATAAATTTCATTTCTTCTTCAGTCATCAATAATATACACAGTTCTACAATTCTTGCTGTAACTCGCAAGAATTGTATAATGTGAGCAGATCGATAATATCACACCCGCTCGCTGCCTTTGCGGAATCTAGTAAGTAGCAAGGATTTTATTTTATTTTTACAAGTTTTTATTCAGTAAGCATATAAACAAGGTTCTTAACTGTTTAACTAATTGTTGGGTTCCTGATCGACTGTCGGTAACATCAGAGGATGTTCATTCATTATACTGTTCTATGCAAGCTATATGTTACTTTTCAAAACTTGATTCATCACATTCAATTGCAACAATATGGGAATAGGTTGGGAGTATTACAACACAAACATCTTAACACAGAGGCAAAGTTCAGCTGTCTGTGAGGAAAAACATTCATCTTTTAATATTAAACGGCTACATTATGAATTCATTTTTTTGGCCAAAAATAAGTAGCAAACTGGTACAAGCACTGACCTATAAGCCTAAGTTCGAGTGGTTTTGGTGCTGAGTTGTCTATTTCCGATTGCAACAATCTGCTGGCAACCAAATAGATTTTCTGTGCGTCGTTTGTGTGCTGAGAAATGGTCTGTGCACGTGTGTGCACTTTAAACCCGACTGTCTTTATCTTCAGCGTGACGGTTTTACCCTGCAACACGCAGTGCTCACTGTGCAAAAAATAATTAGTAGATATTTCAACCGTTAAATCTATTTTCTGTGAAGATTCACGGAAAATAGCACCTTGCAATTTCAATGAAATAACACTGAACAGTTCATAAAAACATGTCAGATGCCTGCGACGTCCAAAGCTTAATACTGTTTAGAGAGGCAATTTGCTGGAAAAATGTGTTCTATCAGTTACTATTGCAAAGAGATTACAGTAAAAACGCTACACATGGGCGTGCCAGGTCAAATCACGTGGCTGGAATATCCACCACCCTGCCTATTGCTTTGCTTCGGCATACGCCTAGTACAAACAATATCTAAATGGCGAAAATGCATTACATTCCAGTCATTAATTAACTTTTTTTCACTTTTTATCGCGCAGCCTGTACAATATGTGCAATGTAAGTCGGTCAGATCATTGAGGAAAGACGATGAGCCCTTCGCGGCGTCCGGGACTCCGGGTGACCTGACCTGGCTTCTGGATTTTCTGACCTCAAAATCACCTGGCTCCTTTAATGCACTGGCACCGCCACTGGATAATTGCACTCGAAACATAAATAATAACAGCCTGACAGTTCTGCCATATAGACTGTGCAGGTGTTTCATCTGACTATTCAGTCAATATTTTTGTCAAGATTGTGCTAATGCATATGTACTCAACCACATTTCAGTCAAAACTACAGTAAAAGGCAGACAGAGTTTCTGTATAGATTTCTCTCCCTCTGCCTGTCTTTGTACCTCTTGCTACAATGTAGTGTACAAACTGAAATAAATACATAATAGCACGTAATCTATCTAATAAACCGTCAAAATATGCTGAAACATTTAATACGGTATACACACTTTACGAGTGCAGTATACATATACGCACTTAAGATTTATAAGAGTTCGCACAACTTACAACCAATCGTTCATCGCGGAGATCTTCAGCAAGAGACTTCGACAGGCTGAGACACTTTTCATACAGATCTGATGGATTGCTTATTTGTCCAAAGGTCCTGTTCATCACAAACACTCCGTAATATACAGGCCGCATGACGGCAACGCAACCACAAACTAAGCATAGCTCTGCATCGGATCACGTTCCATAGAAGATCACGTTTTACTGTATTAAAAGTATTGTGACACAGTGCAAAGCAGTTCATCGTGGTACTTCCTAGCAACCCAGATTTTGGGAGCTGCAGCAGTGTGTACTTTATGACGCCAAAACTGTTGAAATTATGTCAAAATATTGAGGCGCGGGGGAACCATTTTTCAACAGGTAGGGTCAAGGTCCAAAATCAAGTTTTATCATGTAACATGATATGTTGATTTTCACCCATCCCTTTAAATTGTGCTGATTGTTAATGCAACATAAGAGGGAATGGACCTAGATGCAAATGATAAATGCACTTGTTCAGACACAACACAAAAGTGCCATATCCAATTTCTGACCTCAGCTCCAAATTTTAGAGGGGTCAGCTGACCACCTGACCCGGCCTTCCTGAGCCCTGGAAAATATTTCAGAAGCAGTCAAACGCTCATGGTAAAAATTCAGTCATGTTTTTACGAACTGCAGTCTTCTGCTGTCATCGAATTTTAGTTCCGCTCAGTCCACAATGTTGGTGCTTGTAATAACTTACAAATACAAATGAACTAATAATATAAGTAAACAATATACGACAAACAGCCACTGCAAACCGTTCTACGCTCATGCTTTTCCGCTCTCCGTCTCTAAACACACATAATGACGTTTTCGTTACACATAAAATTAAAACTCACTTTCCAGGAAAACCTGGTCAAATGTACAAATTGCTGGAGCTTCACAATCATGTGTATAGGATGGTAGCTCCAAGAAGAAGACTGAAAATTCATGCGTTGTTCCATGTCTCACATCCATCCTGCTTTACTTTTACCTTTGAAGGTTTTTTAGAGAGCACAGAAACTCTGCTACAGACACTTTTTAAAGCATTTTTATTTAACCATGTGACTTTATTTAACTATGTGACTTTTTTGTTATTAGGTACATACATGTTACATATCTATTACAAATTAACCAACACATTTAACTTAGGTTTGGGGGTATAAAGCTCTTCATGTCTATGCGTTGACTGTCAGATCACTGACTGCACATTATGAAACAAGACCTACCAAATAATTATTGCAACAGACTGATAACGATATCCTAATTTATTCCTATATGCAATACATATAGAATGTTAAATATATCCTTCAATTTATCGCATGTAAAATAATCTATGTTTAGTTTATTTCGCAAAAAATGTTGAAAACTCGTTTTGTTATTGTAAATTAAACGTTTTTTGACATATAAGTGCCTCATGTTCCTTTTAATATTACATACAAATAACAAATGAACAAAAAATAACAAAATATAAGATATCGATAACACAGATGTTTGAATCTATATCTATGATTTTCGTACATGAATCAATTTGGAAATCTGTCTATTCTGCACCTTTCGACGCGTGTTGATCCAATGCCGAGAGTGATCTCCATGAAGTGTTCAAACGACTGCTGTGAATAAAGGTGGTAAAGAATATCTCGGTGCTCGTACAGTTGAGAGCAGGTCACAATATCAAGTGCTGCCAGCATCTTTTCCGACACCTTCCCTATACCGCATATCTGTCACAGACCATGCACAGTCATTTGTTCATAACACTACAAAAATTTACTGTGCCCAGTCTACAGATAAACAGAACCACCATGCATTACAACGTCAAATGGGGGGGAGGAGGGGAAGAAAAGATAAAATGATAAATAAAACTGCATTTAGGCAGGGGTATATGTCAAAAAAATTGTGGAACAAATGTGCTTTGAGTGATCGTCGGAATGATTAGTGAAAGTCACATTCGTTTACAAACAGTTCAAATATGCAATTGACTCAAAAAGAGTAAACTGTGAACATCAGTGTTATTTCTACGTGCAGATAACAATGTCTAGATCATTTAGGTTGCGAAATCTCAATAAGACTCCTGAAATGTGCAGCAAGTAACCTTTCTGATTGGAAGATCATGCATAAAATCGAGTATGACTGAAACGGATGGAGCCACCGCAAACTGGCCATTTGGTTTGTTCTTGTCGGAGCACACCTTTGCAATCATTGTGTTGGGAGCAATTCCTAGACACAGCAACAGCGTATACAGTCAGGTTAACTTCAACTTGTCCACCACAAGAATCTATTACTTTTTCTTAGTTTTTTTTGACATGTTACCCTTTTGCAGTCCATGTGAAGCTTCAGTTCATGAAATACAGTAGCCAACTGGTCACCGACCAACAAGAGACAACGTTTGGCTGTTTAGAAAACATTGGTGAGAATATAAAATTTCAGCAATTTGTTTTTATGTAGCTCTAGTTATAGTTCTCAACATCCCGACACAAAATGTTCAACGACTGTTCACTATTCATGCCAACCACACTGTTACAAATGTCAGAATATCCGGGAATTTATTTTCGAGAAAAGCAACCACTGATTTTCCTAGTCAATAGCAAACCAAACTTTCCATTCGGGTAGACTGTATAGTAGTTTAATGGCACTTAATGGCGTCGCCAGTTTAGTATGCCACAAGGATAAGCTTCCATGCAACAGCATTGAGCTGTCTGTGAGACATCTTCAACACCAAGCACAATAGTCAATCACATGCCACAGACTATCTGTCACAACTATCATCAACGTATTTCAGCTTGTGACTAAAGGGTTTAGCAATATCTCGAGTTAAGCTAGCTGAGAGCCAGCAAGTGGTAGCATATATCCTACAAAATCACAATTTAAACAGCATTCGAATGCAAATGCTATCAGATATCATCTCAATCAACAGCAAAATCATAGAAAGACATAGAACCAGAACGTCACCAGCACTGGCTGTGAGACAAGTGTCCTGGTGGATACGAAATCGCATTTCTCTGACAGCTTCCTCGGCCGACGTTCCAAAAGTTTCAAGAGTTGGCTTCTCGATAATTTTCATACACAATGTACACTTTGTGCCAAGTGCAGATTCCTGAGTCGATGCACCTTCAGCAACAACAGAAACAAGTTAATTTTGTCTACTAAACAACAAATACATTATTCTTATTTATTCTTATTTCCTACAACTAGTACACCTCCGAAATGACCAATATCATGTGGAGTGGGACGTTTTAACTCTACTCACTCACTCACTCACCCCTAAAACTAAAAACAAAACGTGTTACTTCTGTGGTAATGCAAGCAGTCAGGAATTTATTTATTAGAAATTGTCATCATACACAAAGTACAACACAAGCAACCGATAAAGGACAAACAGCAAAATAACAGAAAAAGAAAGAGAGAAAACACACCGGTAAAACTCAAAACTATATGGTCAGTCATAGCATGCAATAACATATTATTGCCATCATTTTTAGAAAGTGACATGCCATCTAAAAACTATAGAATGGAATTAGCATCATGGATCATAATTCTATCGCATATCAACTACACCATACTCCAGTGACTGGTCACGTCGTTTTAACTACAAGAAGGGAAGGGAAGGTGAAGGAAAGGCTTGGAGGGGAGTTAAGGGAGGGGAAAAGAGGAGGGGAGAGGATGCAGAGAATCGAAGGAACGGAGGAATGGATCATATCAAGGCTGCTAAAAGAGAGGGAAAGTTACAAAATCAAGAACGTAAAAGAATACAAAGAATACACGCACATCGAGGAAGACAAGTAATGTCTAGTACTGTCACACTGTACCAAAATATATGATAAACGAACCACCACCTGTCGTACACCGGCACATCATTTCTGGATGCAGGTGTCCGGGAAATGTTCGCTCATCGTCACTGCTGAAGCACCGTCGTTCCAAGTGCTCCGTGATGTCCAGATACGCTTCGTCCAAACTCATCGTCGAATAGTTGGCGTCGTATTCGGCAAATATAGCGCGAACTCGCTCGCTCATGGCGCCATACTTGTCGAAGTTTGGCGGAATTATTATCAACTCGGGACAGAGTTTCTGGCCTATGAAACCAGGCATTGCCGCCCGGACACCATAGCGACGTGCGACATAATTTGACGTAGACTACAAACAAGTCGGACGACAATGCCGTCAATAGATATTTAGTTTATGAGCTACTGGGGGTCCCCGTGCACCCCCTGTGACTAAACTTCACTGGTATTTACTTGTACCCCTAGGCCTATAGAATGGAAAATATGATGTTAACAGCAAAAAATACTCTGGTGAAATGGACCGTCTGGTGTGCTTTTTAAAACACGCTGAAATTCATGGCGAGTGTCAAATTTTGGGGTATGGGATAGTAAATCTTTCTGTATGTTGCTGCTTTGGAGCAAGACCCCTCAAATTTGGTATCAAAATGTTGGTTTTGGTGAGCTATATCCAAATAAATATAGATTCAATTGATATGCTAATCAGTGACCTCACCAGAGGTCAAAAGGTCACCGACTTTGACCCAAGACTGAAATCCAG
>Ga0056115_1001428_pt1 | contig 11357 bp, 10 predicted proteins | sample WorMetOlspDAHAB1_FD_77007 | JGI IMG/M metagenome (GOLD analysis project Ga0056115, IMG submission 77007) | Marine gutless worms symbiont microbial communities from Max Planck institute for Marine Microbiology, Germany - Olavius sp. DAHAB.1 ... | reverse complement strand
CTTAGTTATGGCATACAACTGCAAATGTCTAATGCAAAGTCTGGATCGAAAATAAAGCACCATTTCAAAAAACAGACGGCCAGAAAACGACACATACTTCATGATCAAGAAAATTAGCCGCAGCGCAATTGATAAATTTCTTCCAACAAGTCATTAATCAAAAATTGTGCAGAACTGTTCAATAGTGCAAGAGACAAAAACACTGGAGATACTGTGTGGCATAATCTGGGTGCAAAGGGCTGAATAAAATCAAGTAGCATGGTGCACTACGAAACCTAAATGCTAAATGTACCACACCAAATATGTGAAGCATCATTTTGCAAGCATATAACAAAAAATTAACAAAAAACAACAACTACAAGAAGATCCAGCAATAACAGAAAAACATAAACGTATCCAAGACCAGTATAAAGTTGCAGAGCACATAGCAGGAGACACACAAGCAACTGCTATTCATCATGCAACAGATCATGAGAATAATGTTATCATAAAAGCAAGAAGACTGCCATGCATAAACAATAATGCAATAGTGGGTTTAGCCGGTTAACATATGGCGTGCCTGCATAACTCAAAAGCTTACAGTTATGATTACAAATCTACAAATGGCAAAAGCATAATCATTTAACTTCACATACAGATATTTTACATAAAGGGGCATTGATCTCAGTCTCTAGGCAATCAGCCCACAGGCGAGTTTTTTGGCAGACCTTCTGTAAACTTGCCACCTGTAAAGGTAATCTGTTTGGTGACAGTTTAACAAGTGTGTGAGCAGCTTGTATCGGGTCGTAGTCAGTAGCAAAAATGGGTGCTGACTGCAAGTACAATGCCGTAACCCAAATTCCTTCCAAGCCACAGCTACTCAACAGACCAGGAAACTGAAGCTGTGTTGGGATAAAATTGTATGTTTAGCATAACATCGATAGTTCAGTTGAAATGTTCACAGTCACTGTCTTGCTGGCGACACCCGACTGCTGGGCCACCACAAGATGAGGCCTTCAGTAGGACCAGTGCTAAACATGTTAATTGTGTTTAACTGCACCGTTTATAAACACCTACACTTTTTTACTTGATTATGTGCACAATAAACACAACTGTCTATTACCATCACCCAAGCTCAACATCGAGTTGCCACCAGATGGCTAGAAGCAGCAGATCATTCATCGTAAAAAAAAACTTACAACAGTCTCAACATTAGTCACGCTTGATCTTCTCTGTCTCTCGGAGGACTTGTGCTGCCCGACCACGTCATTGGTCGGATCCAGAGAACGTGTCCGATCAACGACCAATGAGGAACGGTCAAACTGTGGACGGCCGATGTCACAGGTCACCTGTGCTGATGACGATACAGTTAATGTTCTCCTATGTCTCGGACCAATCTCTCGGCCCTGGATGTGCAATGCATTGCCAATCACTCAGACAGTCACTTGTTAAAGATTTAAAATACTGTCAGTAACGCTTGGAAAACGGGGAAATAACTGACACAACAACGGGTTGGGTAAAAGGACATTCAGACATGCACAAACAAATGCAATACACTTGCACGGCGGCATCTACGCCTGCCACGGTGCAATGTCGGAAAATGTTTTTAAACATTTAAAGATTAAACACAAAACGATATTATCCCACCCTGGTTCATGAAAAAAACCTTGAATAAAACCCTAGACCTCTCTGGTACCAGTTCATCCAGTATGTCCTGGAAAAAATTGTAAACTGAGTATGTTCCATTTGTTGCTCCTGAAATTCACAGTCGCTTATTGTTTTCTATCATATGGCGAATAACGAAAAATTTTCTATTGTAACACCCAAAATTCCCGGCATATGGTCATTTAACGCATGCCGTGAGGGGAATTCCACGCAACAGTGAAACCGAAACAGAGCACGAACATGCTGCATGCTACAGTTAAAAAGCAACAACAGCATCACATTCACAATGCGAAGCAACATACTGTGGCTACTATTTAAATCCACCAAACGTCTGGAGTAAAACAAATCGGAAATTGTTCATCGAAATTCCTATTATCTACAGACAACATGTATACACGAACTGAAAACAAAACACATAAAGCAAACTACAGCAACTGGTTTCTGTTCACAAGCAGAACAAACGCACACTAACAAAATTCACACTACCGAATCATGCACGAACAAACTGAGCATAAAGGCGGGTTCACACTGCACTTACATTGCTGCTGTCCGAGTCTGTCTTTAAAGAGCTATTCTCGTCACTGACACGTTCAGCTTCCTAAACAACCATCAACAACACTCGAACTTAAACATAAAATCTACACTTAGTCGTCAGCTTTTGGCTTTGATTGACTGATTGGTATTTAATGGAACTATCAGCACAATAAAACTATATCATGCCATCAAAAAAGTATGTTGCAGTTAAAAAACTGAAATTGATGGACAAGTTGAAAATGTTACGTGTTCGTAATATGCAAAATAAAACCAATACTCTTCAACCTGGTCTTTGTATGGGAAACCCTTCGTCATGAAAGATATCATGAGAGTAGTAGTCTTCCCAGCCAATCTTTTGGCTAACACACTAACGAACAAAAGGTTACATGCCACAATGAGCAAGTCTGTTGCTTTAGTGTGTACGTGTACAAATCATAACAAAACATACAAAATTTGGTGACAAAATTGCAGAATAGGCACAATACTCACAGGGTATGATCGGAACTGCCGTTGTTCGTCAGCATTAATGCTAGTGCCTCCTCTGCCAGTGAAAAACGGTCTAAACAATAACAACATACATCACTAAATAACGAGACATTATTTTTTAATAATAACAATTTCATGCAATGTATGCATTACACATGCATATTTGCTGTTTGAAAGTCGTTTTCAAGTCCAGATAAATAAACTCTAATGAATCAATCAATCAATCGAACTTATTTCTACAGTGCCAAGATGTTGCAAGTGAATTGGAGGAGCATGAACACAGAGACTAGTTGGAACATTCACTGTACACGATGTTAAACAGTTCAGTCTTTAGCATGCACTGGAATGAGCTGGTGAGCCGAGCCGAGTGACAGTCAAAATGAAATAGTTCCAGGCTGCCAGCAAAAGCCTCCAGGCTTCTTTGACAAGATAGTGACTTGACCCTGCTTCAGAGATGACGGGAACACGCCGACACTGAACGAAATATTCATCTGAATGGTGTCGACTAACACCATGACGTTGACCGTGGACTTAGGCTACAAGTGTGGCATGACTTGGCAGACTTTGAACGTAACAGCCTTGTGAATGTTTCTAACAGAGAGCTGGCACACCATCTTGATAAAAAGTGTCATCAAAGTTTTAAGACAATATCAACCAGCAATCAAGTTACAAAGGAAGAGGAAAAAACATGGGAACTTTTTTTAGCTCCCTCAGTTCTCTTTATTTTAAATCTAAGAATGTTAAATTGAAGAACAGAATTACATAAAATAGAATACAATGTCAATGTTGGTAGGAGTTCTTGTACAGCATTTGGACATAAAAGTCCCGATCACTCTAGTAAATGATCAACGTATTTGGATGAATGCGCAGCACAATAAGAATATATTTGGATTGAATACACATGGCGTACCGGAGTTTTGGTTTCGGCGTTGAGCGGACACTGATGGTATCCATGTCAACATCGCTGTCGCTAAGAGCTTCGACGTCATCAAATAGTTCCTCCACATAGTGAGCACTCGCGTCATGGTCACCCAGCTCCTGAACTGACTCCAAAACCTTCACAGACACATACTAGGGTTGGGCGGTACCATTATTGTTAAGCTGTCCTGGCAAAATAACTCGGTACCTGTTGTATCACAGTACCAAAAAGCACAGAAACCTCCACAGTACAAGTACAGTGAGAATTCGGTACCGTGGTGGACTGGTGGTACAATGTACCGTAAGTACTGCCCATCCCTAATATATACAACATGGTTGCCACTTGCCACATAACTTCTCCGAAACACAATGTCATCATTTCTGGAAATTAAATGTGATAGGTGAATGTGGAAATTAAATATAATAAATAAACACATAAGACAGGCTTAGTTTAAAATACAAATACAAAACAATATCAGGAAAACAATACAAAAACTCAAAAGTAAACGTTAACTCTAACTGCCCTTATGACATGAACAACTGAACATTCCTTAACAAAGTGGGATAAAAAAAAACGATCAATACTCAAAATTGTAATACACAAAACCTTTACATGATTATTTCATGACTCCTGTAACAAAATAAAAGTATTCTACAACTTGTGTCATGTGTATAAACTCCGTAATAATTCTATCAATCAAAAACTTATGGTAAAACTCCAATCACCAATTGTGCCATATTGCAATTTTTACAGTGCTGCATGATTGTACAAACAAACAAAGCGACATTGCTCACCTCATCCGAGACTTTGAATCGTCGTAGCAGAGCCGAGAATTTCTGCTTCAGATTACGTTGCTGAAAACCAACAACAAAACAAACTCAATTGCTTTTTTTCTGTCTGACAAACCTAGTAATATCTGGTTTCTGGTAAATCAGCAGCGCAACAACAGCAATGTTTGGTAGCTAAAGGTGCCACAGACCATAAGACCACAGGCACAGATGCCCTCTCCCTGTCTTTTGATCTTGGAGACCACAGATGACATAAACCACACACTCAGTGAGGCATGGTCAGTGCGACGTCACACTTACAGTTACATTCATAGCTTCGGCCCCTCCACTAGTATTATACTGCTTGCTAACAAAAGTAGGTATGCACAATCGTACCCAACAGGGCCATACTTAACAGCACAATGGGTAAGACTCGTACCTGCGACCTCTCAGTCACAGGTATGATGGTCTACTATAAGCTCTTATTAATAATTAAGGCCCTATATTTTCCGCGGTCCGCGGAATTTTACACCACACCACGGAATTTCAATAAACACCGTGGAATTCCGCGGCGCCGCGAAAATAACCACTGGCTGCGGAATTCCGTGGAAGTTGGCCTCTTTTCTGAGCTTAATAATTCTGGAACTCATGTGTCTCTCATGTACATCGGTATCAACAGTCACAAGTGACTGGAAATCTGACACCAATGCTGCACAACGACTGCCACTAATGACTGAGATAGCCATCAGATGGCGGCAGTAATCACAGTATGTCTCACCACTACGATGTTCGCTGACAACAGACAGCATCAAATCTTATTGCTATGTCTTCTTTAATAACTCGAATTTGTAAACTGTGAAGATGAACTGAATGTTGCAGTCATGGTCATTACAAAAAAATATAAGGATATTAACGTTAAATAACAAGTCTTATCAGTGTTAATCATCATGCGTTTTTTCATTTTACACTACAAAACGTAAGGACCTTGCCATGCCGCAGAACGCCGCGGAAAATGACATACCCTGCCGCGGAAATTACCGTTTTTTGCCGCGGAAAATATAGGGCCTTATTAATAATATAACGATGCTTTTGCTTTGACACTTCAAAGACAAACAACAACGTTCAAGCATGCTTCAGCCACAGATGTTAGTTGACAGTAACTGTAGGATAATCAGGAACAGGTGCATCTCGTAGTGCCAGTTCCATTTGCTTGAACCAGCAACAGCAAAAGCACACTTTCCAAGTTTAAGTTAAGCATGATGCCACGAACTCCTGCAGTGCCACTGCAGTCTGCCATGTGCTTTATACACTAGAGGTGCACTAACCCTCCCACTTGCAATGGCCCCACAATACACTAACTTGCAGAATACCTTTGCATTATTGTGTTGCATATCTCTACTCTTTACTCAAATCTAATTCCAGTCACGTATTTTCCCAACCCCAGCCAAAAATTTGACAGTCCATATATTTCCAGTTCCAAAATTAGGCAACCCATTTCTCCAATTCTCCGTTACCTAGCAACAAATACGAAACAATGCTACCAAGCATGTTTTGTCTCGAAAACTATTTAAAAATCCATATGAACTGTTGTCGTTTCGTACGCGAGATGCAAAAGTCGGCCGCGATGAGCGACTTTTGCGAGAACGATGATGAGGTCTGTCGTCATCCCCATGTAAAGGCTCAACATCGCTGACGTCCTCGTTCGACGAGTATTCCTGATACTCGCGAGTCTCGTCATCCTCACTCAACTCGCCCGGCGACCGATCTAAACTCACATGTATATAAAATCTGCTGTACTATATGAATTAACGTGTCAGAGATGGACTGTTTTGCTTAGGTTCGATAACAGCAGAATAAATTGTTACATCAGCTGTATTTGTCGTTCCTGATTCCTGATATGTTTGTCTTTTAGAGTGACTTTTGATAATTTTGGTGTTTTAATAATTCTATTAACATTATGGTAATAATTTTTAATCATCATTCATTTTCACGTTGCACTGTTAGCCATTAAGCAGTATAGTGTGTGTTTGGATACTTGTTCTGATGCTATGGTTCTACAAAGCTTCTATTATTATCATCATTATTATTTTCTCTTTATGTGAATCTGTATGGGAGTTTTTATGCTTTATAACTATTGCATACTACGGCAAAATTGAAATAACTGTTATATATCCACAAATAAAATGCTGTCCATGTTCAACGTTCACTGATATGTGAGTATTCAGTTGCAGTTACCGCATTTTTCCTTCTTTCCATATATTGTGAGTAGGGGTGTACCGAATAGTGGCTTTAGACCATTCGGACGAATACGAATAGTTCTGTGAACTATTCGGCTTTAGAATACGAATACGAATAGCGTTGCCAGCTGAGCATTTTGACGCTGCACCTGCTGTTCTGATATTTACCACCTCCTTATGTCCCTCGCCAATTACGGCTGTGCCTGCATGCTGTCTAGCCATGACCCTCTCCTCCTTTATTCGTCTCCCATAATCAGGGGTCTGAGCGAGAGCATCTGGCACTGATTGAGTGAAGTCGGCCGTAGACGTCTCTAGCTCTGCACTATACATGTACAGACTAACTATTCGTATTCGTTCTGACGAAACTATTCGTCCAAATACGAATACACTATTCAGCACCGAAGCGAATATTCGGTACATCCCTAATTGTGAGTTTGACGCTATAGTCTGACAGTGAATAAGAGATGTTCAAAATGTTATAATAAAGATAAATCAATCATCACTCATACACATTATGTAAGTCAAGTTGCATGGTCTATCCAAGAAAATACTTAAATTATCACAGTCGACCATCACTAACTAACCAGCATCGCCTGATGCCAAAGCCCGTCGGTCGTCTGAATCTACAGGTTGGCTCGACAAAGACAATATCATGATCTGAGCGACTGGGTGCAACTGTTCCTTGACGTCCGAATACAGGATCATCTCCTGGTCTGAAGTCTGCTGCAACACCTGACACACACACAAAAAACACATCAGTCATAGTGATCATTATCATGACAAAAAATTAGCAAAGCACCAATAACATAAGAACACAAGCTCAACTTAAAATATCGTCGACCTAAAACATACAAAATTTTAAAACATATAAATTAAAATAAAACAATATGATATTATAAAATGAAACAGCAGAGTCAGAATACATTAAACACTCGTCTAAATATGAATTTTTCAGAATGTACGGATGTACGTATATGCAAATACTGCAACAGGAAAGGCAATATGGCCGACCTGAGACATGTCTATGTGTCCAGCCGCCAGAGTTTTGTAACCAAGTATCGTCCGATTTTTGTACTTTTTCCGACGCTGCAGCATAATTTGCAGCAAGTTCCCGTCGCCTTTGAGAAAATGTGGATACTGAAACACACACGCGCAATTATAAAACCAGTGCCAGTCTGTACAAAAACAACAGCAAAAACTCACTGCCGTAAATGAATACAAATAAAAAGCGCTCCAAGCACACAAACTAGAAAGTGTTATATTGTTAGTCCAAAGTTTGCAGAACTCAACCAGATCATGTCCATGACCCAGCATTCAGCAACAGGCCTATAGAGCAAAGACACTATAGAGATGCTACAAATTCGTTGAGTTAACGTAGTGTTCCTGGATGGTGGGTCGTGACGTTCAGAACAGTTACATTTGGTACACTGACAAAGAGACTGGGCGATGTCAGGTGTCAACCCACTCAAGTACGCTAACAGTCCAGGGCGCAGCCCACCTTAGACCAACACACCACCATAATTGCTCAATACTGGTCTCTCACTGAAGCCACTGTCCATTACCGGGTTATGGCAGAGTTGTTCGCAAGTTACTCAATGCACCGAGCACAGTAGAGAAGCTCAGTCACTCAGCACCAGAGCAGGTGAGTGGAACGGGAGCGGCAAAATCACCGCTCGACACTTCGCTCTATTTAAGGTACTCCTGCTCTCTGCTCCATTCCGGCTTCCGTTTCACTCAGTTTTTGACACCACTCAACGTTCCACTCTGCTCACGGCAGTTTTCGGCCCGCTCCGCTCCATTTTCCACTCCGCTCACATGCTCTGCTCTGCACTATAAGAATCCATGATACAATGATACTAGGCAGGGATGCAGAGGCTGAACAGACCTGGAGAGAAAAGGAGAGATCAAGGTCTGTGTCCAGCAGACCACTCTGTGGAAGAACTATCTCATTTGAACGCAGAACACGCTTCGAACCCTGACAAACATACACATCGGATATCCAGTTACTCAGCAGCAAAATACGAAACGTGTACAGGTCTGGATAAACAGTCTCGGCCAACACCACATGCTTATCATCTTCTGCATCTTCTTTAAATGCTGAGTACAGAACAGCAATTATCACTGGCCATAATTTTCACAGTTTGCTACGTCAAAGTGTAGAGTATTGAGTCTAGATTTAAATACTGCCAGCAATGAACTTTAATGCAAAATCAAAACTCCGGGTAAAGATGAATCAACAAACTCGTTCAGTATTATAGTGGAGTTTCAGATTTTGTTGGAATATTTGATGTGAGAAAGTTACATTTTACACATAAAATATGTGTTTCACAGAATACAGTATTTCATAATTGTTTATCTCAACCTGGAGCATCTAACAGTCTTAATCAGCTGTCTGCAATATATAATAAAAAATGGCTGTACCCTATATGCCTCAAAGAGTGAGCTGTTTGACTGTGTTTGTAATAAATTTGGTGAAGTATGTATAAATAGTGTGTGATATAACTGTGTATTATTAGTTATTATTATTATTATCATCTGTATAATTACTATGTAAGCTCTGCTGTCTGTCTCTGTCATGTCTGTATTTCTTTTCATGCCGTTCTTATGATGACAAATTCTGAAAACCAGAATACAATGCTGACCGAATGTATTTTGATGGATATGATGAGTGACTGGAGATCACTTTCCAGCAGCTTCAACAGGACCAGCCTGGTGAGCGTCAAACTGCACAGTCTGAACAACAGCATACGAGCACCAGTGTACACCATCGTCAATTAGGTCACAAATTTTGGCAGCTATCTGAATGGTCATGTGATAAAAACGATGTTAAACGATGTCATAAAATCATAAAACTATCTTGGATGTAAACTCAATGTGAACACAGAATGAGTTACAATCTGGATATATGCAAAATTGTATGCCACTGTTATAGACAGACACCATATACTGCAACTGGCATGATTCCACTGACACAACAGTTTGCAAGCATATGCGTTTTGCAACTATTATGCAATGCAACATATAATACCTCCAACATGAAGCCGGTAATTATTGTAGGCCGAATGACGTCACTGCCATCCCATGTGAATAAAGGACCGTGATGAAATGCCATCCACATCAATGAAAGTTCAAAAATGAATGTCAGTCCAAAAATAGAGACTGAGCTCCACATACTAGCAATCCCTCAATCTCTTTACACTTCTTTTGTGTACGTTAACTTATTTTGTATGTGCACGGACTGTCAGAGATTTTATAATTTTTTTCTATTTATCAATTATGGTAAGCTTATGCTACAAGTGCATGTATCTTTACTTACTTACTTACAGACTGCATAAAAGCCAGTGGTGTAATTGTCCTCTCCCCACCCCTTCCCGCTTTAGTGGACGGACAGACTTAAAGGCAGTGCGCCATGTGGTCTCCAACGCGGAAAGCCAGGCTACCCAGTGAAGCACAAACTGATGCAAGGTTCACAGCCGTCAATCAACACCAGCGACGACAGACACACAAAGAGCGTAAGTGGCACATTAGACCACCAGCGTTGCCAGAGTGGGCGACATATAGCCGACTGGACTACTTGTTGAGGATTGCAATGCGGCAAAAATCGTGCTCAGCGCCTATAGAGGGGCATGTACTGTAGTTCGGGGGCGACTTCTTGGATGAATAATTGCTGTTGCCTTTTAACATTGGGCGACACGAATTTGGGCTACTTTTCACATGTCGTTGGCGACATTTTATCGAACAAATCCGGCAACACAGTAGCGCACCTGCCCGGACCCAATGCCATCCACGAAACGAACGACTATCGACGTACACAACCTACGCATCAGAGTAATACCCAGCGGAGTGGAGGCCAACGCAAACTCCAACGCCGGCAGGCCGGCCGACCGCGTTACACTAGCCACAAATGCAAACATCACTCCCAACTCCTACGAGACAGCCGGAGATTTTGTCTATAGTACGGGGTAGACTTGCCAATTCCCAAACACTCAGACGTTTCCAGGCAAATTTTTGGAATCCAAACACATGAAACAAAAGAAACTTCTTTACACGAACTGCACTTGTACGTATACCTGCAATTACAGATGAGAACTTAGTAAAATACCACATTCAGAACTGCGTGGTCTCGAAAATGCTAATTTTCACTGACGAGACAAATTCCACGACTCTTTGCTGTCTCTTGGATTTTCCCTGACCGCCTATGAATTCTTGAACTAAACTATCCAAGTTTACAGATTTTCAAGAAAAACTGGCACTTATCTGACAGACATAGACTACCGGTACCGTATTTACAATTTTTAGGGTCTATAGAACATAAGTCCTAAATATTTTAATGGTCTGATGAGGAGCTAAGGAAGCATACGTATAAAATTAATAAGGCAAAGACATTAGAAATGGTACTTTGCCGCCAGAATAATGAATATTTGGAACTCATTAGCTGAACAGGATTGAAATAAACATGATATTAACTGTATACAATATAGGCCTATTACAATAACAAAGCACAGTAGTCACTAGTCACAGAGTCCTTAGCACCATGGGCGGCACCAGGATTTTTGAGTTAGGGGGAAAGCGAGGGGGCAAGGCGGAAGGCTAAGGCTAGGAGGGCAAAAGAAAATTGTTGTAACTTGTTATCGGACTTTCAACTGAGGAAAACTAGCAGCAGGTGCTTTGGCCGTTAACGACCGGAAATAAAAAGAAATTCAACATTGACTATGCAGTGTTTTGACACATTTCGTTTATTTTTACATAAACTTTACGCTGCGACAATGG
>Ga0056115_1001427_pt1 | contig 11358 bp, 10 predicted proteins | sample WorMetOlspDAHAB1_FD_77007 | JGI IMG/M metagenome (GOLD analysis project Ga0056115, IMG submission 77007) | Marine gutless worms symbiont microbial communities from Max Planck institute for Marine Microbiology, Germany - Olavius sp. DAHAB.1 ... | reverse complement strand
TAACTCTGAACATTCACGCATATTTTGACATTCTCCAAAACGAATTTTTTTAACTGTTTGACTGACATCAACTAACTTTAACTAAACGATAATTTTTAAAGGCACGATATAGCGTCGTTGTAAATGAATCAATCCATCAACCATGACGTCCGAAATTCCATTTAACCGATCGATTTTCTTACTTTTGCAATTACACGCACTCATTTGCACTACCCGTTGTCTGTGGAAGTCGATAATGCCGATACCGACTACAATGGCACCCACAGTAACGCAAACACATTGCTTTCAGACGCAAACTGTTACTGTCATACGCGCAGCGTTATGAGCTTTTCCCTGCTTCTATACACACGGTCAAACATGGAAAATATGATCGAAAATGTGGTAAACGTGATGGGATGTTGCTCGTTTGCGAAGAGTAGGCTACTGATTGTGAGTGGCTGAGTGAGTTTATGTTTTAACGCCCCTCCCGTCAGAGTGTGGATCATCTCAGAGGCATTGGGGGTTGACACAGTAAGTATCAAAACTCCGTCTAACACACAAACAAGCAAACGAAGAGACAAACGGACAGACGCCAGGAATCGAACTTGGTGCATTTTAGTCTCAAAATGTGACATGTGGTGGCAATATTTTAATGATTTTCCTGTTAATCAACTGACCGAAGTTGGTGTATCTATTGGTTGATCCCGGATTTTTATCCCTCCCCCTAAATTTCTATAAAGCATCGCGGTTCGTTCCCCAATAGGATGGACGCCCCTGACAGACACGACGGACAGAGACAAACGAACGAACGGACGTGTCTCCTTGTAAATTTGTTTGTTTGTTTGTTCGTGTCTTAGATGGAGTTTGACACTAAGTTGACGACCGATATAATATTATTTGGTCTACTACGGTACCAGTTTGTGCCCTTCATTTATTGTTAATTGGTTGACTGTTGCTGTCAGAATGCGACAGCAACAACGGTCTTTGTCTGGGCAGAACAATCAGCTGGTCGCCAAACGCTGAATGGATTTATACGGGAGGCGTATCGACATTTATCAATGCAACGCGTAAGCGCCATTCTTGCTTATGTTACCAGATTAACTGCTTCCAATAGTTGTTTCAGAATTTGCCATTTCGTGTAAATATTGCAAACGCAATATCTATTCCCATGTTTCTATACTTCCAGCAGTAGTTTTTTTTGCTTTGATTCAGAAGCACGCACAGGGTGGCCCCAAAAATTGGCACCATATTGTGTACCCCTTGTTCTTATCAAATATTGATTAATTTTCAAACTTGTTTCACTATCAGAATCCGGAGTAAATTTGTAATAATAGTATCACTAAATATTCCAACGCACCTCATGTCAATGTCTTAAAAGCAACAATTTGAAACAAAATGACTTCTGTAACGACATATTTTAAGAAATTAACAACATGAAACAGCGTGTTTATTGTCTCTGTTATTGTCTAAAGTGACTGTCACATGCAGTTTTTACATCAAATGTTCAATGTGTCCGCCTTGCTGCTGGACGACGCATTGAAGTCGGCGACGCCACTGACCAATGGCACGATCAATGAAACGCTGCGACAGTTTGCGTCCCACTCTCGCAGTCACAAATTCTTTATGAAAAAGAGTTTCAAAAAAACACCAAACGCCAATGACGTCAATATTTGATGAAGTTAAGGCATACAAAAATGATGCCGTTTTTCGGCCACCATCTATCAACTAAAACCTTTTTCGTCATCCTTACACGAAAATTACATCTTTTCAAACAGAAGGTATACGTTTGCGGCATAATTACATTGACTTATTTTGACGTTTTTTAACCTGAAAGCCTACAGGCCTATTCTGTTCAGCTGTTGTCTCTCTTGCCTTAATCTATAATCAACAGTACAAAACCGAAAAGCCTAATAAGCCCAATATTAACAGGTACTAATCGATTACCATTTTACGTTGAAAACACAACTGACCAAGGTCAACAAGGCACGAGATCGCTGAATAAATGTGCATGAATTTCGTTTAATTTTTAAGTTGGATATGGTAAACTTTTAGCGCGAATACCTGTGTCGATGATTGCAGAATCAGACGTCTACGTTCGAAGAGATAGCGCTGGCGCGATTACGACAAGTTCGTTGATTGTAGACAACTTCGTGTACTTTCTGTCAAACGGAGAGGCCACAGTGACCGTCGACATCGACTTTACATGCGATTTTTCCTATTATTTTCACATGCAGGAAATATGGGTCGGTTTATTGCTACATCATTAAGTTTGCAGTTGTTTTCGCCAGTATATTTGTAGGATCAGGGACAGATCCAGGAATTTGCGTAAGGGTGGCGGTTCCTCCCATTCCCTCCCTTCCCCTTCCTCTTCCTCCTTCCCCTTAGAAATAGGCTCCCTTAAACCAGTTAGGGAGTCTGGGGGAGCTCTGTAAGCTGCCCCAGTGGGGTCCGGAGTAAATCCCCTGCCGAAAACGAATATGATGCACTCTAAAGCTGTCAGAAAGCCACTACTGGGAATCATTTTGAATATTCTGAGTACCATGTTTTACAGTAGAACGATCAAAATTTAGCATTAGCTAACATGACGATGGTGTCGCCATAATACAGTACCGTTGTATACCGTTGTCACATATCAAGAGTAGCCTACTGTGAGTGACAGCGTCAGTCCTTCGCCCAAGGCGAGGGGGTTGGGGCGGAGCCGGCTTGTCCCCCTCTAAATCCGCAAGTGAGGATATTAGTAAAAACTGCATATGCATTTTATGCCGTCTTTTATTCGATTTTGACAACATGAAAGATATCTTAGTCTACTTATAAGTTTCTGTCCTGTCAATATTTACTAGAACACTATTAGCATATCTTGAATGTCTCACAATTGTGCACTATGTATGACCATGTTGTACATGAATACTTGTTAATGAATATGCTGATGACAGTATAGTCCTAACAGCTTTAATTCGATACATGTTGTTGAATGTCTATATGCATATGTTGTTGCACAGATAGGTTTATATATTTATAGTTTGGCTTACTTCATGGTCACGTCGTGTTGTCATTGTTTGCACAGGTGTTAGTGGCAACGGAAGACGGATTCAATGAAAGTTCAGTCTATGTCGATTACTGGGAATGCAACAAAAAGATCGAAATATCTTCCACTGAAGGAATCGTTCGACTAGAAATTCCGTCCCAAATCGCAGCCTTCGTTCGCAGAATCTCGTACACGGTTGTACCGTCTTCAGTAGAAGGTACATAGACACATTTAGCCACAACGTTTTCCGTTTTAGATCATCGTTACATAAAAGTGTATTGGCTTCAATAATAATAACAATAATAATATAATTGTGCATTGTAGTATATTGTGATATTATTATAATAGTATAATTTTGTCATTTATTAAAATACTAGATGTATATCTACTGCATTTTAATAATTCATAGCCTACTAATGTATGGACTGCTTTTGTAGACAAACGTATTATTGCAAAACGGCAAGTAAACCACAAAATGTAAAATTCACGAGTCTTATTGAGTGTTATTGGTATACATGAGGTGCAATGACATCGTTTAACCGAGTATAAAACCACCATCCCATGTTGGAGGTATACTTATTGCAAACAGAGCGTGAGGGAGTGAGTGAGTGAGTGAGTATAGTTTAACGCCCCACCCAACACAACACAGGTCATTTCGGAGACAGATACAGTCTGGGAGTCTTGTACATCTCCTATTCAGTAGAGGATGACCAGAGTGTGAGCTATAATGCATAATCCTAACAATTTCTGTGCCAAGGTTATTCGCAGACCGTGTTTTTCGACTGGTGTGCTGTATAATTCCGCACACAGCAGTGTGCAAGCACATGCAGTTTTTCACGTTATACTGCTGCAGCACTGTATATCTACAATATATACAATGTACAATTTAAGACCGAATAACGTCACTGCCATCCGATGTAAAGCGTATAATGTTGCTATAGCACCTTGATGTACCGGATTGTGTCCATCAACTGATGAGGTGTGCGGCTTGAGCGTCCGACGCGTGATGAGAGGTCGCGGGTTCGAGTCTCGCTCACTGCGCTATCGAGTACGTCCATGGGCAAGTCTGTCACCAAGCAGTACAACTCGGTACCAGGGGAAGATAGCCGAACGTGAGCGTCACAGACTTTCTACTGTATCCACTTGCGGACTCAAAGACCCATGAAACGGATATTAGCGGAGGCGCGGAAAATGGCAGACCTAAAATTGGCTGACCATATTTAACGTTTTAAAGGTGTGAAATTGTGCGAGACGATAGTCGAAGTACACATTAAAAAACAAACACTTTGCACGCCTATACACTTTTGCTGCTCACTCACACTCACCGGACATCGTTTGATCCCGATAATTGGCGTCCGAGTTGATGAAAAGACAAGCGAGTTGAACGTATAGGCAGATGCATGTGTATAGTTATGTGAGGCTCATGCACAGGTGTCGCAATTACTTGCGAAATACCACAGCAACGACATATAAATTCTGGCGAAGAATTCGGCCCATGCAGCGTCATTTAGTTCAGTCTGTTTTGCTACTCAACTCACGTCTGCCGTTTTCAGATCGGCCTTTGTCATGCCTCCTTTTTTGGTCTGCCAATTTCAGTTCTTTCAGTTGTCGCATATTAACACCTCGCCTCCTATCGGCGTGTTTAGGATATTCGCTGAAGCTTTTGCCGCAGTCGCGCCACCCCGACGCCAGTCCATACGGCGGAGAATGGATTTCTAAGGTGGTAGCGTTCACTGGCGACTGGCTGTGTGTATCTCTGGGCATATCAGTGCCGTCCAAGTTCCACGTGTCCGTCGACCTGGTGACGAACACCAGCACGAAGACCGTGTACACTGTGGAAAACGAGGCGGGTGAAACCGTCTCCACCGACATGCTGACCGTTTTTGAAGTTCAAGTCGATGCCGCACTGATCGAATTCGGACAGCTGGTTGTTTACGTGTCGGAAGGAACTGCCATCAACAATGTCGACATTGTAAACCAACAGTGCAATAGCACGGGTATGTCACTAGTAGAGGATGAAACGGTAAAATATTTTGTACCCATCCCCACCCAATCCCCAGCATTTTATTCCCATCCCTTCCCCATCACCACCAACACTGTTCCCATCCCCACTATATTGTCCCCATCCGCATCCGCATCCCCGCCTGTCTGTCTTTATTCTGACATAATTTTTGTCCTCCTCCCCATCCTTAATCACGTCTTTTGGTTTTGCATATTATTTTTCTTCACTTAGCATTTTGTATGCTGTTTTTTGTTCTGAGACAAGGGTACTGTAATAAAAACATCTGCTCAACAGAGTGACCATAGTTCTTCGGCTACATACATGTTTGCAGTCCACAGATTACTAATTTTTCCACTGAATGTCATTATCACAAAACGTCATTACCGTTACCACGGTATACCGCGTCGTGTTTACCGCCCCACGGTATTACCGTGCAATTTTCCCAGTCTCCGCGGTAATTACCGTGGTTACCGCGGTATTACCGACGACTTTCCCCACTACCGTGTCATCCTCTAGTCACTAGCGTCGATGTTTGTACAGTGCACCGAAAACAATTATGGACAATATCAATCAGTCAAATCGGAATCTTCTACGTGGCTAGAATAACAGGAGTCTATGAAAACGAAGTCGATATGTGGATAGTTACTGCAAAATGTCTGGAAATGATTACTGTATGTCTTTAGTTTGTGGCAAAAGTCGTTCAGGTAGGTGGATTACCGAATATCAATAAGCAAATCCTATGACATGTATAGTCTACACTACACCGTAATACATTTAAGCAATTTGTTTAATACTCGAATGTTCCATGGACGTTCATTTTCGAAAACGTAGACTTTTCGGTGACGTAGGCTAAATTATTTTTCACGATACTTTTTTTACGGAGGTAAGTCTTACGGCGTTTCACGTAAAACGCCGCAAACAATGTAAACCGTGGCATTTAAAAATATTTTCACCGTCATTCAGCACAGCTCACCATATCTCCGTAACTTTCAATAGACCGCGCTTTGCCTTGGTGCAACAACTCAAACGATGCCATCGTAGTTCTGCTAATTATTTGCAGTGTCTGGCGACTGTAATTGCAATTACAACCTGCAGCTGGTTTTACCAAATTAACAAATTGTTCGAACAAAAGATATAATCACGGAAAACTATGATGCGGACAGGACGTTTTAGGCGGGACTTGAAAACGCATCTCTTTGCCGGACATTAGAGACTCGAGCGCATTTGAGGTGTCATCGTTTCACGTAATCGCGCTGTATAAATCGAAATTTACTTACATTACTTACTTCGCATGGTGATTTTTTGGGGGGCTTGTGTGTCGCTGCAGGTCGGTTGACAGAATTCTGTGGCTTCGACAATTTCGAAACTTGTGGCATGATCGACAAGTCTTCATATCAGTATCGATGGTCAGTTGTCGCCGAAGAGTATCTTAACACTTCGACAAGTGCGTTCACTGATCTCATTAACAGGCTTTAATGCGAATCAAATATCGATAGTGGCTTACATTTTTGACCATCCTGTATTCTGATGTGGATTGGTGTAGGTTGAAATTAAAAAGCAGCAGTAGGCTGGTTAATAAACCGGCTTGGGAAATGATCTACAGTGGTAAATGATGGAAATTTTTATCGACATTTGTTGTCAACAGTGTTTATTCAGCATGTAAGCTTGACTGAGCGGCCAAATGCCCGTATGTCCACCCCCCCCCCTTATAATAGTAATACTTCAAATGGCGCTGGGTCGTTAAGAGTGAAATCTATCGCTGGCCCAGTTACTTTGTCAGGACCGTAGCTACGTTAGGCACGAGGTGGCGGTTGTCACTTTGTTTCAGAAAACGTTTCGTAATTCCCACACACTTTACCTGGATCTTAGGAGGAGAAGTAAAAAGTAAGTAAGTAAGTATAAGGTATTTTCTTGCTTGTGAAAGAAATACGTCGTTCAGCAGCAAAGACAGTGGAAGCTGACGACAAGGTAACATTGGACACTACCAGTCGCCAGTGGAATGTGTACACAATACAAGAAATATCCATGGTTGCAAACGTAAAACAAGATAAAAAGAGTACAGTACGCGAAATGTAAAAACACACAAAAACATTAAAACCTGTAATAAATTACATCATCGAAACTACACATTAAAAACTGAAAACAGATTGTAAGTCAGTCTTAGCGGTTGACTGCTTAAAGGCGTTTATGAAAATGACATTAACTTCGGATGGCAAAGCATTCCAGACTCTGACGACTATATTAGTAAAATAGGTGGACCAACCAACAGCCAACCAATCGACCAAAGCAACCAACAACTAAAGCACTGCCTCTTTTTTTCACTGATCCTGACTCCGGCCTTGTTTGTCGGCATCAGGAAGAGTCCACTGGGAAACGTTCGACGACGAGTGTCTGAGTAGCAGTTACGGCGACAACTACGTCGGCGAGATGAATAAAACGCTGTCTGGAATTGCGTGCCAGCGCTGGAGCAACGAGTGGCCGCACGCGCACTCGTACGACGACATCAAGTACTTCACTCTGGATCCCACCGTGACGCTCGAAGACCTCGACAACTTCTGCCGCAATCCGGCGATTTCCATGTACGTCGACGCGCAGCCGTGGTGCTACACCACCAACGAAGAGATCGTCAAAGAATTCTGCGACATTCCGCGATGCAGACGTAATTCTCACGCATTATTCATTTATTTATTTATTTATTTATTTATTTATTGACACAAATTATATCAGGTACCAATATTGGCCTTTTGCATGCTTTTGGTGTTTAGTATATATTTGACAAGCTTTGTTCATCATGAAATGTTGGCAACAATCGAATCATATTAATATGTTACAGTTACATGCTCCACTCAGTTTGCGTTATTTCTGATACAGATATGAATGTACGAAGAAATGCCAGAATACGGTAAGTGCTAGATAAATGCCACAAATCCCCTCCCTCCATTTGACTACATCTGATGCTGTGGTGATTGTCTGGAGGTTGAGGGAATATTATCAGAACTGTTTCATATTATTGCCACTGTGCTACCTCTTCAATGGGCACAGTTAGCAAAAACAGTTCATACAGCCCGGTTGGGCCTTGAGTTTGTATTTTTGTGTTTGTAGGTTGCATGATTTAGCTGTATGTTTTTGTATGGCTTGTTTTATGCTGGACTGTTGAGCAATATCGCTTCATGTTTTGGCGCTGGTGTAACAAATTTAAATTTTGAGTGTTTTTCTCCCTCTTCATTACTGCGGGTTAGGAGCTGGCTCCTTTTCTTTTAGGGCCAATGTGAGCAAAAAGCAATGCTAGAAGAGGGGTAGTTAATGTCGTTGGTCACCCACTACTTAATAGGAGATGTACAAGACTCCCAGGTTGTTTCCATTATCCAAAACGTAACTTTTTAACTATCTCAGTGGTATGAACCGTTTATAACTAAACTATAACTTTTAAAGGCACGATACAGCCTTACTTCGCTGAAAGTGCCGTTAAACCCCAATAAATAAATCAACCAAATGCCACAAATACATCCCCGTTTCCAAAACCGTCCACCAATAATACCACAATACTTTCTTTTTCATACACAGGCCTATCTTTAAACCAATAATGTAATTAACTTTTCTGTTCCAGCCATCATTCTGCTGCTGGCATTGTAGTTGTCCCTGTAAGTAGTCTTAATTATTTTGGTCATTACACAGATTATTGATTTTTCGAATGTTTGATTCAGCAAATGAACGAATGATTGATAGCTATAGTGACTGCTGTGACCAAAAACATTAACAGTTAATATATTCATAGACTGCAGATCTCAACAATGTACATCATTTTAAAATCCGGTACTACAGAGAGACATTCTATCTGCATCTGTTTTCATTAGTGTTGCGGTCGTGCAGCCACTGTGGAACCATTTTTCAACAGGGGGGGGAGAATCAAGGTCAAAAATCAAGTTTTTATCACGTAACATGATACGTTGATTTTCATAAGCGCCATATGCAATTTCTGAACTCAGCTCCAAATTTTAGGGGATCCGCAGATACCCCTGACCCGGCTTTCCCGAGTGAGTAGTTGCTTAACGGCACATCAGCACAAAATAGGCTATTTAGTGCCGGCTTTCCCGAGCCCCTGGATTTGTGTGCATGGCTTATCGCTGACAATGAATCCGTTAAACGAGTATTATGTTTTGTAAAAAATGAGTGCGAAATATTTCTGTGCAGTGTACTACCTGAAGGCGACGTTTGGACCGAGTACCTGCGACGCCGTGCTGGAGATGCCGGTCTCAGTCACTGCCGATCGCCGCTGTTTCTCCTTCGCGTTCCAGATCTCCTCGTCGAAGGTGCAGCTCGTCGTGTCGGCGGCGGACAGCGGCAGCAGCGAGTTCTCCAGTGTTGCGAGTCTGAGCTACACGGACCAGGAATACATCGGACTGTGGAATTATCCCGAATATGACGTTACGCTGGATTCCGGCGTGGATCGAATCCGGTTCGAAGCGCGAAAGACCGGCGTCACCACCAGCGTCGAATACGTTCTTGTCGATGTTGTCGGCATTGAGTCTTGCTTTGAACACGGTAAATACATGACATTTTTACCATACAAAGTGCTGGGGGAATTTCCCCTCCAGCCCTTCTACTTGTCCCACAAACCCTTTGGTAACTGCTTGTGCCTGACCAGTGTTTTGCCCTTTTCAGTTACGGTCCGTTACGGACGAGCAACTTGAGACACTTAGACAAAGGTGCTACATCTGAGGCATGTAACATAAAAAATGCAACAGTATATACATACTGTATAGTGACGGGCGGTGTGTCTGGACCCCGGAGTGCCCCTTGTGACCCCACGATCGTGCCGTTTTAGTCCGATGTCCGCACCAGTCACATTATAAAATCCCCTTGGTAAATGTGTGACCTATATGGACTATACGTTATGGTTTGAGTTAGTATTGCTATTATTGTTGATTGCAAAAAGCGAAGAGAGAAACTCTAAAACTATATGGAATATCAGCCATAATTTTATAATAACATTGCAAGGCAAAGACAAGCAAGCAGCAGCTGCTTGGAACAGCGGCTGAAGCACCCTTTCATAGCAAGCAACTAGGACTAAGCACACCACCGCTAAATATACGCTAATCTCATACATTCACTCCATCACAGCTAAGTACATCTTGTTCAATTGCGACCGTCAGACAGTTCTTTCGTTAAAATATGCAGTTACACTTTTTGACGTTGTTTTGACCGGTCTAGTATTGTTATTGTTGTTTTTTTTACCGCGAGCACAAAACCGTACTCACTGAACGTTGACATTATTGTATAACGCCATAGGTAGCGACACAAACAGAAAATTCAGTTAACACAAGAGTGACACAAAGCACACAAATACAGGAAAAAATAATGCACACAAGACGTAAAATGACATATAAAATGCTATTTGTCGTGAAAATGCGACTAGAATGTATTCTCTATTGTTAGATTGTTTTATTGAGTTATCTGATGTTCATACTGTTTTATTTCTGGAATGTTTTAGGTCAGTATAATTTATTTTTGGCTGTTGCTCTTGCACCGTCACACGCTTGATGTCGTCTACCGGGTGGTGACTAAAGTAAACCACTTTCGAAATATGTGACCTAAACTTTTGCTATGAAAAGCTTTTTTTAAACTTTTAATTTGTCGTTTTTTTATTTTCAACACGTTATTACGTTCTTTCGTATATTAAATATTTTCGTAAACGTATTTACAACCATCTGGTATAATCTAGCGGTTCGTTGATCACTCTGTGACTGATATTGAAGTTTGCTCAGCCAATGAGTAGCATACTTTTGTAGATATTTCAACAAATGATTTGTTTGTGAACTTTCGTAGTCAGTTCTCACAGCGCCAACGCCAGTCGATGAAATTTTTCTGCACAGACAATTTCTATGACTATAAAATTTCACAGGAAAATGTTTATTTTTTTTAAATGAGTACGATGTTTTGCTATCTAGGCTTTGCTGACAGTGATCTTATGTCAAAGGGTCGTCAAGCAGGGCTCCCATACGGTGAATGGCTGGGTCGAAGACTGCCGATGACTGCTTTTGAAGAATTATCATTAAACGAAACCCGTGGTAATTATGTTATTATTTTACATTAAATTTTACACAGCTTCTTTGATCTTTGCTTGTGCTTTTCATGCTATGGCTCCTGCTACGTGTAGCAGTCTAAAATCCTTAACATTCTTTCAATACTACCCAAGTCCATATACAGGGCGGCCCAAAAAAAGTAGGCCACTATCGAGAATCATCATTAAATCGTATTAAAAATCGTCAACCAGGCTAGATTTTTCACCAATATTGATTATAAAATGAGCACAAGAATATTATATGTTCGTATTAAATACTCTATGTATGAC
>Ga0056115_1001426_pt1 | contig 11361 bp, 8 predicted proteins | sample WorMetOlspDAHAB1_FD_77007 | JGI IMG/M metagenome (GOLD analysis project Ga0056115, IMG submission 77007) | Marine gutless worms symbiont microbial communities from Max Planck institute for Marine Microbiology, Germany - Olavius sp. DAHAB.1 ... | reverse complement strand
CCTAAAGATTGAACGAGATTTGATAATCATTTTTTTGACATTTGTTGCCATATTTTCTACAAAGGACGATCAGAGTGCGGGATCCGGGTGGCGGGGTGCGAGTTTCGTGTTACGCGGTGCGGGAGATTCGATTGAGATTTTCAGATTTCGGATTGAGTAATTGAGGGATTTAGGAATTAAGGGATTAAAGAACAAAATCTAAAGTTTAAAATAGATAGAATTCCTTCAATTCCTGAATTCCTGAATAAGATCCATGTCCAAATATCTTGCAATCTCGTGACACATAGGCTGACAGGCATTTTTTCAAACTAAATGCCGAGATCTGAAGATATGGAGAAACAATGGAAAATGTAATGGTCATCGGTGCGGGGTTTATGGGAACGGGTATCGCCCAGGTATGTGCCCAGTCAGGATATCGAGTTTTTTTAATGGATGCGGATCCGGACGAACTGGAAAAGGCCCTTGGGAAAATAAAGTGGTCGGTCGAAAAGTTTGCTTCAAAAGGATTTCTGAAGGATACACCCCAGACAGTACTGGAAAGGATTTCGCTGGAAACCGACCTGGAGAATGCCTCGCAAGTTCAGTGGTGCATTGAAGCGGTGTATGAAGAAGAAGAATTAAAATTGAAGCTTTTCGAAGATTTGGATCGACGGGTTCCAGCAGACACACCGCTGGCGTCCAACACCTCTTCGATTCCGATTACCCGGCTTGCGCGGGTAACTCAAAATCCGGCCAGGGTCCTGGGGCTTCATTTTTTCGGCCCCGTACCGTTTATGGGTCTGGTTGAGGTCGTTAGAGGAGAAAAAACATCTGAAGCGGTCTTTAACCGTGGTGCTGAATTCGTTAAAACCCTTGGCAAAACACCGGTTAAAGTCAACAAGGATATCCCGGGATTTGTGATGAACCGTATTTTCGGCGCCGCTTTCCGGGAATGCGTCGACCTGGTAGCCGACGGAATTGCCAGCCCGGAAGATATTGATGTCGGCATGCGACTCGGCTACGGCTGGAATGTCGGCCCCTTTGAAATAGCCGACAATGCCGGGTTGGACACATTTGTTCGGGTGGGAAAAAGCATGCAGGCCCTAGGCGAGGAGAACCTAGTTGCAAAATCCGATCTCATCTCAAATATGGTTGAGCAAGGTCGCCTGGGCCGGAAGGCGGGTAAAGGATTTTATGATTACGATAAAAATGGGAAAAAAAAACTACGGCCCGGCGAATGACGACCGAATTCGGAATGATCTGAAGTCGGAAGAAGCGCAGAGAGCGAATGGCATAGGGCATGGGGTAAGGGGCTGAAACCGCTCCCACAAGACTGAAATGATCTGCAGGAACCACAGAAAATAAAGTTGTTGCGGGTATCGAATTTTTTCGGAAGGAAACACGATGGCGTTTGATAAAGAATTGGAAGAACTAATGCAACGACGGGCCAAAGCCCTGCAAATGGGTGGTGCCGAAAAGATACAGAAACAGCATCAAAAAGGGAAGCTGTCGGTCAGAGAAAGAATAGATCGACTTCTGGATCCCGGATCTTTCCTGGAAGTCGGGATGTTCAACCATTCGGACGTTTCGGGCATGGAAGAAAAAACACCGGCCGACAGTAAAGTAGCAGGATATGGCAAAATCGACGGGCGCCAGGTTGTCGTCATATCAAACGATTTTCCCGTACTGGCCGCCACTTCAAGTCGAATAGCCGGTCGCAAAGAAGGAGAACTGAAGCTTCTGGCTGCCCATCGCGGGTACCCGGTGATTTATCTTGGTGAAGCCGGTGGCGCACGCATGCCGGATATTATGGGATCGGCCGGACTGGCATCATACGGCGGCGGCGGCTTCGATACCTATCTACAGATTATGAGCAGGATACGTCAGGCACCAATGATTACGGCTATTATGGGGGAATGCTACGGCATGCCGACCTGGATGGCGTGCTTATCAGACTTTGTCGTGCAGGTCAAAGGCAGCGCCATGGGCGTTTCCGGTCCCCGGGTGGTTGAACTTGCTTTAGGAGAGACGGTTACGGACGAAGAATTGGGCGGCTGGCAGGTGCATGCGGAAATCACCGGCAATGTCGACCGGGTCGCTGAAAATGAAGAAGAATGCTTTCAGATTATCCGGCAATATCTATCCTACATGCCATCCCATTGCGAAACACTTCCGGCAAAAGATCAGGTCCCGGAAAATTCCGGCTGCGCCATGGATCAAATCCTCGAACTTTTGCCGGAAAAACGCAATCGGGGTTATGACATGCATCAAATTTTAAACTGCATTGTCGACTGCAACAGCCTTTTTCCACTAAAACCATCCTTTGGCAAATCGGTGATCACGGCTTTGGGCCGAATCGACGGCGGGGTAATCGGGATTGTAGCCAACCAGCCCATGTTCAACGCCGGCGCCATGGACACCGACGGCATCGACAAAGTCATCAGTTTTTTGTGCCTTTGTGATTCTTTTAATATCCCGCTGATCTTTTTCCACGACATTCCGGGTTTTCTGGTGGGAAAATCAGCTGAACGTAAACGGGTGGCCGCCCGGGTGATGAATTACATGAATGCGCTGGGATTGTTGACGGTTCCCAGAATCTCTATTATTGTGAGGAAGACCTATGGGATGGCCTTCTGGAACATGTGCGGATCGGGGTGCGGCGCCGATTTTCTGGTGGCCTGGCCGTCGGCTGAAATGAGTTTTGTGGATCCGGCGATTGCCGCCAATGTTGTCTACGGCGGGAAACCATCGGCCGCTGACAAAAAATCCGATGATTGGCAATCATTGATGCAGCAGCTCGTGGACGATGCCTCCCCTTACGGGGCGGCCGGCAAACACTACATTCACGATGTGATCGATCCCAGGGAAACACGTAACTATATCATAAATGCGCTTGAAATAAGCTACAATCACCGCAGAAAAGGAATTGGGGAACATAGGTTAGCGAACTGGCCAACCAAATTCTAAACTGGCTACAAAAGCATCATCTCTTGCCCGCTGGCTGCGTTGCGATACGATCGAAAATGCTCACGTACTAACGTGTACGCTCCGCTTTTCAATCGTATCGCGCCTTGCCATCAAACAAGATCTAATTCTTTGGTAGCCAGTTTGAAATATTGCTATTTTTAAAGTCTTTCGAGAAAATGGTCGAGAATTATTGGATTGAATAACAAATAACCAATAACTTTTCTCAATTGAGTCGCGGCTCAATGGCTGGAGGATAATATGGGTAAACGAATACTGAAAACCAAACTTTGTGACATGCTGGGAATCGAATATCCGATTTTGAGCGCCGGGATGGGTCCTACGCTGATCGGGGAAACTACCGGTGCACCGGTTGAATTGGTCGTTGCGGTTTCCGAGGCCGGCGGTCTGGGAGTGCTGGGAGGCAGCGGTTATACGGTGGATGAGCTCCAGCAGGCTATTCGGGAAATCAAAAAACAAACCGACAAGCCTTACGGGGTTGATCTTCTTTTGCCCAAATTTCTGGATCTTAAAGGTGGAATCGGCGGAACCGATGCTCAGGAATTGCCGTTGAATGAGGTATTGAAATCAATTCCAAAGCCGCATCAGGAATGGATCAATAAAATAAAGCAGGAGATGGGGTTGCCGGATGTCGACATTATGATTCGCAGAAATACAACCACTATGTTTCCCAAAGAATCTATTCAGGTGTGCATTGAAGAGAAAGTGCCGCTTTTTTGCGCCGGCCTCGGAAATCCCGGGTTTATGGTCGACGACGCCCACGCCGTGGGGATGAAAGTACTCGGCATTACCGGTAATGCTAAAAATGCCAAACGGATGGCGGATTCCGGTATCGATTTACTTGTGGCCCAGGGTCACGAGGGTGGTGGACACACCGGTCGCATCGGCACCATGGTATTGCTGCCGGCGGCAATCGATGCCGCCTATCCGGTGCCGGTCCTGGCTGCCGGCGGCATCGGGGACGGCCGCGGACTGGCGGCCTCACTGGCCATGGGATGCGTGGGGGCCTGGATCGGCACCCGCTTTCTGGCCACCAATGAAGGCGGTGCTCTGGATATCAACAAACAAAAAATTGTGCAATCAACCGATGAGGGTACCCGGGTGAGCACGGCTTACACCGGCAAGACACTGCGTGCCAGCTATAACCAGTTTCACGACCTATGGGAAAATTCCGGCCTCGAGCCCCTGCCCTTCCCGACCCAGGTACTCATTTCCTCCGCCCTGCTGGCCAGGTTCGTGAAAGCCGATAAATCAGATTTCGTCGGCGGACTGGCCGGCCAGGTCTCCGGGATTATCAAAGAAATAAAACCGGCCACCCAGGTGCTGGAAGAAATGGTAGAGGAAGCAGCGGATATATTGACGCGAAAGTTGCCCGAGAGCGTTGTTGTGAAATAAGCGGGAAAAGGTTTCAGGTTTCACGTGTCAGAAAACGGAGGACAGATGACAGACGACTGAGATCAGATGGCAGAGGGCAGTGGGCAGAAGTAGGAAAACTGTAAACAGATTAATTGTAACAAAGAATGGGCCCTTGGAAGGGTGAAGGAAGACAATCACCATCCCTGCGTATGTTGGCTGGCACACTTCTTTGGTTAAGTTTCGAAGCGCCAAGCGCTGCTTTTCGTAATTATCCAGGCAGCTTTGAACTCTGTTTATTGCAAAAGCTCCTCTATCTCATATATCTGTCTTCCAACTACTGTCCTCTGGTATTTGTCTTCCGTCTATTTAACTCTGTCATCTGTCTTCTGAGCTCTGTCCTCTGTTAATCTTTATCCGTCAGCGCTGCCACTCCCGGAAGGGTTTTGCCTTCCATGAATTCGAGGGAGGCTCCGCCGCCCGTGGAAACGTGTGACACTTTGTCGGCGACTCCGGCCTTGGCGACGGCTGAGGCCGAATCACCACCTCCGATCACCGTGGTAGCGCCCGCGGCTGTAACATCGGCTAAAAGTTCAGCGATGGCATAGGTGCCTTTAGCGGTTTGCGGAATTTCAAAGACACCCATGGGCCCGTTCCAGACCACCGTCCGGGCGTTCGACAGAATTGAACGAAACTTGGCGATGGATTGGCTTCCGATGTCAAGGCTCTCCCCGTCCGCGGGGATGGCGTCGGTGCCGACCTGTTTTAATTCCCCTATTTTACGAGCGCCAAAATCGAATAAATCAGTGACCTGGCAATCAACGGGAAGCACAATTTTATCACCGCCCTGACTCAATATATCCTTGGCGTATTCAACCTTATCGGCTTCCATCAGAGATTTTCCAATTTCAAGGCCCTGGGCTTTTAAAAACGTGTAAGCCATACCGCCTCCGATAATCACCTTGTCGACCTTGGGCAACAAATTCGTTATGACATCGATCTTGCCTGAAATTTTGGCACCTCCGAGAATGGCCACAAATGGCCTGGCCGGATTTTCAATGACGTTGCCGAGATAGTCCAGCTCCTTCATCATAAGGTATCCTGCTGCACACTGATCGAAGAAATGAGTCACGCCTTCAGTGGATGCATGGGCCCGATGAGCAGTTCCAAAGGCGTCATTGACATACAGGTCACCAAGTTTGGCAAGTTTTTCGGCAAAGCCGGCATCATTGTCGGTTTCTTCTTTGTGGTATCTAAGATTTTCCAGCAAAAGTACATGGCCTTTCTCAAGTTTAGCAACCGCCTTTTCAACCGTGGCACCAAAGCAGTCATCGGCAAAGCCAACCTCCCGGTCCTGCAGTTTGCTCAATACCGCGACACAGGGCTTCAGCGACATTTCCGCCACCCGTTGACCTTTGGGCCGACCAAGATGGGACATGAGAATCAGCTTGCCACCGTTTTTGACAATGTATTCGATGGTCGGCAGCGCCGCTTTGATCCGTTTGTCATTGGCGACCGTACCGTTTTCCAGCGGAACATTAAAATCAACCCGCATGAGAACCCGTTTGCCCTGCAAGTTTAAATCTTCAACCGTCAATTTACTCATTTTAACCTCCCCCCAAAGAAAATGCTTAAGATTAGAATTGTCTAAATTGGCTAATATTTAAGGTATCCTAACCAATATAAAACTGACAATTGTTTTTACCGTAACAGATTTTGTTTCAAAAACTAATTCGGTAAAACTCCACTGCGTTTTGTCCTAATATTTTTACCAATGAGTCCTGCGATAGATTTTGCTCGACAAGGGGTTTAATTTCCCGGTCCCAGGCATAGGGCAAATTGGGAAAATCCGTTCCATACATGATACGATCGTTTCTGAATTTGGCAAGATCAGGGAAAAAGTCCATCGGCAAATACTCGGCCAGCGTCATAGTAGTGTCCAGCCAGAGATTGTCATATTTTTCGATCATGCGGCGGTAGGGTTCAAATTCATCTGCTCCCAGGTGGGGCACGCACACGCAAAGCTGCGGATATTCAATGAGCACCCGCTCCAGTTTATCGGCCCGGCACAATTCATAGGGGTCACACGGATAGGCGGGACTTTTGGGTTCTCTCCCGACATGCATGATTAATGGTTTGTTATGGGCCGCGCAGACTTCGTAAATCTCATGCATTGATCGATCATTCATATCAAAACACTGAACATGGCAATGCAGCTTGACCCCACTGAGGCCATTTTGAAATGCCTGCTCAAGGATCACTGCAGCGTCTTTTTCACCGGGATAGACGGTAGCCATTCCCGTCACCTGGGGATAAGAGCGACAGATATCTGCCAGGAAGGCATTTAGTTCCCGTGCCAGGCCGGCTTTGTGCGCATACTGCAAGGCAATTAAATGGCCGATGCCATGGGAAATAAGAAATTCTATGATATTTTCTGCTGAAAGCTGGTAGCGAATCGGCCAGCCGAATTTTTCAAACCATTGCCAAACCGGGGTAAAAAGGAAATCGGGAAAAAGATGAACATGGGCATCGACAACCATTGGGAGAGAATCCGGAATGTAGGCCCCCTCAGAATCGCCAACCGTGGGAAGTGGTGCATTTAGCAAGCCGGATTTACCATTTTTTTTCATCGTATTGCGGTCTTGCGGTGCATCGGTTCGATTCGTCAAATTTGTTCTCCAAAATCATTTCGGTATGGTTCTTTTTATAATCATCATTTCCAAAATTGGAACCCAAAATTTTGTTTACAGTCAAATAGGGAGGATACGCCTGTTTGACAAATCATAGAGAATATGAAAAATCATGGGCACCGGTTTTGAAACGGCAACCTGTATTCATTTTTACATCCGACTTTTCCCGGTTAGATAGTTAGGCCTGAACAAATCGTATCCAGGTTTGGGTATTTTTCAACCTGGAACGCTGAACCTTGATCCTCTGAACCGAGGTATGATGAAAAGCACTCACAAAATCTATTTCGAAAATTCCCAAAACATGCGTGGCATCCCGCCTTCCAGCGTTCATCTGGTGGTGACATCACCACCCTATCCGATGATCGATATGTGGGACGACATGTTCGTCCACCAGAATAACAATATTCTTAAAGCATTGCATAAAAGCGACGGGCTTAAGGCATTTGAATTGATGCACAAAACTCTCGACCAGGTTTGGCAAGAACTGTATCGGGTATTGATAAACGGTGGTATTGCCTGCATCAATATCGGCGATGCCACTCGAACCGTCGGCGAAAATTTTATGTTATTTGCCAACCATGCCAGAATATTAAATTCATTGGTCAAAATCGGCTTCTCCGCCCTGCCCCTGATATTATGGCGCAAACCAACCAATGCGCCGAATAAGTTTATGGGATCGGGAATGCTGCCGGCCGGGGCCTATGTCACGCTCGAACATGAGTATATCCTGATCGTGCGCAAGGGCTCGAAAAGAGAATTTAAAAGTGCGCCGGAAAAACAGACCCGGCGCGAAAGTGCGCTTTTCTGGGAAGAAAGAAACAACTGGTTTTCGGATGTATGGTTCGGCTTAATCGGCACCCGGCAGAAGCTGAATAAAAATGCCGCCCGGCTGAGAAGCGCAGCGTTTCCATTTGAGTTGGCGTATCGTTTAGTAAACATGTATTCCGCCAAAGGCGATACCGTGGTCGATCCTTTTCTGGGAACCGGGACGACCATGTGGTCGGCCATGGCAACCGGAAGAAACTGCATCGGATATGAGATTGATACTGATTTCCGAGACGAAATACTGCCGCGAAAAGACGACATCATCCAAATGTCTAATAATAGAATCCGCACCAGGATCCAGGATCATCTCGATTTTGTTCAGCAACGGTCAGAGGAAAAAGGCAGATTAATATATATCAACCGCTATTACCAGTTTCCGGTGATGACCCGTCAGGAAATAGATCTTTTCATCAACCCACTGAAAAACGTCAAGCAAACCGATAAGAATACCTTGGAAGTCGCCTACGCGGATACGCCCGACCCGGAATTCAATGGAGATCGGCAACAGCTAATGCCGGTCGCCCCAGAAAAATTGAAATCCGGTCAGCTGCAACTGTTTTAGTAGGAATTCAGGAATTCAAGGATTGAGGAATTTAGGAATTTAGGAATTGAAGGAATTCTATCCCTTTTAGTTTATTGATTTTATCCTTTAATCCCTCAACTCCCCAATTCCTAAATCCCTAAAATTGATACCAATAGACATCGATAGTGTCCAAAAAAGTTGACTTATTTTAAACGTAAGTCGAGAGATCCGGTTTTAGGATATTTTTTTATTTGCCGGCGAACCCAGGCAAGTCCGATACGGCCCAACAGGTTGTATGCCATAAGACAAAACGGCAGCGTTTTCTCCACCATCGGAATTAAATAGCAAATTCGAATCAAATCCATGTAGAGGTCTTGTATATTGGGGGCACTGAGAATAATGTGATTTCGATCACGCTCAAGTTTCCATCGATTGGCTATTTTTCGCGCAGTGGCATCTCCATCACGCAATGTTACCCTGGCCTGCATGGGACCATCCGGCTGATAGGGCAATGACTGATCGTTTTCAAGTGACTCGACGACCGACCTTGCGAGGCCTGCCCGCCACTCAGCGCTATTAAAACTCTTCACATCTGTCCTTTTATCGATCGGGTAGCGGGAGATATTGTCAATAACCGCCCCGGCCTGTTCGCAGGCCACCGGACAACCTGAAAAGAATATGGGTCGTATTCCGAACGGAGCCAGCGCGGATGCAAACAGCTCAATCTCAGCCATCGGCTTTCCGTTTACCTCCAGCTTTTTTATCCGTGATGTCAGCGTATGCGCTAGAAATCCATCGGTCCCGGATGCGGCATGCATGCCCACAAAGATGACTGCCTGGGCCTGGCCCGGATCCCCGAGTCCCGGGACCGGTCCGCGGCGATAGCCGTGAATAATTTCAGAGTTGGCATTGATCATCTCGGGCAGCAGGTTGTATCCCGTTCGGTGAAAATCTTTCACCGTGATATGTTCAATGCCGACATTAAAAAGCGCATCAACAACGGCACCGACGTCAAGCGTCATGGCAACGCAGGCCCTGGCCCACTGCGGCGTCATAAATGAAGATGCCCGATAATCCCAGCATCCCGAACTGCCTTCAATATCGGCCACAATTAAAACGTTTCGAATTAAGGAAATCACAGCTACGAATCTAAACTTTATCCTATACTGCGCTCGGTAAAAGTGGCCCCGGCCGGGCAGCTATGGCGCAGTTTGTAGAAATTAGGTGTCAGGTGTCGGGTTTCGGGTGTCAAGAAACCGAGGTGCTAAATCCTGACACCTGAACACTGACACCTGAAACCTCTTTTATCAACGCATGTCGGATAACATCGGCATCAAATTGTCGATATGGTGCCGCTAAACGCCCAAGCTATTCTTTCCGGCATCTATAGGCTTTCAGATAATGCTTTTGGCAAGGCTAGAAGGAGCCCCCCTGAGTAAGGCGTACAAATAGTACGTTGTTGAAGGGGGGCGACTTATAACGCAGTCCAAAAACTTTATCTGGAAGACTATATCCTTACTCCGCCGGTGATGAGGCTAAGCTCCTTGAATTGCCTGTATTCGCTGCAGTACCGGCGGGTGGGAATAGTTTAAAAATACATACAGCGGGTGCGGTAAAAGATTGGATAGGTTGTTAATGGAAAGCTTTTTTAAGGCTTCGGCCATGGAATGAGGATCCTGGGTGGTTTCCACCGAAAATCGGTCTGCCGCCGTTTCATTTTTTCGCGATAGCATCTGCATGAAGATATCGATGAAAAAACCCAGCGGCGAGTATAGCATGCCAAAAAAGATCAAACCGGCGTAGACTGATTTTTGTGGCATATAAAAAGCATCGAACAGACCTTGATAGGAGATAAAAAGGGATAACAGGTACAGCATTATCCCCATTTGTACAATACCGAGGATCATAGATTGGAGAATATGCTTTTTCTTGTAATGTCCCATCTCATGGGCCAATACGGCAAGCAGCTCACCGGCGGTGTGCTGTTTGATCAGGGTGTCAAACAAAACAATTCGCCGGTGTTTGCCAAAGCCGGTAAAAAATGCATTGAATTTGCTGGAGCGCCGTGACCCATCCATGACATAAACATTTTCTATCGGAAAATTTATCGACCCGGCATAAGATAAAATGGAAGATTTCAGCTCCCCTTCCGCCAGGGGTGAAAACTTATTGAAAAGCGGCATAATCCAGGTCGGCGCGATGAATTGAACCCCAAGCATATACAACGTAACGACTATCCAGCAATACCACCAGGCATTGGCACCGGTATATTCAAAAAACAGCAGAATACCGGCCAAAAGAGGGGTTCCGATCAAAATCCCCAGCAAAAGGCCTTTTGCCAGATCCAGCATGAATGTTCTCCAGGTCGTTTGATTAAATCCGAAACGCTCTTCAATTACAAAGGTGGAATAAATGCTGAACGGCAGAGATAACAGCGATTTAACCAATATCAGAATTCCCATATATGACAAACCGGTCAAAACGGGGCCGTACTTATAGGATCGAACCCATTCATCCAGCAACGGGAAACCATTGCCAAACCAGAACAGCAGCACTATACCGACATTGAAAGTTCCTGAAATCCATCCGAAATGAGTAGTGACTTTTAAATATTGCTGGGACTTACGATAACGATCCGGATCATATACCCCCTGAAAGGGCCGCGGCAGATCGCTGCGCAGCATCTTCAGATTCAGATAGTCGGCAATGCCGTTCAGGATAAAATCAAAAATGATGGCCAATAGGATGATAAATGCTATAGTATTCATTCAGAAAGCGTCTAAATTTTTCAGAATAGTATTAATAGATTTCAGAACTCGATATTGGATTCCTATAATTCTCAAATAGCAAATCACAAATTACAAATAACATCCAATGACCAAAATCGCAAATTCAAAACGATATGCAATGTTGATGTATCAGTTTTAGGATATTGGGATTTCGAATTTTGAATTTATTTGAAATTTGGTGTTTGTGATTTGGAATTTCAGTGGATTACGGTTATAT
>Ga0056115_1001425_pt1 | contig 11363 bp, 10 predicted proteins | sample WorMetOlspDAHAB1_FD_77007 | JGI IMG/M metagenome (GOLD analysis project Ga0056115, IMG submission 77007) | Marine gutless worms symbiont microbial communities from Max Planck institute for Marine Microbiology, Germany - Olavius sp. DAHAB.1 ... | reverse complement strand
TTTTCAGTAAACTGTCACTACTAACGTCTCGATGGGACCGAAGTTTCTTTTTCATCCAGGGCGGCAACCTTATGAACCAGTCAAAGGATGAAGTAAGCAGTGTGTGGTACTTATGTTGTTAAACACATTATAGCACTGCATAAGTTTGGCTGCAGTATTTACTTAGTTTCAACGTTTGGCTAAGTCTCAGATTTGATACGAAGAACAGAGATAAAACTGTGGAGTTTGATAAATTGCACACTGGCTAAAGGCATAGTTGTTTAAAATTTAAAGAAAAATGAAACCTATGTTCCGTGGCTGTGATTGTGACATTGGTTTCTGCAGGTTGCTGGAAGTTTGTTGTTGGACCTAAACATTGTAACGCGCATCGATCTTGCCGATGTCGAAGATCGTCGTTTTGTATTTCAGGTGTCGCAGCCATCAACCAAGAAGTATCGTCAAGTTTTGTCTTTTGTACAAATTACTATTTTTTTCGCTAATTATTTTGTCAATCATGTATTAGTACAGGTACATGATTCATAACCATCTACTTGTACCATGTGTATTATATGACATACGTATACAGTAAATTTTGTTAGTGTGCATGCATGATTGAATGAAAAAAACCACACTTGGATTGACTTTATACATGTTGCCATCCTTCCTCTCTTTCTGCCTATAAAAATACAATCTACAGCCATGCCATATGTGATGAAACACTGATGTCTGAATGTGTGAAAATGTGAATGTCTCATGATTGTACATAGTTTACATATATACTCCTCATCTTCATCATCATTCATTTTATTGAAGGTTGTCACCGCAACTCAACTTTACCGTACACTCAGCAGCACAGTGCACATGAAGTCTGAAAAATGTAGTACACGTTTAAACAGCGTATGTCCAGCGTCTTTATAGTCTTGTTCTGAATGTAATACGTTTTTAATAATCAAGGTCATGTTATGAGAATGGTATCTTACTACATAATTTTGCTGCCATTATGCAGGAAAGTATGCATTTAGTGTACACCTAGAATTTAATCATCTTTATCAAATAGAGTGTAATCAGCGTCACTAAATAGTGAGGCAATAGCTGCAATGTATTGTATGAGATGGGATACTTTTTTTGTTGGCAGAGTGTTATTGTGTAACATGGCTGCTCGACAATATGTGAACATGGGAAATTCAGTAATTGCTTAGAATTTGCGTTTAGTTTGTGGGACAGACTTTTCCTTTGTTAAATTTCAGAAATTTAAATCAAAGGCATTTCGTTATATTATGATATGCTGCTGTAGTTACAAGTGTTATGTGGAGTTTTGTTGAATGGTTGGTTTTAGGAGTTTAATATTGCAGGCTGAAAATGTTCGGGATCGGGATGAGGTATGCTGGCAATCTTTTGTTGTATATTAAACAAGATTGTTCCCAGTTGTTAAATAATTGCTGTCTTAGTAATGTTGATTATTCAAAGATAAAATTGTTGTTCAGCGTACTGCACTGCCTTACTGTGCTGCATTACTGGCCAAGCATTTCAGTCGCTGGTCCGCTAGCCTCCAAGACCCAACACTTAGTCTTGATATTTTTAGAATACTGCTTAAAACTGAATTATTTGTGAGTTATTAACACATTCAGAGCAGTGGAGAGGTCCCACCTTTCATGTCTGGCAGGTTGTATAAGACTTCAAGCTTACCCGGAGGGGCTTTGACCCTGGGTCATCATGTTTCCATCATGTGTAGTCCTGGTTGACGTAACTGAGGAATAGTCAGGGCTTCAAACCTGGTGCTGTAATCGTGTACCATCATGAAAGGAGATTAACCCCTGAAATAGCTTGGCCTAGCTGGGAATTGGCCAAAGGGTGGTGTGGTGCACCTGTACGACGTGTACATGGACTGGAGGGGGCGGTAGCGATTCTCTGCAGTTCATCCTGAGACCTCACAGTCCCAGTTAACAGTGGTGTATCACTTGGAAGCACTGCAGCAGTTTGTTTGTGTTTGGCTTGTATACTCGGGAAGATTTTCAATTATTCACCACTCTGTTACTTGCTATAGTCAGTTTGTTGGGAAGATTTTCCACGAATCATTTAGTTGATTTTCGTGGAATTCTGAGGAACTATTAGTGAACGCTTGATAGCAAGTGACAAAACCTTTGTCGTTCTTTTGAAAAAACTCTGGGTTTTCTGCAAGGCTTGATTTTTAATGTTACCTTGTTCTTGTTCGTGGTGAGTAATTTTTTTCTGTCTTTCTTGTAAACACCATGTTTCTCTTTCTATGCTGTACAAATTTTCTACTGTTGAATTTTTGTCGCAGTGGATTGCAACGATTCTGAATGTTGTCCGCGCCGGTCAGAGACTCGAAACGACCGAGCCGCTTACGGTTAGTGGAATCTGTACATGTACATGCACTCTCGGCTTTTATATCAGTCTCCACTTTGGTTTTCATGTAGTAGAATCTTGGCAGGCTGGATGCCCTCATTTCCTAGAACAAATGTCTCTTTAATGACATGTATGATTGAATGAATGTATGAATGATTAAAGCCTTGCTATAGCGTTCCATGCTGATATGGCTACTCCTTTCTGCAAAAGTTGGTCAAGCACATTAGAGGTGTCACCATTTCACGGATATCGTGCTATATAAATCGATATATACTTACAGCTACAGTTGGTTTCACATTTGCATTAATTCTCTGTCAGTGTGTATCATATGTCTCTGAACACAGACTCTTGTTAAGCATCTAGTTGTCCACTGATACGTGGATGGCTTGAAGATACAAACTTGGTTTTCCATTTTGTCCGTTGATTTTGATGTTTTTCCAGGACAATCCAGGTAGAATAAGGTACTTAATGGCACAGGAAAGGCAACAACAGTGTAAGCTATGTCATTGAAATATGGTTGCTACTCTGTCTGCATTGTGTGAGTGAAGTTTCAGATTCAACTTGCTCATTCCTCAAGTTTTTGTCTAGCATTATTTCGATTTGAAAGGTCACCGCCTAAATCATCTATGTTATGGATGTGTTCACTGCTTACAACCTGGCTTTGACCTTCCTCAGCGAGCGTAGTCTCTGCTGAATTGTTTCCATACTGCACAGGGCCACCGTGGCACCTGTAAGAAGAGCTGGCATCTAACAGGCTTCGACGTGTGCTCCTGGGGCGAGACCCAGACGATGTCTTACATTGTCAACTCATGACCTTTGATGAAACTGGATGGCAGTTGGTACTGATTGTAAAATAATTGTAACTCCTGCATATAATAACACTACTCAGGCTTTGCAATAGCAGCAAAGAAGGTGAGCATTTTCCCTAATGTCATTATTTCCAGACTGTGACATATGAACTCGTACAAAAAAGAAATAGGACACATATGGTATGAGGTGAAGCAGATGATGATGTTGTCCAGTGGCTGGCAAACCTTGGAAAGTGAACCTGCATACAAAGGAAGAACTGCTTAATAATCCATTTTCTGCTTTTGTTGTTAATACAATACCGATAATATCTTTTAGTCAGCAGTGCGAAAACGTGCGTGTCATAATGATACCTTTTAATTTACAGAGTTTGATTTGTTCTTGTGTTGTGCATTTGATCTTTGTAGCCACCAGTTAAAACTCCACAAGAAACCGGCATTGGTTATGGATTCTTTTCTTCTGGACCTGTTGCAGTTCCAAAATCTGTTGAGGCATTGAGGTGAGACAATGAGTTATGATATTGTAAGTTCTTGGGTGTAATTGAAGAGCAGTTTTGTTGATTGTTTAAAAAATTTTTCTGTTTTTGATTATTGTGTCAGTTTAGCTTGATTTTAGTATCTGAAAGTTTAACACTTTGTATTTAAGTGTTCTAAATACATTTTTTTGCAAATTTTATTGTAATTTAGCTTGCATTAGTTGATTGTCTGTGGTGGTTTTCTGCTGGTAAAGATTTGCAGTTGAAGTTTGACTGATATTTTTGGACAGGCTACTTTGTATCATGCTGTATCAATGTGTGGATTTAATAATGTAGCATCTGTCACTGTGACATAAGATAGCAGTTTTGTGTAGCAGAACACTAAAGAACAACAGGAAATTTATACTGTGTCTGTCATTTCTGACGTCTCTGTGCACAGTTTTGCATTACCTCCACTAAACAGGGCGCACCATCTGTAGTGGTAATAACGCATTAATCGGCCCATTTTGTGATATTGTACATTTTTGAAACTGTTTTTGTGGTTTATCATATTCTGTATTTATGTACAATTTAATAATAAATGTGTTCTCAGTTAAAGTTGTGGTGTTTGCTTTTAATTGTTAGGGGTGAACCAGCTCAAGGTGCAGCATATCCCGCTACTCCGCACTCTACTCCGGCTGAAGGCACATTCTCTCCTGACGCTCCGATTCAGTTTGACCTGACCACTCCTGGATCAGGCAGTGGGTCGGGATCTTCGCCGAGAGAAGGACCTCCTAAGTACGTTGAACTTTGACAGTTGTTTGTCTACTTGTAATTCACATGCCAAGTCTGTTGTAATTTTTAGGGATGTACCAGATAGCAATTTTTAAAATTCAGCCACGACCAGATAGCACCGGCTATCAAACAAACTATCTGGGTGGAACCAGAACCAGATATCTGAGTCCTTGTTGCATAGTAAATTTTTTATTTTTCTGTGTGGCATGAATATGAAAAGTATTATTGCCTGTATTTGTTGTTTTCAGTTTTGCTTTGTGTGCTTACACACTGCATAGGTCTGTGTCACTTAATCACTATAAGAGTACTGGTTACTAGTTCTTTAAATGCACTCACTTACTACATTTAACTTTTAGCATCAAGTGTAGCAAGTTAAACTGTTGATAGTCTACAAAGTTATATTCTCCAACTTATGCTGTGTGTGTGTTGCAGACGCATAAACCCATTCAACCAGCCGAATGATGCCTCGTCGTCTGATGGCGCATCAGTGTCTACTGATGCAGAAGGCTCCGTGTTTTCTGTACGATTTCTTGGCTCGCAGCAGGTGTTAACAGACCGAGGTATTTTCTGCCATAGTTGTACATTGTACTTTATTGACAAACATAAAAACAGTGAATGCTGGAAATTCGCTTCTTGGTTTCACTGAAGCCAATTAGCAGCAGAAATACCATTATAGTTCCGCTGGGTTCTCGTGACAGCCTTGAATTCAAGGCAGTCGTTGAATTATAGAACACTCAAAAAGTCCTTTAATTGTTTTTGGAAATGAAAGGAAGAATTTGAAGTAGATAAAAGTTGATGGCAACTGCTGAAATCTTTACTGTTGCTAGAACAACTGACTTCTTTTATAATACGCTATATTAGTAGATTGCAGATCAACAGCCTTGAATCGGCCTCTGATTCTTGAAAGAAAAGGCCTTCAGTTGTGTCGGACAATAGATGCAGGAACTCTTTGATAACATGAGAACAATGAATTCTGGAAATGCAGATTTGGGTTGCACTGAAGCTATAGCCGCCGGAAGGGTCAATGTAGTTCTTGTTCTTCTGATAGAAGACTTTACACCGACAGTGAGTGTACATTGCATGGTAGCTTATTCCCTTTCTAGTGTTTTGAGCAGCAAGCATTTAAACCAATAAAGCTAGCATATGACCGCATATCGGCCCAATGGCCACTGTGAACGTGTGTCGCATTACATTGTTTGTAATGCACAGGTGATGTGCTTCTTCGCGAAGTGATACGACACATCATGGCCGCTCGAGCCATTCACAATATTTTCAAGATGTCCGAGTTTCAGCTCGTAATAACAAACAGTGCAGTCAGGTATGTTTTGCGTACGACGATAGTCATGACAACAGAATGCAGAGGTACTTGCTTCTCATAAATGGGAAAAATATATTGGTACCTCTTTGCACCTACTGAGTTTAAGACCTTGTGCAGCTCAAGTCTAGAGAAAAAGGATATTCAAGATCTCTTATGGCAGCTGTGAGGATGTATTTGTTTTAGAGAGTATCCACTTCATTGCTGTTTTTTTGCATGACTGTTTGCACACCTGTGTCTGCAAAGACTGATTATTTTTCCAAATTTTGTATTTCTCACGTGAGCAATAAACCCATTTGTGTTCATAATTTAAGTTGTTTGCTGTCATTAGCAGTAGAATATTGCATTGAAATGTTGATTTCGTGTTCTGTGCATTGTTAAATTCATATTACAGGCTTTATGACAATGCTGGAGGTGTTGAACCTCTGCATATACCATTGGAGCATATCTCGTACTGGGGCGTTCACAGCGACAATAAGCGGTAGGTGTATAAAGTGCAGTTTAAACAGGTTTTATTGGTTTAGTTCTGTGATATTCTGATTTCGATTCTGATAATGTATATGCTAGGGGTGTACTGAATAGTGGTTTTAGACTATTCAGCTGAATACGAATAGTTCTGTGAACTATTCGGTCGAATAAGAATATGAATACGAATAGCATTGGCAGCTGAGCATTTTGACGCTGCACCTGCTGTTCTGATATTTACCACCTCCTTATGTCCGTCGCTAATTACGGCCATGTCATGCACGCCCTTCATTCGTCTAATCGTCTCCCAAAATCAGGCGGTCTTAGTGAGAGCAGCTGGCACTGACTGAGTGAAGTCATTAGCTGCACTATACATGTACAGACTAACTATTCGTATTCGTTCTGATGACACTATTTGGACCACTATTTGGCACCGAAACGAATACGAAGCGAATATTTGGTATATCCCTAGTATATGCACACATAGCAAATCCAGTAGTTTTAATATCAGTTGTAATTTACTGGGTGTAAAAAGTTATTTTGGGGGATTCTATGGATATTTACCTACATTTTTGAAGATTGCTTGCAAAAGCTATCAGTGGTTGGCGAGAAATTCAACAGACAAATTTAATTTTCTTGCAGAAAATATAAAACAAGTTGTCATTGAGTCAAGAATTTTTTTCTGACACTGTTGAGTTCAAAAGCGTCTCTATATTTTGTTCAGTCAATCAGTTAGCAATCAGTATAGTGGCCTTTGGTAATTTGTTACCCGAGCTTTTTTACATATTACAGTTGCCAGTACTCGCGCCGCGTGTGTGTGATTTTAGGCTGTTTGGTTTTATTGCCCGAGTTCCCAGTGTGTCTGGTGCATCATTCTACTGTTACGTGTTTGAATGTGACACGTCCGGCGAACCGGTGGGTAACTATTTTCGGCCTTTTCTGGTTTAAACTATCGGCAATACCAAGTGTTACTTCTGCATTCGTGCTGTGTTTGTTTAGCGTTTGTGTATTTGTTTTGGTGACACTTGAGGTAAGAGTGATCGCATTAATGATGTTTCGGAAGGAATTGTTGTGCTGTTGGCAGATGTGTCATGCGCTTGCAACGAGTACACAGCTTGCGTTTCAAGCATTCATGGTCTGTCTGCATCATATTTCATATTTATCGAGTGTGAAGTTTTTTCCCTCATGTATTAGTGATCTTCTTGCACATTCTTTGTCATTGATGCATGAGGTTTGACCACCATGGTGTTATTTCAAGGGGGAAACAAGGGAAGTCCCCTCACTGGATTTTTCACTTATTTGTTCGGAACTTCACTGTCAGGGAAAACTTCATTTCTTGTCTCTTTGTGTAACATACAATTTAATACTATATCACATATTGTATTAAGTTTTCCCTACATACATACGTGATTGGCCCACTTTGTGATATTGTTCTTGGCACCCATGGAAAACCAAGATGTGTTGAGGTCGTGGGCCAGATAACGTGTCAGAAGTGGCTCATTTGCAGCCTCTTTCTTTGTGTATTATGTAGTCACGTATTGTTCCTGCCAGTAGCCTGTACTTAACCATCATTCATTTGACGTGAGGAATTGACTAATGGAAGATGGTTGGAACCTAACAGCACTTTCATCTCAATCAAAAACATTTATAAGAAGTTGTTTGTTAATTGGCTTTTATGCAGACAATTTTTCTCCTTAGCAGTATGTGGATACGTAATGTCATAATATCACCTTTTCCCAGTCTTTGCTAATTTTTGATACGAGATGTTGCTGTTAACTATTTTGTGCACTTTGTAAACTGAAAGTGAAATTTTGTACGTTAATATTAGATGTGTAGGCGTAACAAGTATATGAAATGAAGAATATTTTTTTCTAAACTGTATGTGTATGATAATAGTATTTTAGGGATAATTATTTGTTTAACAGCACCAAAAGACAATAGAGCTGGAAGCTGCTCAAGAAAAGGTAAATTTTGCCTACCTACAGTTTGCACTTTTTGCGACTTCAGTTTGTTTAAGTTAATGAAAACTTGTTAACTTTTTTCGTCTGTGCGAGCATTTGGCCTGTTTTGTAGTACCGAACATTACACTGCACGTTACATATGTCCTGTTGTCGTTTCATGAGAAGTTTTATTTCACAAGAAAAAAATATATGCACATGCACAGCAGTGTGCGAGTTGCACAATAATGTGACCATTAGGCGGCCAGGTCATGTAAGGTTGGCATACCATTAGGTGAAAAGTATCTACCTCTAAACAGAAGCGGAAAAATAAATTAATGCTGCGTTTGTGGCATTAAAGCAAAGTATAGTGAAATAATGAAGCTAAAAAAATTGATAAGTTTAATGCCCTTAAAGGTACCTATTTTGCTGTTTTATTTTGTAGTGCCCGTGCAGTGACTTTTTCATTTCGGACACTGTAATTGTTCTTTTTACTCAGTTTTCTTTCTTAATATTACTTTGCCAAAGTGAGTAAGTAAGGACATATCTAACCACCGCAGTGATATGCATTTGACATTGCGTTGTGGTCCCTCTGCGCAAATGCAAACCACTTCAGTGACTGTGTGCATCGTACATCTGGCTGCGAAGAGGTCCCGCAGCACTTCCAGATTCCTGGTTCGGCTACATTGAAAGCTCTGTCCACAACTGGAACATTCGGTCTTATTGTGCTGTGTTTTGTGAAACATTGAAGTGTGTTACTGGTGCAGAATTTTGTGAAAGTAATGGTAGGTAAAGTCTTCCCAAGCCACACAGCCTGTAGGTTGATGCTGCTCTCCAATTCTTTGACTCTCAGCCAGACACTAGCCAAAGATACAGGAACATGACGTGAGACCAATGTATTGCATGGTGTGCATGTTACCTCCAAGCTTGCAGTGGTGCCAAATTATACTGCTTGGTAACTGAGGCAGATGTGTGTGAACGATTTGCCCAGAGTCGCCCTTGAACTTGATTTTATGTGTACGCTAACCTAGCCTTTGGCTGCCGCAGTGTTTGTGAATTGAGTTTGCATTCTCCAGTCACATGTCCAAAGCCCGAAAAGCCGCTGAATGCTAGCGAGCAGTTTCGTTTGTTGTAGGAGCTGCTGTTAGCGAACATCGAGAAGCTGCCGGATTTGCCGCCTCAGCAGCAGAGCGAGTCTTCAGCTGAAGCCGGTTGTGACATTCCAAACAGTGACGTTGCCAAGCCGGACTGCGCCACCGAACCTGCGCCCGAAGTAGCCAGCAGCAACATTAATGGAGAACCTACAGCTGCTGTATCGCAAAGTGGCACCACAGAAACACCCAGTGAACCGGCACCTTAGCCGTCCGTTGTTATCAGCATACTCCTTCGCTGTTTCGACTAATCATTGTGCAGCATCTTGTTTTGCACCGGCTGTTAATACTGTTTGCAACCAAACGTTTTGCTGTTCATATTATTTCTGTTTGCCGAGTATTTGTTGTCGGTGGTAATTATGGTCCTTGCAGTTTCCAATGTTGCATTCGTATTAATGATAAACTGCAAAATTTAGTTGAGCAGACTTTTTGACTGTTGGTATTACTGGCAAGCCAGAGTTCCAATTGCCAGCATATGTGTGCTCCATGGTTGAGTATTTTTATCCCGGTGGTAAATTTGGGCCAAAGTGGTGGACCTATTGAAATAAAACTGCCTGTGGAGTTGCCTGGGTTTGATCACGTAGTATATAATGCGGGTTATGCCTTATGTTTGGCGGAACCTAAAGTACTGTAGTATTGGTGTCATTTTGTAGCACTCTCACAATTGAAAAAATTACGACTTATATACAGAGTGTCTGAAAATTTTAATTTGGTGAATTCTGTGGGAATTATTAACAAATAAAACAAACAACATATGTGGTACATTATGCTAGATATTGGCTGTATTGATTTCTTATCTAAACCCAAAATTTTTGAGCTTTAGAATTACTTGACACCAGTATTATCAGCAGTCTGGCTGTTAGGTTAGATCAACTACACCGAGGATCTGGCTTTATTTTCGACACATTTATATTCACAGGCATGCTTGTTTTGCCAATTGCATAGTGTCTTAACGCTGCTATGATTATGATTGTTTCTGCACGAAGACCTATGCACAGCTGTGTACAGTGCTTGACTAATGTCTGTTGAGACTGTAGTTTTCATTTAGTTCTGCAGACTAATGAATATTAGTGGTTTTATGTACAAACGTTTGTGCACATTGCTCTGTGTGACGACGTTACGCTGCTTTTAACATGCATTGTATTCAACAGGTTGTATATCTTTCTTGCTGTCTGTGTCTTGCTGTGTGATGTTGTGTGTGTTAATGTTTTTGTGAGCAACATTGAAGATGATCTTGTCTGGAAATCGCTCAGTAGTTTTGTTGCCATGGTGTTTATTTAATGACGGTTCTGGAAGCCTGTGAAAGCAGTTCAATAATTCTTCACAGTGCTGCAAAATTACTGTTTATTGATTTTAGACGGTAGATAAATTTTTTTTTGATCTGTTAAAATTTAATTAAAATTTGGGACTTCTGGACGTCATTAATTTGCGTATATCTGGCCGAGTGTAAAGTTGCTGCAGATGCTGACTTGGCTTGACACGAGGATGGAGATCCAACTCCAAAAAAAACTACTTGTTTTTCAAATTTTGCTTTACTCGTAGTTTATGAAAAATAAAAACTGTAGGTAGTGAACTAGTTTTTTATTGTGACTGACTACAAAAATTGTTGGAAATTGATTTTCAATAAGTACTGGCCCTGATTTTTCGTGTTGTTTTCAGGATGTGACCTCGAGTTGAAACTAAGTATTTTCCTGGCTGGACTTGTCTCCAAAATAACCGTTGTGTGTCAGATGTGATATTAAATGCGTGCCGTGAGTTGTAGATTAAGCCCATCGCCATGTAATCAGGCCGAGTGATGGATCCATAGTAGCTTTCTTGTATCGTACGCTAGGGTTTATTGAGTTTTTGTTGAGTTGTGTAGTTTTTCTCTGCCGTTTTTTATCAGTATCAGAGATTGGCGGTTAAGATTGACTCTGAAATGACCTATGTTTTTAGTGGTAGCTTTGATACTGCTGAATTTTTTTGCACTTGCATCAGAAAACGTTTTGCTACACATAAGTTTATTTCGTTTTGCCAGAACAGGAGACATTTCACTGGACTTGATTTCACACTGCGGTGTTCAGTACACACGCCACCATTCTTGATAATGATTC
>Ga0056115_1001424_pt1 | contig 11364 bp, 4 predicted proteins | sample WorMetOlspDAHAB1_FD_77007 | JGI IMG/M metagenome (GOLD analysis project Ga0056115, IMG submission 77007) | Marine gutless worms symbiont microbial communities from Max Planck institute for Marine Microbiology, Germany - Olavius sp. DAHAB.1 ... | reverse complement strand
TGTTGAGTGCGCGACGCAGTCGTTTGACACGTGGTGGTTATTTTCATCATAGTGACTAGCTCGTGCACCCAGCCGCCTGTCACAGTGGGCGGCAGCGGGTTAGAAGAAGTGGGCTGAAGTACAGCACCGGCGAAAGGAACATCAAAGACCCAAACTGTCGAGCTGTCAAGATAGCGCAAACTTCCTGCTAGTGTTTGTAGCGGACTCAGTACTGTCGCGGCATACACCTGTACCAGTAATCCAGGGATGCCAAGTGTATTATTGAATTTGCTTACGGCGGACAACAACAATAGTGTTACATACTTACTTCTTTTAATTTTGGCTGGGCGGCCATATTGGATTGTAGGCTCACGCGTATGAATCACTGAAATACTGAAATAATAGAGGTCATGCAAGCCGTACTAACCATTGCGCTCATGCGTCACTTAACTCCTTTATAGACGGTAAAAATCCCTCGTAATCGAAATCGAGATTTTTTCAAAAAATCTTATCGATTATAGAAATTTCAGAATCGTTTATCACTAACACAATCTGAAGCTGGTAAACTCGAGATGCCATTATGATTTAAGAAAATATTCCTTCGCAGTCAGAGTAGTTAATATATGGAACAGTTTGCCAGATTTTGTGATCAGTGCAAATAAGTGAAATAACGTTAATACATATAAAAACAGATTAGATAAGTTCTGGGCCAACCAAGAATTGATATTTGATTATAAGAGTAATTTAACCGGAACAGGGAATAGGAGTTTTATTGACAGTTCTGATATTATTGATTTTTAGTTTCATTATTTCATATTACATTTGATGGGTATAGAGGCCTCGGCCTTCACCTGTTTTTTTACAACTTTGCTTTGCTTTGCTTCTACTGAATTAGCAACAGATCTGGTGTGGCAGAGCTTATCCAGACTGTTACCCCATTGTATTTGTACAGATGGCGAGTTGACCGTGTGACGAGTTAACTGATATCCCTTCCGATATTGGCACTTACATAAGTGTTACATTCAGGTGTGTTGTGATGTTACAGACGCGACAATGTTTTTGGCTTTAAGGTAGTATGACTGCTCGGGGCACATCTCTGGCGTTTGTGTTGAGCACCACGTTTTTTACGTGGAAACATTGCCATAGTGTCAAGGAATTGCGATGAACAGAGTGAATAATCATATATACTCGATGACAAGAAGTTCGGGCATTAAAGATCCTCTTCAACCGGTGGTCTACCAGCATCCACACCGGTCCATTGTAGATGGAGTATCATCTTTATTACCGGGCAAAAGACCATTTCACATAACTCGTATTGTTCGGAGCAACAGCGAAAGTGAGGATGGAGTGAATGGAGGAGGAAAGGTGGCAGCTGACATTTCAAACTGGGAAGTAGATGAAATGTCAACGTCGGAGAAAGACCGCGACATGATGGTGACAGAGCACCATGTTCCGTTGGCCAACATTCTGAACAAGGAGATAAAGCACGCTGAAGACGGGGTGCAGTCGCGGTTTCGAATTGTCAAGATCGAGAGCAAGGGACTGTTCAAACGTGGTCGCTGGACATGTCGCGACTTTGCCGACCCACCGGAGGCAAAAGCCAGCGAGGTGGCCGAAACGCAGTCTTCTGGAAGCAGCAACGCAGCAGAGCCAGTGTTCTACGTACAGGGGGCCGGTCCCGCCGCAAGTCAGCTCATTTTCTACTCGGAGGGACACCCGGTTCTCGAGAGTGATGCTCTGCCTTGCACCAGTAAGTTGTTTATCGACAAACTTGCCGGCATTTCGACGGCGGAATCTGGTTCCACTCTGTTAAGTATGTGTCGGCACGCTAGTGACGGAATGTCGTCCGACAGAGGACTGAAGTCGGGTGGCATGACAACGTCAAACCCAAGGTCTGATGGAACCATTGGAACTGGTTTGCGCAACGTTCATCATGACTTCAGTAGAGTTTCGTGGCCTGCTGCGCACGACGAATTCTGCACGCCCACTCTACTTAAACTTGTGGTTGATGACAGTAATGGGCCATCCACTGCAAGGTAAATATTTCTTAGAACTTCTGAGAAAGCCACGTAGTTATAAATGCATATGCCTAAATTCCACTTGGCTTGTCACATCTCGACACGACTCGACTCGACACACTCGACACTTCGAGCTTGACTGGCTCGACACGATGAGCGCGACAGGCGCGACTTGCAACTTAGCTTGTTGTGTACTTTGTATAAAGATATTAAGTTATTCACTAATTTATTGGAGTATACATTTATCTAATTTATTTTATTTGACGGAACAAATAGGATTTGTGTGTGTAAGAGCATAAAAATGACTAAACTCGTACAGGCGAGCACTGTAGCTTGTTCGTCGTCCGCCATGTTGGAACAGCACAGTTTGACACGCTAGTCTCGACTCGCTCAACACGTCGAACGTGTCGAGACGTGACGTGCCAAGCCAAGTGGAATTTTTTCTATATTTAACTCATAAATAGTGTAATAAATTATTTTGGAGAGATAGTTTGACATACATTAAAAATAATTGTTTAATGCATGCAATGTAGCTGTTAACTGTAATTGATATAATTGTGCAGTGTGCACCACGCAGTGTTAACAGTGATTTTGTATTTTCTGCTGTTTTTTATTGGCATTGTGTATTATAACTAGGGCTGTTCAGTTTAATAATAATTATTATGAAACCTGATTAATTGCATATCGGCATCTAGCTGCAGCAGGAACGTAACTAATCTTTTCAATTAACTTTTGCCATATCCTGTAACGTTTGCAATGTGAATGTGAGTCTTGTTGTTTCCAAATTTGTTCCAAGAAGATTTTTGGTTGCATTGCCATTTTTATACATAATAGATGACCAGTGGTGTTTTTTTCTATAAATTTAACTGTCAAAACATCTAATTGGCAGGCATTGTTTCCAGTAATTAGTGAAAACCTTTGTTTTCATTATATTGTAGCAGTTCATTGTCAGAAATCGACAGCAAGATTGAACAGGCGATGGTATGCTGTCTGTATTCATATCTAGTCGCACAAATATGTGCGTTGTTTTTGTTTCCATAGGTAGCTTTCCTCTTGTAATTATTTTGAATTTGAATTGATTTGATGAAATAAGATTGGCAATGGGAATGGTGTCCAATCAGTGAAAAGTAATTGTGGAACAAGGGATAAGGGGAAAGACTACACAGTCGGAGTGGCACCTCCTTCGTATTCGTCCTATTTCAAGTCCTACCTACATTCCCATTAACACGAGTCGCAGTGATCTGGAATTGAACCTGTGATGTTCGGTTTGCCTACGCTGACGGTCTCTGCAAAACCGCTGCTACCTGCTAGGCTAACCGAGAGCACTGAAAGCCTATTGATAGATCTGGTATATGTGTTACAAGATGAGCGATATACTACTGACAGCTGAATAAGCTGTGTTTTTTTGTGTTTTGAGTTACAAAATGTGCATGAAATGAAGTAATATCAAGTGTTTAGATCTAGTTGCAGTTAATGAGTAATAAGTAAAGTTTTTGAACACTATAGTGACTTGGTAGTATTTATCAGAACTTTTTTGAAGCAAAGGTCCATCATAGTTACGAAATAAAGCCATAACAAAACGTTTGTGTCGAATATGATGCCGCTCTGATAGTGTAATCTTCCCCAGCAAGGCTTGCATACTGATGCTTTTGTAAAAATAATTTATTACAAGTTCATTCATTTTGCTTAAAATGTTGTTAATTTGCCATATTCTGTCACAACAGATAATATCTATCATCTTTTCATTGCCACTCATCACACTGTAGTCTGCAGTTGTCAGTCAGACTGTTTCAAAGCGACAGCAGATTTTTTACGCATCATATGACCTTTCTGATCTTCGCTAATGTGCGTTGTTGCACGAAGGACATTCATTTTTATAGATTACGACTTTCTTTCGTTAGAGTCAACATATTGCAAAGTAAACAACTAAAAAAAGTCTTGATAGTGAAATTGCCATTGTCGTTGTTACACATAAAGGGTTGGCGTATCTTCTTTGCACTTCTCTGTTTCTTCACCTCCTTTTAGAATTTTACCACTTTTTAGGTGTATATTATACATTTTGACAAATTGAACTGCTTACAAAGTATTGTTTCTGTAAATCTGATAATTTTTTCACAAGACCACTGCTGTTGCTGGTAGGATCTGGTGAAAGCACACTTGATGCTGGCTGTGCGAACTGAGATAGAGGAACTCCGAGACCAGATTAAGCAGTTAATGGTGAAGAACCATCAGCTTGAGTACGAAAACAACATTCTCCGTGCTGCTGCTGATCCCGACCTTTTAGCATCTTTAGACAAGACCGTTGCCAGCGACTTGGAATATGGCAATGGCTCATAATGACGGCATATTGTCTAGTTTGAATTTTCATTGTCATTTGCATTTATATTACACCTCACTGAATCGCATACTTCAAGATGTTCAGGCTGTTTTGGTGCAACAGCTTGCTTTCGATAGTTCCATTTTTCGATGTTCTCTCGTTGTGTACTTGTACCTCAACTGCATAACTGTCGAAGATGGATAGTCGTGAATTATGTGAATTGATCGTCACACTACTTAATTATCATACCGTTGCGTATTCAGTGTGCTATGCAGTATTCTCACATACGAGTGTATACCTGTGATCACTGTCACAGTAGGCTGATTATATTGAACGTGAAATTTTGTCGTGTTTTGTGAGCTTTTGTCAATTTGTTTGGCAAAATGCAGTGATGGGTGCATCCTGTGACTTTGACATTGCTGGCTTTTGGTGCATTTTCCTTCATTCTGTGTAGCGTAAATTGGGTGAAAGCGAGACTGAAATTTCGCAGCCTGACACGTTTCCCACTTATTGTCGAAAGTCCTCAAATTCCATTATTTAGAAGCCAGTCTTTTGTGTCGATGATGACCGTATCATATTTGAACAGCGTGACCGTGAGTTCTAGGAACTGGCAAACTCTAAATCAAATTGAACATTGATGCAAGTATGTGACTTGTAACAGAATTGTAGTTTCATATAAAAACAGCATTTTGAAATAAACTGTGACTAAAATATACTGCACCATCAGTTGTGTAAATGAGGTTAAACTTTTTACCATCGTTTAGTATTTGCAGCATTCGTGATCAGTAGTGTTATGAACTAAGTGGGGGGTCTGGACAAAGTTATGAGGGTCCCTGAACATCCCGAAGATAATGTTGAATTTTGTTTCTAAAAGACTGGCTACCTAGTGTTTTCAAAAAACAATTCCAGGCTAAATATTTACAAGTATGTATGTAGTGGCATAATTTGACATCTAAAATTCGCATCAGTGTTCTGAATCTGAGTTACATCAGGTTGCATGATAGACTCGGGTATGAAGCTTTGGCAGCCTTGAACCCAATCAGTCAGGCCTTCTGTCTCACAAACGACGAAAATGCAGTTGAATTGGCATTCTCTGTTAGTGATAATGCACATTGATTTTGTCATTTGTACTTTTATCTGGAACCCTGTAAAAGATTGGGATTTTTCTTCGTCCGTTAGTGAAGTCTTCTGCTAACAATGGGTCATTCCTATGTGACTCTCAGTTTTATTGGTTGTGATTGTGTCTGTAGGCTGGCACGTGTTGTGTTCAGTTTTACTGTTGTCAGATGTCGGTTGTACCGGTAACTCGGCTTATGTATGTATCTAGTGTGAAAACAAGCAAGTGCTGTATATAGTGTGTATAGAGAGAGATTCATAATCTCTATTTACAGTGCATTTTAACACCCAGCTGTGTTTGCTTTTAACTCCAATTTATGAATCGACTGTAGAATGATTCAAGTCGACGAAAACCACTGTTAATTCCAAGTGCTAATCTTTGTCCCACCGGGTTGTAAATACATGCAGTATTGTGAGCACTGGTTAAATTGTGTACAAATATTGTTATAGCTGTCGCCTTTAGTAAGGGTTTGAACATGCCTACTACCTGCAAGATGTCACATCGTCTTTTTGGTCAAGACTCCCAGGGTGTATCCGTCTCCGAAACGACCTATATTTTGTCGGGTGGGACGTGAAACTCTACTCGCTCACTTTTGTGGTCTTGACAGTGTACATGTGACTGACCGGTTATTTCATGACATGGCAGCTTTTTTGCTGTATGTGCTTGATGACATTTCCTGGAACAAATTAGTGTGGTTTTAGTTACATCACCTCAGCGACGAATTTCACCAGTCGTCTGATGTCGATGCCCATTGGCGTCTCTGCTAATGGCCTTGTCATAACCATCGTCGACTGAGCCTTTCCAATCGATTCTATTCTGTGGAACAATCTGCCGGCAGAACGTCATGTCGACGCCGTTACTGCCCTTTTAGGAAACGACTGAAAACATGTATCTATTTAGTCGTTCTTTGAATGCTCCATGACTTTGACATTTCTGACACTGTGATTGTTCTTACTTTCTTAATTTACAGAGACATTAATGTACATTGGCGACCACAGTGACTTTGCACACATTGCTTGTAAATTGTAGTGGCATGCCGTAACAATTACATCTGAAAACGAGTCACTGTCACTGTTTTCAGAATAGATTCCATGTAGTGAAGTGAGCTCATTCACGTATACTACTGCATTCCGTTGTGAAAATAGATTATTAAGGCCGTATAACGTCGTACAGTTTCGTGTTTCTACTGCGCACAATCTGTTTCCGTTCTGATATATTGGACAGTTTAGTACAATACGTTCAGTAAGTTATATTGTGATAGTGTACAAGTTCACTCTTGTTTGTCCACCACCGTTTTTTTTTTGACAGAGTTTGGCAGCTGAACGAAAACGCGCCTTTTTCGAAGGAGTGATGTGTTTATTGTCGTGTAACACAAGACTGTGTGATTCAGTGTAACACACACGTGTAAAACTGAAATATCTGGATTTGGATTAACGAGTACTGAAACTGTTTTGGCTGTTGGCAACTGGTGGTTTAACAAGTGGTTTTATAATGGAACGAATTCATTCCGTGTGGTTTTTGGCGGTTTTAACGTGTGGGGGATAAGCAAGAGTGGACTTCACAACTTTTTGATTTTAACTGTGGTCTCATATCTGTGTGCCTAGTTAAAACTCTGTGCATCATCTCCTGACGTTTTGTTGATTTTATTCAATCGACAATTGTGTATGTGCGAGATTATGCCTATGTGTTTGGCACAGGCTTCAAATTTTTTGGCAACACGTTCCCGATGGTTTCTAGTGCTAATGTGTGGCATTATGGTGCATGATTCAGTGCCTGTGCAGTGAATTGCATGGTTGACAAAATGTATAACAGTGTTGAATATTTGATTGACAGTTCAGTTATGTCATGGCTGAAATTCTTTAAGTTGAAAATGCTACATGTTTTTTTCTGTAACAGTAGTTTGTATTTATGTGTATTATATTGCTGCAAAAGTATGTTATGGTATTGTAACTAACTGGCAAAAACGTTAGTCTTCCTTAACTGGCAAGTGACAACCAGTGAAAGTGAAATCTGAGCTAATCTAATAGTGCTTATTCATTGAACCCAAACTGACACTGCAACTAGTTTTGTGTTGTTGCAGTATGTTTTAATAGTTCTAATGTGTTGCAGTGTGAACTGACATTGTGTGCATTGGCTCAGTTTTTACAAACAAAATTGCCGATTCATTGCTGCGTTTTTATCTAAGACTTGTATGATGTGAATGGCCTGTATGCATTGTCAGTTTTTTCAACACTGAGACAAAAACTTCGCGTGGTTTTGGCTCCTTGTCCGAAGTGCCTACTTGACCTTCATGTTGCATTTCTGCAATTTTTAATATCTGGCTGTATATTGGCTAGTCTATTTACAACTGTCCATGAAATAGCTAAAGTCTGCAAAGTATTATAATTATGCTGCATACATCTCTTTATAATTTTTCTCAACTTTTAGACATACACGTGTCTGAATAAGTTGTTACATGGATATGAGTGCATGTGTCTATTGATTTATGCGGCTATATTGTACATGCTATTGTCATTCCTTTTCTTCTGCTTCGTCTGTAAATACATTATATTACAACGACACTCATTCTGTGGTCCTGTTTGTGAGCTGCCATTGGCAGCGTAGTTCTGGGTTTACGGGAATGATAGGGTATCTGTTATGTTGCCGCAGTCAGTCAAACTGTGTTTTGAGTGTTTCCAGTGCGCATTCAAATAAAATATGGAGTTTAACCCTTTATGTGCTGTAAACCCCATGTTTCTAAATAGCTCTATCAGAATGTTTTAATTGTGTTGCTTGTTTTGCGAAACAGAAGCTGCGAAAATAAGTTGCAGCTTCTAAGTTCGAACAAAGACTGAATCAACTGTGAAAATTTATGTGCAGATTTGAAGACGTTGTTGGCTATGTTCAGTATTGCTTTAGTTGGTGTACGTTTTAGTTGCCATTGTGTTAAAAGTCACTGCGTTAATTGTCCTAAATCCATCTGGGCCATTTTACTGTACAGCGACTCCAAAAATCAAAAAGGTGTAATTTTGGCAGTATTATTATCAGAGGCATGTAAAACATTTGTCGATCCATGACTGAAGTATAACTGCTACGCTATGACAACAGTCAACAACAGCAAAAACAGTTGACATGTATAACTATCCTGCACTCAGTTAATTGTACCTTTCACAGAATACAATAATCATGTATATGCATTTATCTGAATTATCTCCTATGGTGGCTGTTATGTTGGCACACCGTGAATTCCATTTATGTCGTTTAGTTGTGCACTGTACAGAGAAACATTTGAGTCGATTATGTGGTGTATGATGGGTATTTTTGAGTTAACTAAAGCTTTTGGTTGGTAGCGACTGTAATACGGGGAATATTTGCTGTACAGAACTTTCAGTTTGCTGGAGTTAACGTATAGGCAAAACTATCAAGTTCGAGTAGTTTTTGAAACTGTAGGCCACGTTCCCTAAACGAACTGTATCACATTATTTGTACAGGTTATTTAATAATATTAAAGTATTTCAGTTTGCAATGATAAGCAGTGTGTCTTGTTTTCGCTGTCAGACGTCGGACGAAAGATGTTTATTCATACAAACAGTTGTTGTTTTGGCGATGGTATGCACTGCATTTGGTGCTAATGTCGGCCTACAATACACAGCGAGCCAGTTAGCCATGTTTTAGCTGCTATAAGTTCATGGATGTTCGCGTTGGTGTGTGAACTGACACATTAGCTGTGTCGACATTCTTGAGGTGTGCAGGCGAAAAAGCTAACAAATGTCGTCTGAAACTATCAGCCCGGCCAGGACGTTATGTCTAGGATGGAGTAGGCCTATTCATCCTCATGGCCGAGTCGATGTTTGATATAGTTTGAGAGCACGATGTTCAAGTCGAGCTGGCGTTTGAGAGCCTGTTTTGATTTCTGCCTTGAAGCGATGTCGAACGCCTTGTTGTGTCCAACGCAGTTGAAATGACACAGAAGACGGGGCGTGAAGTCGTCGTCACCATCTGCCGCAGTCTTGTGTCTCTGGACACGAGTACGCGGGTCTGGATGGCTCGATGCAGCCAGTAGTCGAGACGGCCAGCCTTGCCAGTGACTGTGTCCTGCCAGGCTATCCACTGGACCGGCAATTGCGTTACTACAACAAACGTTAAATCAGTACAAATAATGCTATCAATCTCCATGGCAGGCTTTCAATACAATTTAATAAGACGTATTAAAAATTTTGTGTTGGCTTACTATTTTAGGTCACCGTAACAAAAGTGGTATTTTGGGTATCAGGCATTCAAGGACTTCATGGTGCTCAGCGTCTCGTTATCTGCACTATAGGTGCCGAGAATAATTTACTAATGTTTCATGGTGCAGCTATCGAAAACCAGCGACAATTTATAGAACGATTGAACGATTCTCGATCCTCAATAATTATATTTGACAGAATTTGTCTCTAGCTTGTCTCTAGATATCTCCACATTACAACTCTTATATAGTCACCGACGTCGACTCCATGGGGCACGGGGGGGCACGTGCCCCCACTTTTACAAATGGCTGGGTACGGGGGGGCACCGACCTGAGTAGAAGAACAGCAAACAATAAACTGACCAAACTGTACTGACCACCACGAAAGCGCTCACCAAAACGACTAATTGTACTTGCAGAGCCAAAAAAAGTGTAGGGGCACGACAAAAAAATTTCGGCGCGAACTTCCACTTTCAACTTCCAGCGCCAAAGCACTATAGACAGTGTTATGAAACTACTTAAAATGGAATTATTTGCGAGTTATTAATTAACACAAGTACATCCACGATTGACATTGACATTTCAAGATGGAGTGTTGCGATAATCAGAGACACAGCGAATCGACTTTAATTGCTTGTCGGGCCACCTAATGATAGCATTCGTTTATGTTGCGACGCAAACGACGCTGTCGCCTTTGGCTTCAGTGGTCATATGCGACAAACAGTGTGCAGTCATCCGACACTGCAAATTATTGTAATATCGTGCGATCCACCAACATCTTTATAATTAAGCTGAAAAAGATTTCGTTTGCAGCCAGCTTTCCACAGCAATTGCAGCGAAACCATTCTTCGATAAAAGGTATTGGTCTTATATGCCTCAAATCTAAATAGGTCTAACTACAATCGGTTAGACATAGCCTGTTGCTTTTATGCGCTAGCAACAGCATGACGTCCTGTGGGCATGGAGTTCCTCTGGGTGTTTTTTTCACATTAAAGTGCTTTGCTGTTTTTTGCGAACCGCGGGCAACGTTGTTACAGATATGATCGATATAACAGCATGTCATGTATAGGTGGCAGTACACCTAGGCTATATAAATACAGACTGAAAAACTTAGGAAATGAAAGGATTAAATTTATTCTAAACAGTTAACTAATCAAAATCTAGTCGACACCGATCAGTAAAAATAAGCGTCCAACTTGCGTACATTTTATACCAGAGTGAGTAGTATGTGGCGTGAATATACGCGCATAGCCTATTAATAAAAAAATCCGTAGCAGCTGCGCATAAAAACGCTATGTAAAAAAGCAAAACTCGGCTGAAACAAATGCCTTTGGTCAAACTGCTAAACAGTATAAATTTCCGGGCGACAGCTGCATGGGTTCTTTCAGAAGTCGACAAAAGGTATGTCGATGTTTGTCATCTACAGTCAGAGCTTGCGATAAAAATTAGTTTCAATTATTTTCCCAGTAACCATTCTGTGACGCTATCAGTTGTTTGAACATATGCTTGATTGATACTTTAATAAGATGAAGAAATCTAATCTCATTGGCAGGTTTAACGATTCAATACGATGTTTTGATAATTTGGTAGCGGTTTACTTTTTGGACCTTCTGGAAATTAAGCAATGTTTGGCGCCCATCTACGCCCTCTCGTATCTATAGAGATGCATAGAAAATTATTGCTAAATTTCGGTGGATGGAATTAGCCTATAGTGTAGTTTCCACAG
>Ga0056115_1001423_pt1 | contig 11364 bp, 7 predicted proteins | sample WorMetOlspDAHAB1_FD_77007 | JGI IMG/M metagenome (GOLD analysis project Ga0056115, IMG submission 77007) | Marine gutless worms symbiont microbial communities from Max Planck institute for Marine Microbiology, Germany - Olavius sp. DAHAB.1 ... | reverse complement strand
CTCTGAGTGATAGTCGGTCAACCCCAGGCAGCTGCCAACTCGTATGCCAAGTTGCAAACTTGACCTTTGAGGCCGCCTGTAGGCTGCTATAGGCCGAACATTCACCCATCGCCATTTATAGTACTTAACTATAAAGTTGAGTGAAAACACAGAAACTTGTCTGCAGTGTGGGTTCGATCCTGGGACTTATGCAGCAGGTAAGTGCGCTACCACTAGATCACTGCAACACTTTCACAAAGAATAAAATGTTTGGGAACCTATGGCACTTTGTACAAGATGGCTCTATGCCTGTCTCTGAACGCTCAAAAACCATGTGCATTCAACTTTAACCAAACGGACATAGACGCCTACAAAGCAGAAAATATTACAACTATCTAAATGATAAGTCAAAGAAGTGCATTATTTCCTTCAGAACCAAAACCAAACTGTGAAACACTGGAAAATCAACATACAACCACAACATAAAGACAGAATCGATCTATACGAAAACAAACATATTGACAAGATGCAAACAAAGCATAAAGCAGCCTGTGACCTATGAGTCTGCGACTCGGTAACGACCCAGTCAAACTGTGATGGCATTGACACTGAGTGTATGTTGATTGGCAACAATACACTGTGACAACATCCTTTCACCATGTCGACTATGTCAATATTCTCACTAAAAACATATTCGCCAAAATAACATCATACAAAAAGGCAAAAATCACACAGCACATTTCAATCGAAGATTAAACTAATGTAGTCAGCTAGATACGTCAGCGCTTCGCCCGACTTGAAACACTAGGTATTAGGTTCAGTTTAAAACTAGTACTGTGACAAATATTTGACATCTCCACCATCCTCAGACATAACAAAGCCAATGTACGTTAGAAAAATAAATGATACAATGAAGTGGGCTCCAGTGTGCCGTGCTCAAGCAATATGACGAGATGAAAGTATGAAATATGTATATGTATATATATATACGTGAATTAATAAGAGATAAAAGCGACACTTAAAAAGGTAATGATAGAGAAAAATATGGCACAGGCATGCACAAGGCTGGCACAAATTTGCAGTAAAAGTTTTGTCACTGTGGATATTTGGACTTCCAATCTAAGGAGACTGCTTTTTGGAAACACCCTGTACATTATGAACGTTACACAGCAGCAATGCTATATTTGCAAAAGCTCAAAGAAAAATGGCAAAGAATTGCAAAGAATCCAGATCGTGATCGTCATCTTAATCTCAATGGCACTGAGACAACATTCCGCTGAAGTTCAAGTGATTACTTTTCGTTTAGTGGGCCTTCCAGCTCAATGTACATATCATCACCAAGGTCGTTTTTCAAAAATTGTTGAAAAAATTTCCGTTCATACGTTACAATACTAGCACAGTTAGAACATTAGGTAACTCCCACTTACTGACGTGCTACATAAATGCACAAATTGACAACACTTTTCTCGCACACACAGGAAAAACTAATAACAAAGGACAGCATCTGAAACAGGCTCCACCCACTCCTCATTATAAATATGTGAAAATACATATAACAAACACGAGGCCTCAGCACAATCATAATTAAGCTAAAGCAGATGAACAGTCTGCAAAAAAACAACACTGAGACACAGCAAACAAAAAGTACAGTACCCGTCTTGCTTGAAGAACAGCAGTCGACCTGTCTCATTATGAGCAAAATCAGTCACCATTCTGAACAAACCCTGCAGTTTGACATGCAAACACAAATGGCTGAGACACTATGACATAAGTGAATTCACAGTCAACAACAATGACAAAAGACACAAAGTATTGGCAGACATCCGCAGCCAAGATGAACTGACAACATAACCAAGCAGATGCTATCGACAATGCTGCCAACTCTTATAAAACCTGGTTTCTGGTACTGACTTACCATGGCTTTCTCAGTAGAAAGCCACAAGACGAGCATATGTGCATAGTGACAAATGCTGTCATGTAAAGCTCATGCAGCATCTATCACATCTACTGCATTGCACAAAACTTCCAGATCAACCTACAATGATTGCTAATAGTACTGAAATATTTTCCACAATGGCAATAACGACGTTGCTTGCACACAGACGGATTCTAACCAATAAAGCATTAATCAATAGTGGCTCTAGTTTGTTATATCATCAGCAAATGCACACAAGCGTGTGAGGCTTAGTTGTCAGAGATATGACCACTGACCAGCAGTGTCTGTTTAAATAACACCACTCGACCTCACAGTGACTACAGTGGTAGACTGTCTGTATCTGCATCAGCCAGAAAAGTGCTAAAACAGTCGCTAAGCATCAAAACATACAGTGCCACCAAACACATGAGCAACGCCACTTATCTGCATGTATTACACAGTAAACGCTGAATGTAGTAAAAAATGCATCAATTCTGGATAAATGTATCAACCTGCTGAGGACGAAATCCACGAACAATTTTTTCAGCGGCAACTTCTATGATGTTTCCAAACTGAAGTCTGACCAACTGACCAGTTTCCCAGTTCAGGTTCAATGTAATATTCATCTGTTCAATTACATCAGATCTTCATGACACGTGACAGAAAAACAACGCAACAACGTAATTTACAAAGCTGTACTTGAAGCTGAGCCAAAACAGAATTTCGATCTTTCAAAAAATGTGTTAACTTAACATAGCAAATAATCAAAACTGTATGGTTACAGAAAATTAATCACTCACGTGCGTGTGTGGGAACTTGGACGATATGCTAATTACAGTAAGTACATGAGAAATGTGATACGCAAACTTAGCAGAGACAATACAACATATTTTGCACAAAGTAAAAAAGTCACAACGAAAGATTGCAGGAATACTGCCGATGGGTAGCTGATATACTCAGCCATCACAAGCTAAGGCTCAACGCGCGACCACACAACAGTATCAGTAATGACCGGCAGACATGCGCATTTCTGATGCAGCAACCAGCCTTTGTCTAAGACTGCGACGATATATTTGATCACTCTGCTACCTATCTACTTCACTATCTCTATGGGATGCTACTTATCTTACTCTAAATGATGGTATGCAAAGGCTTAATGGTATGTCAATGTTGCTAATGACTTGGCAATAACGCAACAGCAGCAAAGATGGAACGCACCAGTTCATCGTGAATGACAATGTTCGTATCCAGTGGAAAGGCAAGAGGTGCAATACGCAAGCGCGGTTGATACGACCGGTAGTGTCCAGTTGCACCGCGAAACAGTTCGTAGAGATCGACGCACGAAAGATGTTTGCTGCGCGTGTCCACAGAGTACAGACAGACAGGCGCCGTTGTAGCCGCATGAATAACGTCACCGTGTTTGTCATCTGGATGTCGGTGCTCGCCTACAAAAACAGGCCACATTTAAACATACAAGATCGTTTTACTCTGTCGACCTAGGATGCCAATCTAACTGAGAAAAAGATAACTACAAACTACCACGTCACTTCATGACTGAAGGAGTGGCCCACAAACGGTGTTAACATCACAGCATGGGAGGCTTTCTGGCAAAACCTGAATAGAAACGAATAGCTAAGTTCATTAAAGAATGTGTACGAGTACTGAAAAGACAACATAATATTATGAGCGAACAATGTCCCTAAAGCCAGATGGCTGTAGCCGCTGTACTGTAAGCTAACGCAGGTGGCTAGGATCTGTCAGCAAAGTGTGGCTGCCACAACGTCGGGACAATCTACACTACACACAAGTTAAAGTGACATTACATGCAGTGACATCTCATAAAAATGAGCAAACTTTGGAGTGGATATGCTTCGAAATACAGCGACTAATTTCATACATTCTTGACGGAAAGTACACTTCCAAAAATCATATGTGTGCTCCAATGTCGAAGTATATACATCCAACTCACTAACTTTATTTGCTTTAAACAGCAGCAACGGAATGACGCGTTCACGACGTCACGCAGTGCGTGCGACATACTGCATTTTGTCGTCTGTCCAGATCTGCGGCCACCTATTCTGCATCTAAACCTGGTCGATCAAACATGGAGTCCGATGCTGGAACGCATGTTCAAGACGTTAGTGCATGACGCGTGTGATGGCGGAATTGACTACTGATGAAGTTAATGGCACTTTTAGCACAGACACATGGAAAGCGAATCAAAAACAACGTAAAATAAGTATCTGCCACAGAGATCAATAGCACGCCAATGCTGGATAGTTTATTTGATACAGAGTGTATAATTTTGTCAATTAGAAGCTGAATAATCACGTTACAGTGGTCATCACTATGTTGTGCAAAAACTTACCTTTAGTAACAGCAATGTCAACAATGGCACTGAACTCATGTAATGGCAGGTGACAGAATGACTTCTGCTCCGAGAAAAAACATGAGCGAGCATCAATCGTCTCCGCTGGGAATGACTGGACTGGCATATGTAATGTTGCCTGCAGAACATCAGCAGCAAACGATGTTACTTGCAATTCTGCATCTAACGGCTGCCACAGCAGACTTAGAACGAGCTGAGAAATATCCAAAAAGTGCCAGTTAATCTGCTGAAGACTTGTCCATAATGTCTGTGGCTTGCTAGAGTACTGACTGCAACTGCTGCTTCGCGTAAAGGATACGAAGAACGCTGAAAAATCTGGCCACAATATTTACATTACTTACTTTCACATTCCATTCCTTCAGTTCTTCGACATGGATGTCTGATGACAGAATTCATCACACTGCTCTAACTATCAACTCAACAACGGCCCATCAGTGAAGTCTAACAGAGACAGAATGAGGAAAATGGCCGCCAACCAACTGAAAGTATGTGACATTAAACTAAGGTCCATTGAGCAAATAAGTTTAACAACGTCAATCCACTCAGCTATGGAATCAGATTCAATGTAAACAGAGCTGTCCCACGCCACTCCTCTGATAGTGTGAGCAGCATTTCAGCTATTTCAGGCCATAGCTGACTGCTTGCACATTCACACACGCGGCTAATGTACGTCGCTTCGGAGACTCACCATGAACTCACACCTTACAGTTTATGCCAAACATTATCTACCTTTAACTTCCGATATACTTATTGTCGTAAATTTTAGCACCCAGGCCTCAGGGTACTGTTCTGGTTCACTCGTACTGCAGGATTGGACTAACAACTTTGGAAACTTGGTTTGAGTTCCAGAGAATCCAACAAGATTAACTGGAAAAACTGTCACAAAAGGAAAGGGTTTCTTCCAGCTAAAAACTACTCCCTCAGTTTGATTCGTCCAACTGAGTAAGTGTGCAATGCAAAACTGCGTCACTGATTAGAAGCTGCCAGTGACTTTGTAACAAAATACTCCTCTGAAGGTGAAAAAAAACTATTACATACTTTAGTATCACCTGAACCTGGATCCTGCTGCATGCAAGCTTGGTGCTTGAAAAACACGGGGCAATGGGCGGAGCAAATTGAATGATTGGCGTTTAATGGCATTTTCTGCACAATAAGGCTATACTGTGCCTTAACAAGTTAAAGTTAAGTTAAAAGATTGATATCACTGAGATAGTTAAAAAAATATAACGTTTTGGAGAATGCTATATGTGTGAAAGTTGAGAGTTAGGGAACTATTGTTTTCTATAGTGCTCATATTTGGTGCAATTACACAGAATGGCGAGAGCAGGCAAAGTGCAAAATGGTGTTGTGAAATATTAAGAACAGACTAATATGGAGTCCACCAAAACCTCTCCTACTCGAGGGGCCACAAGAGTCAAACTCAGGCTGCTGTATGCGTCAAAAATTTTAATAATTGCAAAGGCTGAAAACTCTGTATGACAATACAGTGCATAAATTCTGAAGTTGTTTCCCAGCAATTTACGAAAAAATGCAACAATTCACCACAACTGATGCGCATCAACAGGTATGCTTGATCACACGAAAATAATTAAATAAAATGTTGTCTTGTGCTATGACAAATAACAAGGACTTCTGAATTAAATTGCCAAAATCGCCATAAAATAAAATTCAAGTCTGTGAACACATTTGGATAAAGAACAGTGCACAGATGCAAATTGAACAACGATCGTCTCAAGCTACTGAAAATCGAGAAGGCGAATCAAGCATTTAAATTCTGAGAGAAAGCCGACATAATAACTGAAATTAAAAGAGCAAATACTCAAGTAACAAAACCTACAGTTTTAAGGAAAATTAACGGACATCAAAACAGAAAACAAAGAGAAAATGTTGATATGAGTTGGCAATATGAATTTGCTGGTTCTCAACCTGTTAATGGCCAAGTACCGTTTGAAATGCAGCAATTCTGCACTGCAAACCATAAGTTTTTGTAGGAAGTGCTACAGATAAGGTCTGAATGGTTTGTTCAGAACATCACATTTTCAGTTCAAAAACTGTTCTTGGCGGTTGTGTCTTGTAATGTTTGACTGATCACGTCACTTTTATGGTCCCGCTGGTCTAGCCGTGTCATCATGTCTGAAACCTTTGCTCATCGTAATCAGCAACAAGTTGTGTACCTTGCCATTTCAAGTTATCAAAGAAACACATTTCTTTTGCATGTCCCTGGTTGGAAACCACTGATTTATTGCTGCGTAAGATCTCCATTTTCTGAGTGACATTTCTGACGTATTTTGACTCACATAAGCCTATTAAATGCAGTAATATCAACTAAGTTCGTTAATAATGTCTTGCAGTACCATTGCATTAAGCTGTTTTTCTTCAACTGGGCAATTGAAAACTCCATTTTGGTTTCCATCTCCCAGTCTACGCAAGTTCCAATCACCCACATGCTGCATGGAAGGCAATGGAAACCTACAATATGACCAACCAAACAGAACCCGAATAAATTTCTTCAAAACAGAAATTGGTCTCTTACAAAAATGCAAAACGTTAATGTTTGAATGTAAAGAGGGCAAAGTTTCTTGTTACAGATGACAGCACACTCATGTTAAAGACTGCATGGTTATGAATAAGTGTACCTGTAGTCTTTACATAAAAAACAATTTCATAAAATTTTTCTGATACATATTTGATACAAAAATCACACCGAAAATAACACGGTAAACATCATAAAAACGAAAATTTTAGCTAAAACAAAGTTTTTAATAAATTCAAAACGTTACTTTTAGTCAATACAAAACACCTGAAAACATAAACACGACTACTTAATGGCAATCTTTAAGTTTATGTTGTTAGGCTATTTGTTACCAATGGCAAACCTTTGTAAAAAAAAAGAGCTAAACAGTATATTTATAGCTCACATGCCCTTTCTTCCTGCCATCCAAATGACAAGTCAGGACAGTTAATATTGTAAAATGTCAACAAGTATCATTTATATAAACATTAAAGAATAAGTTTATGGTCCCATAAAATCAATCACATCTTCATAAAATAGCAAACAACAAAAATTTGGCGTCTCACAGTATCAGCTAACCAAACATCAAAATGGAAGAAAAACTTACACAACGAATAAGTTATTCAAAAATCAAAATATTGCACAAAAACAATAAAGATTAAACTTAAAACTCACTGCGTAAAATACAACATGTATAAGAGGCCATAAAATGCAAGCTGCACACATGATGCACGCACACAGAATGACAGACATTTAAACTGACAGTTAAACCAACTAATCATATTTGGAAGACATATCTATGAAACAGCATATGTACACAATCTCAATTCGAACTGCAGCAGAGCATGCAGACGCAACCATGCATTCGTTGAATATTCTTACTCTTTCGCCAGCAGTACATTACGTGCGTTGGCTCCCATAGGAATGCCATGTTTATGCAGAGTCTCGGTAACAGTCTGACATAGTTCTTTATTGTATGCGTCAAAGTCGAACACATTCTTGATGACGTTTACAACACCTTCGTCCGGAAATTTCTGCACTCGCACAGTCAGCATTAAAACCATCAGCATCAATCACTGAATATGTTCTAACAACAGTTTCAAAACTTACAAACGAAATAAGATCTCTATGACAGAATTTCATTTCAAAATATCAAAGAAAATGTTTGTATAAGTCTGCAAATTTAGTTAATTGAAATTCATACAGTTGAACCCACTTGTCATAATAAATAGCTTCTAGATAGTCAACAAAAAACAATCTGTAACTCCTGTTACACAGCAGAAATACCGATGAGTTTTACTGCCTAGAAATTTTTGACAGCATACTCTACCTAGAAAAATGCCACTAACTGGACCCTAAGTTTGACAGAATGTATGTATCTGGTTACTACAATGTTACAAATAACTACCAACAACAACAAATTGCATTTCATTAATGTAAGAAATATGAGCAGCAAAAAACAAGTTTCAAATTGACGTTAACATGTTCAGGACGCAGTTGTCACATGGTTAGCATGCCCAACTGTGGCACAAGAGGTCAAAAGACTGATCCCACGATGCAGACAATTACTGTGTTTTTCAAGAAAACCACTGCAATACACAGCTTTGTTCACCAGCTGCACACTTACTGCACTGTCTAGGTCAACTCAGCCTTCCACCCTCTGAGGGACAGTAAATGAGTATCAACCTGATGGTTGAGTAATAATACCAGTGGCGATGGGTGAATGTTCAGTCTATAGCAGCCTACAGGCAGACTCAAAGGTCAAGTTTGCATCATGCCTACAAGTTGGCGGCCACCTGATGCTGACCAACTTTCACTCAGATGACCCAAAGTGAACTCTCGCATATGGCTTTGTGCCACAGATGACAGCACCATATATATCATTATATGTATCCTGTATAGGCCTATTATTATTATTTTTTCACCAACTAGCACAAAGCTGTTTTATTATTATTATTGATATAATCAGAGTGAAATTTCGTTTATGAGTAACTAACAAATCGATGTGGCACCAGAAACTTAGTACAGCATATCAACTATGAAACAAAATTATGACTATTAATGTCCTACTGTTATGTATGACAGCAGACAAAACAAATTCCATCTACCTCCAGATGTTTGACAATATTAACAACTTCTCGCGTTGAATATGGGTAGCTGATGAGTCCTTGGTCTGCCATTGTACGCAGTTCACTGAATGCCAAAACTAATCGTTGTAGCATTTCCTCCGGGACGTGCGGTCCATACTGCTGCAGCATTGACATTTCAGACAACACGTCGGGATTGTCAATAGCATGACAACTGAATATGTCACCTACAACAACAACAGCAGCAGCTTGTCACTTCATGCAAATGCGCCACTGCGCTACAGTGAAAAGACTAACAAAACATTCGCACTGCAGTACGTTTGTGGCATAGTTCACTTTGGGATCTGTTGGAATCTACATTTTCAACATAATTAGCTGTCATGAAACAAGTACAACGAGAAAGTTAAATGATATTACACTTTGGTGTATGAAATAATATTTGTGAAAGCTGGCAGTTAGAAAAGAATGGTTTCCTACTAATTTCATAGTTTATGCTTGTAAATAAAATGTCTTCCATTGTCAAAAAAAACATTTTTCATGATACAATCAGAAGTACAGTTTTTGTGTTTTAGCAGCATGTAAGTTTGATTATAAATCACTTCCACCAATTTTCTCACGTACAACTGTGGCCCAGCAACAGCAACAACACATTTAAGCAGTAATTCTAAAATTGTTCTACTGTTAGCCATGACTGTACCTGCCTGTTTTACACTACCCTCAATGCAGCACACATTTGGTTTCAACTCACAGTAAAGATCAAATTCCAATGACAAAAAGAACCTCAACAGTCACTCAATCAGTAGGAATGTTATATGATTTTCTCCGAGTGTTCAACAGTAACTCTTGTACAATGCATGACATACTGCCACTTGTTTCTAATCCACGAGCTTAACCCTGAATGAGTGGCAGCGACGTAGTTTCTGGTCTAACACGCAATATGTTTCACAGGTCATGCTTGAGTTCCAACGGGTAAGCTGTTTTTTAACACCAGTTATAACTCTTACACTAGCTGACGAGCTTTCGCAAGTTACAGGACGTTACTATGACAGATAAACTATCGAGTTATTTGTCGAATCTGCCAGTTTTTGATATGCCATGTATATGTACTGCATTGTTGAATGGCCCATGTTGCAGGGAAGTGAAAGGAACATACAACAAAGCAGTTCAGTGACTATGTCAGAATAATATTCAGGTTTTAAAGGATTAAAAATTTAGGATATGTTCAGGCATTTTACATAGTCCAGCAATGTAATGGTTGGATGGATAACTGCCACAGTTTTATGTGCTGTAAAAACAATTGCATATTAATATCATGTTCAAATAGCATTACTGAAAATATGCAGCGCTGTTATGCAACGCATTTACCCATGGCTCCAAAGAAGTCATTTCCAAGGAATGGAAAACCCGGACGATTTGCCAAAACAATCATACGAAAGTCCGGATGTGCAAATATCACTGATGACGAACACTTTCGTTTTGACGAAGCTAAAATAATAACACAAACACAAGTGATTCAATAAGATGCCAGTGATGAAGTGTTAACTCTGGGTGACTACAGCTGCCTCATAAAAAGCATAGTACAAGCGACAATCTGGTCTCTCTGAACAGAGCCATCAAACACAGAATTCACATCACAGCCAAGTAAAATTCCAGTTTTCCTTAACACTGTCAATCTTAACGCTACCGCTGTGACAAAATGCCCGGCTGCAGCAGTTTCAAGTAGATTAATAACAACAAAAATAATTTATTACTGTGGTGGTCCAACATCAAGCCCCTATCGAATAATCAATAAATAGCATTAAAACGGCCAATAAATCTAGACTTTTGAGTCAAACTTGAGTGTAAAAGAAGCATTATAGAATTGAAGTTAGTATTAAATATTCTATGCATAACATAAGTGTTGCTGTAAGTGTGGACTTCATAGCTTCCAAGGCATGGGCGTATTTAGAGGGGGGGCGGCCCCCCAATCGAAGAAATTTTTGCTCCGTTTAAGGATAGCCTAAGTTCGTTTTTGCCAAACCACGTGTACAATTTGTGTAGATAGCGTGATAATTATGACATTTATGCATGACTTGACAAACTTTATGCATCTCGCATTATTCTGAACATCAAACGATCGACTCATCTACCAGACCACATACAGAGTGGCCAAAAAACTGGCACACTTTGTTTCATACACCTAAACTTAGTCAAATATTGACTGATGTTCAAACTTATTTCACTGTCAGAATCAGGAGAACATTTGTAATAATAATGCCAATAAAGATCCCACTACACCTCAAGTTTGTTGCTAAACTACCGTGTGAAATGTCAGTGTCTTAAAAGCAACAATTGAAAACAAGACGACTTCTGTAACAACACATTTGAAGAGTGCGTCGTCCAGCAGCAAGGCGGATACATTGAACATTTGATGTAAAAACTGCAGGATGCGACAGTTACTTCATATAATAACTGAGACAGTTAAACACGTTGTTTCCTGTTG
>Ga0056115_1001422_pt1 | contig 11366 bp, 7 predicted proteins | sample WorMetOlspDAHAB1_FD_77007 | JGI IMG/M metagenome (GOLD analysis project Ga0056115, IMG submission 77007) | Marine gutless worms symbiont microbial communities from Max Planck institute for Marine Microbiology, Germany - Olavius sp. DAHAB.1 ... | reverse complement strand
CTTCAGCTATCTGAGATTAATGAAATAATCTCAGCACTTTGCACAGTTGTTCCATAGCTTTCACGCACTGCACTATCTTTTATGCACTATTGTTTGGTTGTTTATATTGTACTCTGTGTACGAAAATAATAATAATAATAATAATAATAATAGACTGCGGCGTTAGTACGTGACTTTTTGTTATCAGTTATCACGCCCAGTTTTATACGCCCAAGAAAAGCTCATACTAATTGACATCACTGATATTTGCGGTCGAGGACAGCACAAGAATGTCATAGCGGAATGCGTCTAAACCGTAACAGTGTGTCATCAGTTACATTGTTGTGCTGTGCTGTGACAGATGGGGAACTGACAATTCCACCGGAGTTGCTCTGAAGTACTGGGTAAGTAAAAAAAATTAACAAGTAGTGTGTAACCTTAACATTTATGATCGAACAACAGTTTATTTCGGAGTTTGTTTAGCATGATGCAAGAAAACGGAAGTTATTGAGGAGTTAAGAACTTTCATCAGACCCCAATCGAAGGCAGTAGACCCTAAAATATATAATAAATGGGTAATCTTACACGTACATGACATGGGCAACCATTTTGCCAGTTTGGGCGTCTTGTCCTTTTTATTTCTGAACTTATGGGCGCAGGCACGCGACAGAGGACGATAACGACAGACACCTTGGCCAATCCATAATGGAATGGATTTCTGTGGGATTCCCCTAAAACTGTGCGCACAACGACATAAAACTGAAACAAAACAGTTTCGAAGCAGTTTCAAAACTGTTTTAAAGGAGGGCCCCATAATAATGCTTGCTGTTGGCACCGATGAGGTCACAGTTTTGATCGAGTATTGTCGCGCGGTGCGTGTCGGTCAGCTGTGCGCCAACTCGTGGGGTTCGCAGTGGGGCGAAGACGGCTACTTCCGCATCGCTCGAGGAGTGAACGAGAGCGGCATTGAGTCGTTGGTGGTCGGAGTCTGGATGCGTGTCGACGCCGCCTCACGCCGACGCAACGCAGTCTACGCCGTCCGCAAACGACGGCACCGACATCGCCGTCACCGAGCCACGCACTCTCAACAGTGATCGGGCGTCATCGTCCTTGCCGCGAACGCACCACACCTAATCGATTTTCAGTCACTGCGCACGTGACCACCCAACTGGAAATGCATCGTTTCGTACGCATATTCCTTGATCGGCCATTTTTCCGCCGCCGCCGCTAAGCTGCTGGTAATAAAACTGGCCAGCTATACGCACAAAATTGAAATTAAACATATTAAACAATTGTCCAGCTGATGGGAAAGGCTGGTTGGATGGATGGGATTTAACAACACTTTCAGCACAGTTAGACTGTATCGTGCCCGAAAAAAAATTATTGTTTGGTTAAAAGGTTGATATCGATAAGAAAATTAAGAGTTATAAAAGAATACGAAAAAGAGCATGGAAAAATACACAATTCAGTGCAACCCAGTAAACTATTACAGCTATCTTGGATTGGTTGCTTCTCACGACAATCGGCCAGGAAACGAGGTGGGCTTATTCTACGGCTCCACAGCCCACACGCAGCGGCCAACGGTGTGAGGGTCTGAGAACAGACAGCATTGTCGACGCTTATTTCCAGTTGAAAAATAGAACTCAGATTTCCACTAAACTTTACATATAGTCGTCGCATATTCGTGTAGGCCTGGGGTGCTAAAGTATGTTCTCTGCAATTTGGTTAAAATGCTGCTGTTGCGGTTTGTCACTGTCACTCCGCCCTGTATTGCTCGCACCGCCCCTGTAGTGTACGAAGTGCTGCAACATAGACAGTAAAAGATCGTGCGAAGTGATGCACTACCACTTAAACAGAGTTGTGTAGCAGACGGCGAAGTCGACCGACCGGAACTACCACAGATCAATGAATAGAATATTCGCCTTTCCTCTAACCTTTTCACCTTATCCGTGCCCTGGCGTCGGAAAAGAAGACCAGTTTACATGCACAGCGATATCGCAGATAAATAAATAAATTTACACTGTGAATGCGATAACTGTCTATGACTAAAACTGAAGAAATTAAATAATCGACAAAAATAACACCAATAAAACAGTAAATCACGATGTGGGACAGACAATTCAGGAATGTCTTCATACTGAACTCAGGGAGAAATATAATCACGAATAGCTTACATAGTCTAGTTGAGTATCACCATTGGTGACCTTTTGTAATACGCGTGTTCTTGCATCTGCGTTTTGCTAGTCTGTGGCCAGTGGTCATTTTATGTTTACAAGCATAGTGAGACTTAAATAATTTACATACATTGTTTCTTTAATGGAATGTAAGTCTAAGTGTAGCAAGATGTTGTGCGCTTGAATGTAACTTTAAAAGATTAACATTATAGTACTAGCTGGCGATTGAGTTGAGTTATTTATAATAATAATAATAGTGAAAATATGAATACATACACGTGAGAATAACATTATCGTTATGACATCCTGACGTAATGTTTGCGTTACGTTTTTACACAACTGTATTCACTGGCCTACTACTAAAGTATGTTATTGTCAGTAGAACAAGTTACTTCGCCTACATGTAGGTGCTATTTCTCGTTTCCATTCTGTCAACTTCTGCAATACACTTTACTAATTGCAGTATAGAATCTACTTGTACATTTACTGTTTGCGTTCAACATGGTTTACGTGTGTGTTACACCTGTAGTACATGTAGCTACCCAGACGATGTAACATGGTCGCCTGGAAACGCGTAATTCAATTTCTAATAAGGTTACTGTGTGTAAAGTACGTGCCGTCGGACACAAAGCTTTAACCTACGTGTAAATTGTTAAGAGTCTGTCCTGTATGTCATTCCGTTTACATTGTACACTGATTACTAAAAACTTTGATGTATTTTCATAAAATATGTATGGACCAATTAGGTGTTGAAGTACTGTAAAATCAAATCCGGAATGTAGAACAGGATCTGTTATGTTTTACTGGCACCATAACACGATCGTGCTGTAATGATGAAGTTGCTTTTCGCACAAAAATGCAGGTGAAACCCATGAAATACAGTTATACAGACTGACATGGAAAGAAAACGGAACTAATACAACAAATCCAATAAAATGCGCGGTGCACGAACAAAATATAGATAAATCAATAGGCCTTAGTAGCAGTTTTTTTGTTTGTAAATCGGACAAACGAACACGCAATTTTCGGCCAGTACGTACAATGCAACTGAATTTCAGTAAACGAATCACCATGAGATCGTATAATAAAGTGTATATTTATAATAATGTCAAACCAATAAAGCACAAGTCTAAATTCTAGACCAGAAGGACAGAGTCACAAACGCGTGCGCTGTGTATACTGTGCCTCAATATCCAAATCTTCCGCGACATCAACTGCTTCGTTCCGTTGGCCTTCAGCTATTTTACTAATATTTTCGCTGACTACAACTGTATCTGACAAGTTCAGGTTGTCGTGGGCGCAGCGTTTGCATCTACAGCACAGAGTGGCAACCCTATCGTAAGGTTCAAGACTGCGCAGGGCCAGAGGCAGCCAGTCCCAACGACGCAGCACAACCGGAAGCCAGTCGGGACGTTTCGACTGCAGCACGTTGACGACGACGGCAACCACTATTAGTGCAGCGACGGGCACAATGGCAACAAGCAGCACGTACCAGCCAGCCAGCGACAGCCAGAACACTACCAGCGGCAAGACGAAGTACAGCAGGATGAGGTAGGCGACGGAAAACCACCGATGATCGGTCGTCGTGTTTCCGAGAAATTTCGCCAGCCGAACGGGCTGTCGACGCAGAACCGGAATCGGGTACCAGATGAGGATGCCGGTGATGTTGAAGAAGAGGTGGCAGAGGGCGACCTGGAGAGTGGAGTGGACCTTGCTCGCGTCGGCGGTGAACGCGGCCAGAAGACCGGTGACGGTGGTGCCGACGTTAGCGCCGAGCGTCAGTGGGTACATGCGCTCGACGCTGACGACCCCGACGCCGACGAGCGGCGTCAGCGTCGACGTGAAGACGGAGCTGCTCTGAACGAGGAACGTCACTCCGGCGCCCACCACCATCGCGACGTAGCCGGTGGCGACGGCAGCCCGACCGGGGAGGTCGGCGTTAACGGCTCGGCGGACAACGCGTTTCAGCGGGCCGCGAAGCATTGAATTGAGCACTTTGACGAGGAATAACAGACAGATGATCATCGCTGTCAGGGAAGCCACCAACAAGATGGCACCAACCGCCGCTTCGCTGAGACGTGCTGCCGGTAGACCGCAGCCGACGAACAGGTGCGTGCCTATTCAATAGCGTCGTTGATCAGTGCTATAGGCCTTCTCGTCTTGAAAAACCTATACTGTAGATTACGACATTTAGAAGTAGAGGGGCATTGTAAAGTCTTAAGACTGTAGGCGGGACGCTCATCTCTCTCTCTCATGGGCCTTTGAGCACGCGTGTAGATATACAATAGTCTGTGAGGCATGGTCAGACCCATTGCCTTCCCAGTTTCAGAGCATCACCGCCCTTCTACTAGACTAGTAGGCTACTAAATTATTATGCCCGGTGACAGAGGACCGTACTCGGCAATGCAGTGAGTGTACTTAAACACGCGATCACTTGATCACAAATCCGACGCTCTACAACGAGGCTAAACTGTGCTTATCTTATTCGCCGGCTAACCGCCACAGAAAAAAACACCACTGGCCTGTAGCCTTGTACGTGGATGACCTGTGAGATCACTCAGTCACAGGGGCGCGGGGAAGGCCGGGTCAGGAGGAGGGGAGGTCAGCTGGCCCCCTAACATTTGTAGCTGAGGTCAGAAATTGCATATGGCACTTATGAAAATCAACGTATCATGTTACATGATAAAACTGGATTTTTGACCTTGACCCACCTGTTGAAAAATGGTTCCCGAGCGCCTTCTCAGTCATCGCCATTGGTGCTGTTTAGTAGATCACTTTCAAATGTAAAATCATGCAATTTCAGACTACTTGGACAAGAGTTGAACATGGATTAGATCCATCCATGGATTGGACTGAGTGGGATGACTGCGACCCCGTTTTTAATTAGTAGCCTAATCATTGCAGCACCGTTGATGCTGTTTATTATGATTTATGAACGTTTAACTATCCCGCTTTTACTACGATTAAAAGTCACCATTAGAATAGTTAGTGGCACATAGTTTACGAGTTCGAGTTAATATAAGATATTTTATGGCTTGTATTGGATTGGGTCAGCAAAAATGAACCCATGTCCAACTCCAACTCAAACTCGAAGCAGAATATCCCGCAATTCATTGTAGACAAATTTCTGCTGACTCCTATAAATTTCTGAATAAGAACGGAACTATACTACATTGAGAACGATTACAATTCACTGAAATGACACTCAACGTCACTTACGGTTATCGGAAAACGCACAGTTCTGACTTCGACAGATCAGATCGAAGCAGATACGATTGTCTAATTCTTATCATGTTCCTTAGTTAGCATGGGCGTGAAAGAGTTTCCGATAATACGTGCTGTAACCTAGATTTTTGCCTGGCATTTTCTCATTCCTTCTGCGCTATGCACCTTCCCCGTTCACAATAATTATTCTGTATAGGAGTATCGCCGTCTTTAACGCGAGAATCCTGAATTATGTGGCATTCGCGTAGTAAAAACGTTTCTTGGTGACTTTTCGGCCGTTTTCATACACTCCACGAGTGTGAAAAGCGGACGCAGACTGCGTCAGACAGAATTCCAGACAAACATATCTTACATTTCGTTGAGTTGTCGATAACTTCGATCCACGTGAGAAGAGGATAACCAGTTTCGTTGGTTAATTTCACATTGTACGTGAATGCTTGCGATTCAACGGCTTTAGTGACTCCTGTCAATATAATGTATCACGGACGGATTATTTCAATAATGAAAAAATACTGCAAATTTTAAAGTATTGCACACACAGGTGGCCAAAATAGGTCATGACGAAAAAAGCAACAGAAGCAGTTGCAAACGCTACAGACTATTGCCGACAGCTTACTTGATCTACTACTGTACAAAGAACAACGTCATTAGCTATCAGAATATTCTTACCATCAGTTACTTTCATCACGTACTTTGCTGATATTTCTTCGCAGTAAAATTTGACAAGTGGAAACTTCTGCTTGTCGGTATTGTGTGCGATCGCCAATATTACATTCTTGTCAACCTGTATTCACGTTAAATTATTGTAGAAATCGTTATGCTTTACAAAATATATCAAGTTAAGTGCTTTATAATATTAGGCTATAAAAGGTTTATTTGGCACTAAGCAACATCGCTTGACTTATGCTGCGTTTGAAGAAGAATTGGAATTGGTGTATTTTAATGTAATTATTACAATGACCTATATAAACTTCACTTAAGGTCATTGGCAATACCGGTAATACTTGTCGACTAAACAACACCAATTCCTTTTAGAATCCACAGCATGGGCTTATCCATAATTTGTGTCATTTGTGCATAATCATGCCGTTTTCCCACGCCACACTGAAGCTTATTTGACGTCAAAGTGAAAAGAGTGTGACAGATATACCGGTAGCCTACGAATTGTGAACGGACAGATGGTAAGAAAATATCAAATTTCGCACTTTGCAAAAGTGTGACCGTAGTGTGGTAACAAAATTGACGTAGTTTAACCGACGAGTGTGTTTGAATCACGTTTACTTTTTCAGTATGTTTAAGTGTTTAAATAGGTTATGATTAAACAGTGTTATTGCATATGCAAAACGACGATGATAGAGGATGCAACTGATAAAAGATGAAGATAAAAAGATAAACAAACTACCTCAATGATACGTTTTGTGATCGGTTCGGTGAGCACCTTTAAGAACTGTGGATTAGCAGTGTCCTGTGCGTTGCTGAGACGATTGATCATTGGCGTTGTCAGGTGATAGAGGAAGCCAGCGGCGACCTCTACCGGCAGCAGGATCAAAACTGTTAACCAGTTGAACATGTCGTGAACTGCAATCATATCGGCAAAATTATCAACACTTCGTTTCGCCTTTGATGTCACCTCGGTTAATTCGTTAACAACAAGTTTTAAGGCGCCTTTGTCGAGCCAAAAATCACAATTGGTTCAAAACTTGCTCGGGGTTAAATTTTTTTCACTGCATAGCGGTTCATTCTGTGTTCTCTGATGCAATGTTGGAAAAGGAAAAGCGGCGAATCACGACTTACCGTGCAGCAGTGTTGATGCATGAATTATATAAATCCTGGTTGCAATCAAATCACTTCAAAATGCCAAATATTGTAGGCCTATAGAAAAAGGCGTCGCACACTTGGACTTCGTTATATGCACTGCACTTTCCCACTCCAGGACCTCATCACTATGAATCATAGAACTAATCGATTGATTACTTATCCAACGCTTTCCCACAGTTCACGACGTTGAGTTATCGATAACTTCGATCCACATGAGAAGCGGATAACCAGTTTCTGTCGCAAGCAGAATTGTGCCCGATTACAAAACTGATATGGCCTGGAACTGTGTACAAAAAAAAATAAAAAGTTAAGTTACACTGCGCTGCTATAAGCGATACTGATATACTGAACTTAACGGATTTAACGGATTTAACGGAGTATCGTAGGTTAAGTAGTCGCATGACCTGTGGCTCCAGCGAATGATCTTCGAAATGTATTTCGGTCAGTGGACTGAGTCAGGGCTACGATGGTGTTTGTTACTGTTGTTCCGATGTTTGCGCCCATTACCATCGGAATCGCCTGTCGAACTCCGAAAACTACACATGAACACAACAGAGAATGATGCAAGCCGAAGGTTGCATGCTAATGGCACCATCGCATTTCGTATAAGCCTATAAAGTACAAACCAGCCAACGTCTCAGCATTTTTCGCCTTTAAGATGCTTTACACGTTTTTCTTTATCTCTATTAGGTACATTTGCAATGTAATCCACCCTTATTCAGACAGAACGTGAAAATAATCATGCAATTAAGACGGTTGATGCATTCGCATATTTTCGTGACTTCGTATTCCCGCGCACATCATAATTAATAATCATATACCATGATTCTACCAGCACCGCTAGCCTTACGGGCAATGCTAATGCACGCAGTATTGTGGGCTATAAATGCGATATGCAATGTGGTAGTGACCGACTTGATATAAGCAAAGCAACCGTTTACGTATACGTCCTCGCAAAATTCTCCACCATTTGCGTATGTCACATCTGTGACTTCTTCGTGTCGATAGCTTATTTCAGACGATAGATAGCCTACTACAATGTAGCCGAAATAGCAGCTGATAAGGTATGCGAAAAAAATTATTCTGAAAAAAAGTTTGAACAGTAGTCGTCAGGATCTAACAATTGTTGGCAGTGCAACTGGTCCTCCCCGTGCACGGGACTAGGACAAGTGTGGGAAAAGCGATGGCGTCTAGTGGAAGAGAAGGGCTAATTAAAAATGTCTTCCTATTCTCCGGACGCAAAATGGACTAGTTGTCATTTTAAGTCAGCCGTTTCACGTTATTAGGCCTGCGTGGCCAACCACCGGGCCTCTTTTTATCCGCAAAATTACAGCAGTTTGAATTTCGCAATTAGAGTGTTCTTTCTGCAGCGATATATGGCAATTAAACTGTTTGCGATTGCGAACTGTTATTTCTGTTTTGCTGTTTAATGCATCGTCTCAGCTAATATGCGCCTACTACTACAAAAGTGTACTGTCGCCAAATTAAGTGCATAACGAGACTTGAATGTCGCAGTAGCAAGAGAGGCAGACCTCCTGCTCCGACGAGGGACACAATTATCGAAGTAGACGTGGAAGAACTCTGAACAAGAACTGTAACAAGCACGCCAATCATGAGGCCACACACGGGGTTGTAGAGCACTGACGACGTGAACAGGTTTCCCGTCACCCGACCTGCGCACGTTGAGCAAATTGCTGTTTTTTCAATAATTTCATTTCTCTTATTATCAGTCATAAAAGTCGACGAATCCATACAATAGGCCTATCAAAATCTTGAATCAAACACAAAATTTTATGCCGTGCAGTGACATCGTTGAACTTAGTATAAAATAATGTCGCCGTGGTGGGAAAAGTATCTCGAAATTGCTCCTAGACTTAGCTATGGGCCTATTGTATATACACTTATAGTGTAATCGAAAAAAAAAGTTTTCGGCTTACTCATTACCTACCGTATTTATTGACTACGCCTTTGTCTCAATATTTCGTATCGGGTCATGCAGGTCAAGCGGTCGAGTTCGACTTGCAGTCTGTCGCTATTACAGCAGAAGTCAAATAGCACTCACCACTAAGCAGTTGAAACGAATCCTGAAGTACGGACAGGGAACATACGAAGAAATAGAGACATCCTAGTCCAACAGTAAGCCTGATCGCCGTCCATAATAATCTTAAAGTCTTTCTCCAAAACGACAAATCTTCAACATAAAGTTAAGCGAAGTTAGTTATCGGTTAAGGTCACAAAACTAATGCACTGATATATCTGAACTATTTTATAGTGCGCCCGAAAGTTGACCAGCGAGCTGGCCTACTTAGTCTGCCGCACTTAAGAATTTTTGCCATTCACACGCGCTAATTTTTTTGTTTTTTGTTTTTAATTTAAACTGATTTATATAGCGCCATAAGGTTGTCCAACGCCCTAACCACTGCGCCACCGAGCCATGTAAAACATAAAACAGGCAGTTTTTGTACATGAATTTATGATTATTTTTTCGGATTTTATAGTAAGCCTAAATAGAAGCTGACACGTGCCAATCACTTTGATGGCGCTGTAACTGACCACTGATAAGCATTGCTGTTGGACAGCATTTAGGCCTAATGAAGGATCACCTGTCCAGTTGACGATATCCACATCTTCGTCGGCGAGGTCCCATGGATCTACATCTGACTGTGGACTGTCATCCGACGAGAATGTTATCGGCTGCAGGCTTCTTTCTTTCGTCTGATTCGCCGAAGTTGCTGGCTCCCCCGAAGTCATGTCTGCGGCTCAGGCCTACACGACAACGCCAAAGTTCCAGTCATATTCACTAGTGCAGTGACATCAATGAACTGGACATGAAACCACGCCGCCATTCAGGAGGTATACTTAACATGAACAGAGTGGGATAATTGGGCTTAAATGCCTATATATAAAATATTATGCCAAGGTAATTGACAGACTGTGTATTGTCATCAGTTTGCAATTGCAATCACACCTACATTCACGGTGCTGTAACACGCATACACAATACATCCAACATGCAGCAGTATATAACTATGTTACACATCCCATAGCGTTTGAAAGTGGCTACAAACTAACGTGTATACAGTAGGCCTGCACACTGCATGCACGTACAAGATAATGTGATCAAACGATTTATCGCCTCTCGAATGAACACCACTTGCTGATTAGATCACGGAGTGTCCATAAATGATACTGTCTGTAGCAAGTAGGCCTACATTTATGCGTCGATCTCGGTATGTAACCGATAATGCATTATGCGATGTTTTGTTGACTATAGGCCACACAGCCGTTTGCACACGACTTGATGAAATGTGCTTTTCGTTCAAAAACTTGGCATGCTTAATTGTGGACATTGTGTCGTACTGAAACGGTGAACTGGACCAGTCACTGATACGAAACGGCGATGAAGTTAAACTGTAAAATTTTACCGCCGATTGTTGGTAAGGCTTAGGCGGCCTATATTGAACGTCGTTATGCCTTACTATGACAGATATTGACGTAGGCCTACTCCATTTATAGATATTGTGTTAGGCGGTTAGGCCGGATGTGACTATATTTCAGCAGCGCAACTATTTTGACACTTTTGCAGAGCCTATACAGCAAATTTCAGCGATTGCACCCGATGAAATGCTAGTGAAATACCGCCATTTGTTGAAGGATTAAAACATGTCCGTAATCACGTAATAAGATTTTTGAGTCGATCGTAGTACGCATAATCACGGCTTGTACGATAGTACAAGCTGTTGTATAAGCCATGAGCCTTGTCAATGGGAGAGGGCGATTTTCGACCCCCTCAGCTCCGAGACTCCTGCACCGATTTTCATGAAACTTTAAATATATAACTACTTCTCGGACACGACCCCGTATGCAAAATTTCAGGGGCCTGTGTCGACGTGGGTGGTCTGGGCAAATAGCCAGTTTGACGCATGAAAGTTTTTGTCCTTTTTTTCCTTTCTTAGTCACGCCCACAGGTCGCATTTTTGGACACATCCCGACGCTCTATACGTCATTATGCGTCGTTCCGGCAAAGGAAGTGCCTTTTGGGGGTTAAAAAAATTAAATTTGAAATTTGACCCCTTTACCCCCGAAAAACGTAAAAATTGGGACTTTAAGCTGGCGGTCAATGGAAAATTGTAGTCGTCCTAACTCTGGAACGGTAAGTCATATCATGTT
>Ga0056115_1001421_pt1 | contig 11366 bp, 5 predicted proteins | sample WorMetOlspDAHAB1_FD_77007 | JGI IMG/M metagenome (GOLD analysis project Ga0056115, IMG submission 77007) | Marine gutless worms symbiont microbial communities from Max Planck institute for Marine Microbiology, Germany - Olavius sp. DAHAB.1 ... | reverse complement strand
ATACAGTATTAACATTTTGCTTCAGCTTCTTGGGGACGTCGTCGCAGACACCATTTTAGCATAAGTTGACGCTTGTCGGCAACTCTAGGCCGGCTATATAAACGTATTTTTAAAAGTTTAATGACACTTCACTCCAGATTTAATTACCACATAAGATAAAATATGTTTTTTTATATTTACATAAATATGTTTATTTTATGCACATAAGGCTTTGCTGCTGCCAATTAGTATGAACCCTGTTAATTGCGCATTTGCGCGTAGCATGGTAGCTTTGTCTTCTGCCTGACAAAATCCTTAAAAATTACATGAGAACGTCAACACTTGAACAATAATTTAACGGTAAACCAAGTTTCTATATATAGGGTCTTAAGCAATAATTAACCAGTTTTAGATATAAACCGGCGAAGGCATGCCCCCTAACAGTGTCGTGTGCCCCTCCACTTAAGGGGTACTTTAAAAAGTGGAGGGGCACGACAAAAATTTTCCCGGCGCTTCGCGACGGACATGTGACCCCACTATTCGTTCCGGCGCCACTGCCCACGATCCACGGTTAAACAACGTTGGGCTATTAGGCCTATACTGCAATCTATAATCGTAGTGTACATAATTTAAACTGAAAGCTTCTCTGGCAGTCCGGCATGAAAGTCAAGTATGTTACCACAGTACCACTCCGCTGAGAAGCGCTTCCAGGGGGAGCTGAAGCGCTTCCCCCAGACCACCGAACCGCAATAAAGGGGCCTACTTCTAAGGGGAGGGAGTGGAAGGGAGGGGAATAGAGGAAGAATGAACAGGAGAGGAAAAGGAGGGGAAAGGAAGAGAGGGGAAGGGAACTGGTGTCCCCATGACTTTTTTGCACGACGCCCCAGCAGATAGTGTGCAAAATGTTTATCGCAAGATAGTTTTCTTTGGGTTAGTGGGTTATTTGAGACTTTCGAGTAGCAGAACACCTCGATACAACATCTAGCACTAGGAATAAAAGAGTTTGTAGTCGTTCTTTTCGTTTATGGTCACAATATGACAAAACCATTTTCGTTGTGTTCTTGTTTAGTCATATGTCTTCCTGTACTCTGCGAAATATTTTGCAAGTTCGGATTCGCCTTTGACGAGAACAACTGCCAGATCTGCAAGTGTAACCCTGACCCATGCGCTGTAAGTCCGCATATATACTTCGCTTTCAGTCACACTTAATTTTAGTCACTCTGGTCAAACCATCTACATCACTCACAAGTCACTCAGCGCTCCTTCCGACATGCTTGAAGTCATCTTTGGAGCCACATCAATCAGAATTGGAGCTACATCAATCAGAATTCCTCATCCAAAGTGTTCATCCCCCTTTGAAATATTTTCCGGTCAGAAGTTGAACTCCAACCTCATGCGTGATTTAGCCAACCGCATGACCATCTCGGCACAAACTTTCTATACGCGCATTTATTGTTTTCCAATCCGTTAATTTTAACTTGAACAGTTGGTTTACCACGTTTTACTTAGCACTAGTAATAGACGCTTTACAAGTGACGATGACGACGACGGTGACGATGACTGTTGTTGTTGTGGATGTTTTAGAGCACCCTCTGTCGAGTTGGTGAAGTGTGTCAGCCAGTTAAGGTGCACTGTTCGGTCGAACCGTGTAACCCTCCATATCAAGGAATCTGCGTGAAAGGTAAGTGACGATGACGTTGAATTTCAGCCTATTTATTAGAAGTTATCCGTCCGTAGCGAATGATCGCTTAGGTGACTTTGCGTAAAATGGGCGTAGCCACGGGTATAAATGGATTACCCCCATAGTTAGATAAGTCATCCCATTTACACGACAGTGACCATGGCGTTGAACTGAATGTTAACCTTTTTTGGTAATTCCCCATGTCAACCAACATTGTGTACACCCAAACCGAATTTCTGCTACGCGCCCCTGTTGCGAAACGCTGGATTATGAACTGACCTGCGTCTTAATTCGACGTGCACGGATTGTGAGTGCACTTCAGTACCGTATTTGCATACTTAGGGGCCGACGCCCCCTGGCTCCCCTGGTAACGTGCCTGACGTAATGTCACAAGTCGGTTCGGCGCACAACTTAACCCACATCCGAAAAACTCCGCGCTATACATCTCAAGCAATATAATTTGCGAAGTCAGTCACTAACTCAGCAGTTCAAGACTGACAAAGCGAACTTATGAAGATTGGTCAACAGGCATAATTTCTTATTGGAGGCAATGCATTATAAAGAAACAAACTCAAGTTTGCTCTGTTTTTGTCTGAGGATTTGAGCTCCTGTATAATATGTGCGTTTGACCGCCCTCTTTTTTAAAGGTTTGGCCCACTATACTGAAGGATTATGTGGTTTCTTTTGCAAAAGATGCAGCACATATAAGACAGATAAATGTAAACAGCAGTGAGAAACAAGAGTACACAATCAAACTAGATTAAGCCCAACAGACAAAAAAACTAACAAACTGGTTGTTCGTTATTATTTAACAGTTTAACTACAAACTGTACGACCTGTCTTTTTCCTACAGTTCTACTTAACTCAACCGTTTGTTTTATACACATGAAAAGTTCAACTGCGACATGATACGAAATGACGCCGCAGATGAGTTTGTTGTTATACCTTATAGCTCACTGCTTGGCATTGCTTACGCCACTCATTCTCGCCCACGCGCTCCAATACTGTCCGTTGCTCTCATCCTATAGGCCCATGTTTCCTTTCCATAAAAACAAACTTCAAAAGTATTTAAACACACCACCTGTTTAAGTCTATGTATAGTTTTTATTTATTTTTTTATTTTCTAGGTGTACAGTGTTTTTTATATTTGTCTACATTTAAAACTTTCTTTTATGTGTAACAGATGGTGAGCATGACACGTGTGTTCGTATATTAACGGTTGGTTATTTATTGCAGACAAGTGTCCAGAACTTCTGTGTGACGTTCACTGTGAATACGGTCACGTGCTCGACGAGAACGGATGTCCAACGTGCACCTGCCATAATAATCCGTGCGACGTAAGTTTGCCATTCTCAGATTATTTATACCGCGATGGACCATTTAAAATCAGCGGAAAGCTGGTGGTTCAACCATTGGCGTAGCCAGTGGGTGGTAAGAATGGCCAAAGCCACCCATATCTGGGAAAATTTTCTAGGCAAAAATAATGTGTCTGTTTCGACTGTTTCCAGTGCGGCACGCCCACATAACTTTCTGCTATAATTCAAGTTATTCAGCTACCGATTTTTCTGTTAATACAAGTAGTTTTGAATAAAAAAACATCTTTTCATTTAATTTTATAATTTCGTATTTCGTAAAAATCTCTCACTCAAGTCGAAGTTGGTAGGTCTCCCAGTGTGGCCACTCCTAAAACATTTTTTTCTGGCTATGCTAATGAGTTCAACGCTGGTAGAACGAACCACGTGATCAGGAAGAGCGCAGAACCGACTTTGTGATAGAACAGCAAAACTCCGCACGAATGCCACGTAAAATAGCTGCAAAACGTTTGGAAGAGCTTGTGGAGACATGGATCTCCAGCAGCATAACTTACCTAATTTAATATAAACCATCCAATTTTGCGCGATAGTTGACAGCCACTTTTCACCATTTTGATCCAATTAGCCTGATTTTTCTTCAATGTCTCCCTCGTCTTCCTCACCAGTGCTAAATTTTATATCACATAAAATTTTCTATTTCCAGGGTTGCTAATTTTAGCTCTTGTTTCGATCGTTCTTGTTTAGAAAAATAAACTGGATGTGTTCTCCGACATCGATATTCCGTCCCATCCCGTCCTCATTTTGGCTGTCGGTTAGGACTGGCTGTATAGTAGGCCTAACTAGTAAGCCAAGTTATACTGTGACAGCACTTCATTAATTTAATTGTCTTTTATACACCTAAACTGACATTGTGACTTGCTGTACAGACACGCAGATGCCCGCCCGGTGATGTGTGCAAGCCAGTGAAAGCGCAGTGTGATCAACCAACGTGCGATCCGCCGTCGGTTGCCACTTGTGTTCCAAGGAGTAAGTTGATTAGCATGTTTTCACTCACATAGACTTTACAAATGACTGGTAATACAGTTATGTAATTGCTATTTTGTATGGTGGCCGTAATCACGTGAACAATTTCTTCTGATAACTTTTTAGAGCTAAGCCAGTCTCCCACAAGCTCATGGTTTTTTGACCAGTAGCAGGTTCTAATGCTATACGACAACCACAAATCAAATTACGTGTCAACTACGTACAACGATCGATATTTTTGTCGACACTTAAGTGTAGAAATGGCACCTCTGCCACCTGCTGGTGTAATGTGTATAGCATTCACAACGGTTTAAATATCCATTATAGCACGACTAGCAATATTGCATATAAAAACGTAAACGGTTGTCAGCAAACCTACCAAAAACTAGTATATTCACGTCACTTCATGAATATGCAATGCCGTACTTGCTTTGATTCAATAATCAAGAGTTATTAAGCGCATTTGAAGCCGCTAATCTCAAAGGGTTGTGAGCGTCTTTTTTTCGCTGTTGGTTTTTTGGTGAAGCTAAACCAGGCAAGTGCCCGTCTGTTCCGTCGAATCTCACTGGAGTCGTCTGTAAACCGATCGACGAATGTAGCTACGACGCCGACTGCGATGGAAACTCCAAATGCTGCTCAAACGGTTGCAGGCAGACCTGCCAAAGTGTGTAGCCTACACGTGACGTCACTTATTTATTTGTTTAAGTAATAATTTCTTTGGAACAAAACATTATCCTCTAGTAAACATAAAACACGAAACAGATCGAAACAAAGTGGACACAGGATGAACCATGAACCGTTAATATGTGCCAACCGCCCATAAACAGTGAAAAATTAGGAGATTTTGGCGAGTCAATAACGTGTACACGCCTTTTGAACTATTGACAGAAGAAACAGGTACAACTCTGTAGCTGCCAGCGTCTCTGTAGCCGCCTAACGGCATTATGGCGCTATATAAATTTCGTATTATTATTATTATTATTATTATTATTATTACTAACAACTCGTCTTTAACTCCTCGTCTTTCGTTTTGCTACCTATATTGACGTTTACATTTTTGGTGACACTTAACGTTTTTTCTCATTATCCCGGATAGTGTGCAAAATGTTTATCGCAAGATAGTTTTTTTGGGGGTTAGTGGGTTGTTTATGAGTCTTTCGAGCAGCAGAACAACTCGATACGACATCCAGCATTAGGCATAAAAGAGTTTGTAGTCGTTCTTTTCGTTTATGTTCACAACATGACAAAACCATTTTCGTTGTGTTTCAATATGCTCGTATGTGTTTTTGTATAGTCATGTGTCCTCCTGTACTCTGCCATATGTTTTGCAAATTCGGATTCGCCTTAGACGAGAACAACTGCCAGATCTGCAAGTGTAACCCCGACCCATGCGCTGTAAGTCAACATATATACTTTGCTTTCAGTCACAGTTGACTTTATTCATTTTGGTCAAACCATCTTCGTCACTCAAAAGTCACTCATCGCTCCTTCCGACATGCTTAACCTCATGTTTGAAACCAGCTTCTTACATCACTCAGAATTCCTCATCCAAAGTGTTCATCCCCCCTGTGAAATATTTTCCGGTCAGAAGTTCTACTCCAACCTCATGTGTCGTTTTGCCAACCGCGTGACCATCTCGGCACAAACTTTCTATACACGCGTTTATTGTTATTCAACCCAGTTAATTTTAACTTGATTTTAACTGCTCTTTAGGTTTACCACGTTTTACGCAGCACTAGTAATAGACGCTTACAAATGATGATGACGACGACGGTGATGATGACTGCTGTTGTTGTGGATGTTTTAGAGCACCCTGTGTCCGGTTGGTGAAGTGTGTCAGCCAGTTAAGGTGAACTGTTTGGTCGCACCGTGTGACCCTCCATACCAGGGAATCTGCGTGAAAAGTAAGTGACGTTAATGTTGAATTTCAAGTTATCCGTCCCTAGCGAACGATCGCTTAGGTGATATTGCGTAACAGGGGTATAAATGCATTACCTCTGAGTCATTCCTTCTACACGAGTGACCATGGCGTTGCACTGAATGTTAACCTTTTTTGGTAATCCCCATGTCAACCAACATTTTGTACACCCGCACCATTTATGGCTACGCAGTGTTGTGAAATGTTGGATATAAACCACTAAACTGCGTCTTAATTCAACGAGCACGGTTTCTGAGTACAGTATTTGCATGCTTGATTAAACGAAAGGGTTTTATGTAAGCGAATTATGATATTTGGTCATAGTTTTTAAGTGCTGCGTGTATATAATGTGTTGAATGTGGGTGTGTTGTATAGCTAGTTTGTTGTCTGACATGGAATTTCAGTAATCCGCAGCAAATTTAGATTTTTCTTTACATAAAAAGTATCAAAATAGGCTTTCACTAAGTCAGACCTCTGGTTTATTTCGTTATGATATTGCTGTGTTTTGTTGTGCTGCTTCTGTATTGCTTTGAGTGTGATGTTCGATAGAAATAAATGAAGACTTTCGTGCAAAAGAGCTTCAGTCCTGCTTTGCAAAGGGAATTTGAGTTTAAAACACCTGAAATGCAGCGTGGGGGCATGAACTTCATTGTGTCAAATGAGGTTGTAATGACCGAAAACGCGCTGATATTTCATGCCAGTATTTTGTCAAGAAAATTTGTGTTAACATTCGCCGCTATTGATACGCTTTTCACGTTGTTATCGTCGCAATATGTCGTATCGGCGATGTCAAACTTGTGTGTTCCGCGGGTATTCACTTTCGTGCTACATCAAAATATGAAACTTCTCAAGCTACTATTTTGCTGTAACTACATTTCCATAGCTGTTATTTTAAGGCCTACTTCCACAATTTGCACGTATGTGACTCAGTAGTCCTATGTGGAAAAAAATGGGGAGGGAAAAAGTAGCGTATATAGACTTATTGCATGGAAGTCTTCAAAAATACAAACAGGGGCGCACACAAAAGCTTTTTAGAATTAGAGTGCACATTCCCAGAATATGAGGAAAATGAAGCGCACGTCAATTCTTGCAAATAATATTCGCCCATGAAATAGTATTGAAATTATTTATAGATTTTTTTATATATTGTTATTTTGCGCAGCTGACGTATGCCCGCAAGTCAGGTGTTCTTGCAACTGCGGACGGAGCGGATTTCGTCGTGACGAAAGAGGATGTCAGACTTGCGAGTGTAACTACCCGTGCGAGGTAAACCAACATCATTTTCTACACAAAATTAGCTTAGTCGAAGTCCTCGGTGACACCACAAGATCACCCTTTCAGTGTTGGTGTAATAGGACCATCAGCTTCCGACCATTGCTATGTCAGTAGGTTTGCTATGCATTTATTGGACTCCTTGACTATTTAGTATAGACCAAGACAGAAAACAAAACAAAATAAAACTAAACAAACGCTGTCTTCCTGACCACTGAGCCACTGTTGGCGGCGTGGTTCAGTGGTTAGGACGTCTGTCTTTCGTCGGCAGACGTTCCATGATCTACGCCTGATGATATACGGTTGACTGTTGATCACTTTTTGGGTATTCTGTCAGCCATAGGTCAGTTAACTGGGCCAACTCCGCCTTCCGTCGCTTCGGGGTCGCTCAATGCGTAATAATCCATGGATTACGGGGGTGGAGACAATTAAATGACAGACCAGGGCTGCGTATGGCTGCAGGTCAAAATCCGCGGGCGCGGCCAAGGCTGTTCGCCTGTTTTGTCTGTAACACAGCACCGCGGCAGTAGTGTATGCTGTTACTTTTGCGTTCACCTTTTAAACATCCATACTCTCCCACGACAGACGGTACGTTTTGTAAATATGCGCGCCGGTCGACGATGTTGTTGCAACAGGCTTCAAACACTCGTAGCTGCTACGAACAAAAGTACCGCTAAAGCTGTCCGCACAACTGAAATCAAACTGAGATAAGACAGAAATAAAACAGTTCTCTTTCTCTTTTATTTAAGTTGTTGTGAGGATAGCTTAATAAGATTTGAATTCTAAGTGTAGTTTGTCTGCAAACTGCCAAGTAAATTCGCCTAATATCCAAACGTGTCGAAATTCACAGTCAAGGTACATCATTCTCTCTACTTGTTAGTTAGTTAGTTAGTTAGTTAACGAATAAGGCCATATTGCGTGCTCTTGTTTAGTTCATGTGCTGCAGCTGTTGTGTGGGTCCGTTTTTGTTCTGATTGCAAAAAAATGTTCATGTCTGTTATTCACTGCTCTGTCGATATGCAACTGATGCCATTTTCCTTTAGTTTTCTACTGTCTGTGTGTTGCTACCGCTTAAAGACGAATAAAAGCTGTTCAATAACTAATGTAGCATAACATTTTACAGATTAAAGTAACTGATGTTGCCGTTATGTGTTAGTGTCATCAATGTGCGCGCAACGAGAAATGTGTCGTGAAGTTTCGTCGAAGATTTTGGTGCAGAAAAGGATCCAAGCGTCGTCATCCGTACGCCGTCTGTGTGAACAGTATGTCGACATTATTTTGCTTTATTTCGTTAAACTACAGTGTACATGTTTATTAAGTTTGACGGCTGGATAGCTTCGTCAATCGTGAACATCATCATCGTGAAAAACAGTTATTGTGGAGGGCTCATTAGAATGTGAATATCAGTGCGTTATAACATAATAGCCCTAGTAAACCTAAAATAACAATAAACAAGATATAACTAATATTTCAATCAAATTTAAAGTTAAAATATAGTCAGACAACACCAAACGCTTGTCTGGATAGGGTTTACTCATATTGGGACAACTGCAGTTATTGCCTTTTTTTGTTCCTGTCAATAACTGGTTGCTATTCTTGTGTTGCCTATGTTTTATGGTGATTTCCCGAATATAACGATGATTATGTCTTCCAAACTTCCACAGTAAGGCGTTCTTCTGATAAATTCATAATGTTCACGATAGTTGCCATTATTGACGTCTAGTCGTTTAAACAGGCAGTTACTGTTCGGCACATACATTTGTCATTATCGTTTACAGAATGCAGCGATCGACCGTGCAACCTGCGATGCGCCTGGGGCTTGAAGTATGATGATTTCGGATGTCAGCTGTGCGAGTGTGCGGAGAATCCATGCAACGTACGTACTTCACTGTTTCAGGAAAACCGTTAGCGCTCCGCCCTGTTAATTGGCATCAGACCACTTCAACTCTTGTTGTAACTCATTTCCGTTTTCGTTCTTCGCATCGATCGTAAGAAAGTGATCTTTTACACTATCTACGGAGACAACGCCATCCACGGTATAGTTGCCGTCGGCATCTTTAGGGCGACTGCGCTGTGCAGCGCATGGTCGGTAACTCAAATATAGGTACGCCTGTCAGTTGCATCAGTTGCTACACGGTTTCAGAAGTACTTCGGCATTAAAACAGCAAAAAATCAAAAAAGTGTTACCACTTTTGCAGCACATCGCCAAAAGCATGTCAACGTGCTCTTAATTAATAATAGCACATTTTCATTTTGGTTTTAGTTGTGTAACGTAGGCCGTGTCGCCGTTACAGACTGTTTTTAAACTGTTAAGGTTTTTGCATTTATTTTTCTTGCATTTATTATTATGTTATCATTAGGTAGAAGATCTGTGCTTACGTCGCATTATTTCTGTGTACTGCAGACTTGCCCGCCCGAAAAGGACTGCGTCGTAGCTGTAACAGACTGTCGTGAAGGCGATACATCGTGCACGCCTCGGTTTGAGGCGCACTGCGTTGATCCAGGCAAGTTCATTCATTGCGATACTCACGTGCATTATTCTGCTAAATAAAATTACAGCACGCAGTAGCTTGTGCACTTGATAAAATGTCTTCTGGGCCAACCAAGATTCGATTTTTTATTACAAAAGCACCTGAAGCGGAACAGCCACTAGAAGTTTTATTGACAGATCCGATATTATCAATTTTTAGTTTCATGATTTCATATTGCATTTAATGGGTATAGAGGCCTCGGCCTTCGCCCGTTTTGTTACAACTTTGCTTTGCTTTGTTTTATTGCGACCAGGAAAACGCAACTCAACATTTAGTGTGCCTCATCTAACAGTTTTTCGACTTTCGAAAATTTACAGCCCCGTGGTGTCATGGGAGGTTTGTGGATTGAAATACGTTGTTAAAGTTATTCCAGGCCGGACTGGATTAAGGCCAGAGAGTAATGCTAGGATTAAGCTGAAACGGCGAAGACAATGATTTTCTAAAAAAATACACCAACTCTCGCCCTTTTGTCGACTATCCCGGTACTCTGCATAGATGTAGCGAAAAATTTATTTAATGCTTACTAAGTGAACACCCCTCTTACTTGGCATGTTCCGACGACACCCCTCTAGTTCAGACGCTGATCATCTTAGTCATGTAAAGCGACGTTAAACCCAAAACAACACCAAAAAACAACATTTCGTCATGTTATGGCAGCGACGTTAAGCATTAATTTCGTCATCATCATCATTTCGTAATTCGGCGTCTGACCGACGCCCGGATCACAGCTAACATATCCATTCCAATAACCACCCCTGATCGATTCCGACTGAAGGACTCCGTCCGAAATACTCCGACCGAACGAGTTCGACTGAACTGGCTTTCCATCGTCGAAGTCCAAGCTTCGCAAATGACGAAACTGGAATGCTCGACTCCTCTTCGGCGAAACTGGATAGATCCGAAATTCTGAACTTCGAACTCCGAATTGGTTATCGACTGAACCTGAGTGATTGACGAAACTCAAATTGGAAGACGAATTCGTGTCTCATCCCGACTTTCTCGCTCGACGACCCATTGACCCAGCCATGGGAAATTCTTTCGGAAGCTACTCTAAGCCAGGCACCCGAAATAACTATCAAGCCGAAACTTCTCCCGTGGTACGAGATGATGACGTCGCCACGCCCGAACACAGACGGCGGTGGGGTGAAGGAGTGAGAAGCCACTTCGAGAAAGTATTTTTATGGAATAAAATGCAGTGTGAAGATCAGTTTGCTCCTGCTAACAATGTAGCCTATCTGTTTGTTTCGTTGTTTTGTAGAATGAAGTACAAGCATTGACGAAAATCGAACTAGGCCGTACATTAGTTAGACGAATGTGATATACAGCGTGATATTATGAATGGAAGCAGTTCTGTTACGTTGGAGGTTTTAGATTTTTTTTTGTTCCGCGCTATTGTATTGTTTTCAAACTGATATTTCTGTGTCGCGTATAACCAAGGTCTGATCAGCTTTTTAGAAAAATTATAAACAATCCAGACCACACATTGCACCAGCTACTTCCTCCACAATCCACGGCATCACAACAGAACCATCTAAGACATCGACCTCATAACAGACAATTGCCAGCGCATCACGGACACTTGGCCGACTGCAATTTTATTACCCGACTATTATACAAAGACACTTACTAGTAAACTCTATATATCGTGT
>Ga0056115_1001419_pt1 | contig 11368 bp, 7 predicted proteins | sample WorMetOlspDAHAB1_FD_77007 | JGI IMG/M metagenome (GOLD analysis project Ga0056115, IMG submission 77007) | Marine gutless worms symbiont microbial communities from Max Planck institute for Marine Microbiology, Germany - Olavius sp. DAHAB.1 ... | reverse complement strand
TGACCCATAGCGGACACCTTATCCACGAAGAGGTCACATGTCAACCATAGATCAGGCGTAGATCAGGGAAAGTTCGCCAGTCAAAGACCGACGTTCTAACCACAGAGCCACGCCGCCAACCTGCGTCATGTGGAACTAATGTCAACTCGTCAAAAAGTTAACATGTAATAAGTTGACTGTTTTGGTTAGGGTTAGTGTTTAACGACGGTAGTGTGTGCTAGTTGTAGGACCTATGATAAGAACGTTTTAGTCTATATTTGATAATTAAACTACACGAATCTTAACCCTGTAGCATACTCGCAGTGGTCAAATAGTGTTGTTTACCAAAATTACACTTAGACTGTTTCTGTACTCTAAATTTTTCATCAAACATTTCTGCGAGTTGACCAGTCCGGCCAGTTCGCGACTTGACTGACCGCGACTCCGTGAGATGGTTTGTCGGTTAATTGTCCGATTACCTAATTCTGAGATTTGCCAGTGACGAGTTGACGAGGTAAACACAAGTTCACAATATTTAGGCTAGAGAACACTAACCCTACCAGCAACGAAACATCTGCAGCTTCAGAAACCAATTCCCAATAGTTACGGCCTCCAAAAAATCGGATCTTACAACGAGTAAATAGGGTTAGAGATAGGGTTCGGGTTAGGGTTTTGTTAGCATTTTCATGCTTACCTATTGTATGTTTCGCAAATCCGCAGTCCGCATTTTACCCGTGGCCAGTATTTGAACGGTACCATACGAACTGTTCGTACGTGTACACGCTTGCTAATACGACATAGGCCTAGTCAACTAAATCGGCAGCTTTAACTGACGGAAGTTCGTCGTTATGAAGTTTTGTAAACGTAGAAGAATGAATTTACTAACTTAAAACAGATATTTTCTGTACGAAACGGTGCTTAGCAACAGTATCCAACAACTCAGCGACCACACCCTTCTCTTTGTTTGTGATCACAAATGGCCGACAGGAAGTGCACGCACGCACACTGACATCAATGTGTAAAAGCGGAATTGAAAACTGTGAGCGAAAGTACGTTTGTTTAGTTTATATAAAAGTTGCTGACGCTGCTCCTTTGCTTTTTTGAATTTCTTTTGATTTTTCTGCGCTGTCATTCGACGAAATAAAGATTGAATATAAAATGTGCATGTAGGCTATACTCACGACGAATTTTTTTCCGATAACGACTGGTTCTCTTGTGTACTGTTATTATTTTAAAGCTCTCACATCAATGGATACGAAATAATTTACATGAACCTAAACGTTGAACATTTATCGAGCGTACATACACTATTGCCGTCTGTGTTCTGTGTGCTTATGAAATATGAACCCAGGTTTTTGAGGGTAACGTCGACTCGTACTCGGTCAAACACTCATACTTCGACGAACCGATCATTGCGCGATTCGTCAAATTTCACACAATTCACTGGAACCAACACCCGAGCATGCGAGTCGAACTGTTCGGCTGTCAAGGTGTGTTACTTAGTATAAGCCAATGCAGGTTTACTATAGGTTACTTGGATGTACCTAGGTTATTGAAAAAGGGCAAAGAAAGCCAGTCGTGCATAAAATGTGAAAGGACTGGCGCGGGTCATCGGTTGCATTCTCCTTTGTTTGGCAAACCATAAGTGCTACGGTCTAATTCATGGTACCGTAGACAAAGCAGTAAGAGTTTTTGAGCGACCGAACGCCTGTGTTGCAGCTAAGGGTAGACATTTTTACTATTAACAGTACCTGCAGTGTTGTGCTGCTTTATTACTTCAGCTTGAACGGCGTAAATTGCTGTGCGTTTGCATGGACGTTTTTAAGCACGCCAGAATCGCTAGGAGACATCACTGTATAGTGCTGAAAACTTTAAAATGCTGAAAACTAATTGTATGCTCTAAGACTGTTGCGTGCACACAGGATGACTAAATATGTTGGTAAAATTTCTCTTGAAAATTCCAAGATATTTTTTAGAAAAGTAAAAAATCTTATAGGATACTTTTGCCGCACCCTGTACACTACGCGCGCTAAACCGTCTGTGCGTAGGGAAGAAACGTTGGTATTTGCGATTTATTTCGATGGGTGTTTTGCGAATGCGGTGCCATTCGTATAGCATTATTTCAGTAGCAGCGTTAAAATTTTTAACGGCGTTACTATTTTGAATCACGATTAATTAGCCAATTTCCAAATGTATTCATAAGTCGTATATGCATATGCATGACCGTAGACAAAATATTACATAATGAACATATAAATAAGCAAGTAAGAAAATTAGCATATTTTCGTTTGTTTCAAATCAAACATTCACTAAAAGAGTGTTAAAGCTGAAATATGAGGCACGTACGTATATGACAAATAACCTGTAATTGACCATAACGAAACCAGTCACATAGAATATTTTACAGCACTAAATGAAAATTTGAATATTTTCTTGCTTGCTTATTTATATGCTCATTGTGTAATATTTTTGCCTATGGTAATGCATATAAAACTTATGAATTCATTTGGTAATTGGTTTATTGTTTAACCCGTTAATGTGTTAATTAACGTGTTAATTCGAAAGCTATAGCTTCTTCTTTATTGTGATGAATGGCGCTCCACAGTGCGGCAGATTAAGCTCGCTTTGCTAGCTTTAAGGCGCACTATAATAATTATAGTCTTCACTTACTTGCAGCGTGCAAAGTGGCGCTGGCGTTGCCGCCGTACAGCAAGATCACGGCGTCCAGTGAGAAGAGGTCGCGTCGCAGCCGTCGAACTGCTGGGTCTTCGTCGTCGCAACTGGTGGTCGAAAGGACCTCACACGCAAAACAGCGCGCCGTCGCTACACGCACCTGCCAGGCGGACGACGCTTACATCTTCACGCACAAGGCTTGGTGCTCCAAAAAGGACAACGGTTCTCTATACACTTAATGCTGGTCGCACCGTTACAGGGGCGGACTGGGGTTCCTGACTGCCTGGCACTTGCCAGGTGTACCGGTTTTCCGCCGGCCAGGTGGTCCGCCACGTCAAATGTTGAAGTAGAGAGTGGAACGGAGCAGGGATCCCAGTGGCCCTTAGCTAGGTTGAGAGGGGCTCTTCTTGGATAAATTATTTGCCGGGGCCCCCGAGTTTTTAGATACGCCACTGCTCATGAGGTCGGTCTGCCTAATTAGCCAGGGCCGGTTTGAAGAGCCAGTCCGCCCCTGCACGGTTGAAATAAAATTAACATATTAAAACAAATTCCGTTTCGAGTCGACAAAATTGTTTTATTTCAGCCGTCGAACAGTACCGTCATGAGCACCGCATACCAGTGTCCGACGTCTCCGCACGGCAGCATCGTCGATCCGCTGCTCGGCGTTTCTTGGTGGTTCCGCGATGCCGGCCGAGCACACTCGGTCCACGGGCCTTCTCTGTGGCCGGCCCGTCGCTTTGGAACTCTCTGCCAGACAGCTTGAGAGATCCGGATCTTGACAGGGACGGCTTCAGACGTCTGCTGAAGATGCATTTATTTATACTGTACTGAAGCATTTAACGTATTAGAGATGTTTCGGGACGATACGCTCTACAAATTGACTTACTTATATACTTTCTTACATGATATAAAACACTGAAACGTTTCGGCAGTAGACGGAAGCCATATGAAAAACTGTGTGTCTGCAACAGCTAAAACGTTTCACGGCTGTTTCAGCGTTTTATTTTAGATGTGCGACGGCTGAAATACAAACACTGTTTTATTTCAGCACCATAAGTTTCTGTCGGGTACACTGCAAATGTGAACAGATGTCAGTTTATTGTATAGTGCTTCGAACCACGCCACGTCGGTCAGCATTTGCCCAAAGTCACTCATTTTGGCATTCTCTAGCTGAGAATAACGTACACCCTATCAGAGGTGTAAGAACTCCTCACACACCCAGTGGGGGGGAGCGGTGTTGGAGGAGTGTCAAAAAGTTTTAGGAGTGAACACCCCCTGTGGCTGCGGGGTGAGGGGGGGTAAATATTCCATGTTGGTGATATAGAAGCTGACGCCAGGCCGGAGATTGGGTGAAGAATGTTGGAAATTTATTTGCTTATTTTGTTGCATGCAGCGTTGTGTTTGCTAGAGGAACAGTGGCTGCAGTTTGACATTGGACCGCCGACGCTGGTGACTGGGCTGGTGACAAGGGGGCGTGGCGACGGACGGCGTAAACACTGGGTCACTAGGTTCCGAGTGTCGTACAGTAACAGCACGAACGGCGAGTGGCTCTACTACAAGGACGCCAACCACCTTGAAGCAAAGGTATTCGCCGCTCAACTGTTTCTGCAGTGGGAAGCGCGAGCGAACCTCGTCGTTTGCGATAGTGGAATTGTTAATAGTTGTGTATGCAATAATATGACGCAATATTTTGTATATAATTTTACTGCTTCCATACGGTATAGGCCCCTGTCACAATCTCTGTTATCCTCCGTTCAATAATACAATACACATAATACTCTATCCTCTTCTTCCTGCAAAATCATCCCAATCATGGACTAACCTCCGCCCTCCTAGTCACAATTTCATCCTGCAGCTATGACAGTTGCAATTTCTTAACCCGTGTGTTGTTTTACGATGTTTATTAGTCAACAAAAGTTTGTGCTCATTTAACATTTTAAGTTTTTAATTCGTATTTTACACGCTTTCTGTTACACGGTGCGGTTTGTCACTCGTGATTAATAAAACTTATACACCCTGTAATGGTCTGTAGTAGACCTGTGTACAACTTATACGATGACATAATAAATAAATCGCACGCCAAAATATTCCGATTTTACGATGTTTCCTCATTCGTTCTTCGCTCACCAGAGCGTGTTAACATATTTTCATGAAATTCTACCACATGACAAGTAAGTAAGGAATTTATTTTCTCACGAATGAAACATATCAATCAGCTGTTGAAACTAGCAGTATAGCTTGACGACAAGGTAACAAGACTCTAACAGTCGCCAGTGGAATTAACACAAACACGCAGAAAAAAAGTAATCGTGCAAATGAAAAATAAAATGCATAATAAAAACAACGCGGTGAATAATTACAATGCGACAAAACGTAGAGTAACGATGAAATTCGAGAGTATCACGTTTAAACTTCACACGAAAAGCCAGATGCAGAGTTGATCACATGATGTTGTGACTTTTTTGTATCTTTACAAAGCGACGACAATCGATTTTGCAGGATTTCGGCGGCAACGTGGACAAAGATATTGAGCGCGTTCACTACCTCAATTCGCCGTTCGTCGCTGGCATCGTTCGTTTCCACCCGATCGACTGGCACCGCCACATCAGTATGAGAGCTGGCGTCATCGGCTGCCCGTTCAGAGGTCTTCTCTAATTCCCACTTGTGACACATAGCACATTGACACATTCAAAACCCAGGTTTGCTGGTTGAAAAAACCCCAGAAAACTCAACTGTTCAAGTTGACGAAGGTAAGTAAGTAAATAATAATAAATAATAATAATAATAAAACGACAATTTATATGGCGCAGTAACATGGCTAGAGTCACTACAAGGGTGCCGTAAGTAAGTAAGTAAGTACATGTGTAGCTTCTTTATTAAGTGACTGACAAACGCAGAACATATAATGGCGGAACTATCCAATATACAAAATAACGAACAATCAGCAGTAACCAGACAATTCGTAGACACGCGCAACTAGTATCTTTGAATAGTGGATAAAACGCGTCATTGAAAGTTTTAGCTTTAAATTCCACTGGCATTGATTTTTGTGTTTTTTTCTGTGCAGTGTTGTTTTCGCTCAATATATAATTTATCGCTCTTACATTAATCGATATTCAATGTTTTTCAAGATTTACAGGCGAGAGAGTACATGAGAAAATCTCCTTCGATGGTCTGTCATTATCACACTTAGTAGTCCTAAAGTTGTGGCTAACTGTTGTTTTGCTGTTTGGTGGAATATAATCAATATCGACAATAATTATATTTATGACGTATGTAGGTGTGTGTGGAGCCGGTTTCGTGCGAATCAACGAATTCACTCCATGTGGTAATTTGTCTTCGTCCAGTATTTTTCTGCTTCTAGAATATCTAACTTTCTCCGGAGAAGTTTTTTTGGGAGATTGTAAACAACGACGTCCAGCTGATATGCAGCGTGTTGTAAAAAATAACAGAAAAGGTGACACCAGACTGAAATAGCACGAGTACAGTCAGTATATTCTATTGTCACACTCACAGTATCAATCATTTATACAAATCGATATAATTAAGCGTTAAAAACCGTTATTGATATAGCTTATTGTATACTGTATATAGCATTAACACCAGGAGGACGAAGAAACATTTTCTTTTAGCGAACTTTAAAAATATTTTAAAAAATAGATCTTCGCTCATGTCCTACACAAAAGTCATTCGCAGTTACATTGCATTTCCGTTAATCCAAGCGGTCTTTCAAATTCAGTTAAGAATGAGTTCTTGATTCAATCTTGCCTTCGATATAATGCATGTACTACAGGGTGGCACAAAAAAGTAAACCACTCTCATAATCGTCATTATATCGTATTAAAAACCGCCAGTGATGCTAGATTTTCATCAGTTTTGATTAAAAAATGAGGAAAAAAATATTATAAGTTTGTATTAAATATTCTATGTGTGACCTGATTTGTGACGTCATTACTTGCTGTGTTTGAAGTTTCTATACGGGCAAAATCAATGTACATGATAAAATCGTGATTAAAAACAAGAGAAATAGAGAAAATGTAGAAATCTAATGAATGTTTTACAGAAATCTCCATCTAAAAGATGGTTCAGGAATGGAATTCACAGCTTGCTACGGCGAGCTGATACCAGAGGGAGCGCTGACATCATTTACTGTGTATAGGCCTAACGCATGTCGCTATTTTGCGGGTCAGGCAGAGTTGTTGAGGTCACAAAGTAGGTCACGCACAGAATATTTAATACCAACGGATTATTTATTATAGTACTTGATCGATACTTTGATTTGACAAATAAACCTAATATCATTGGCAGGCTTAACTACGTCGACTTAATATGATATTTTGATAACTCGGTAGTGGCTATCTTTTTGGGGCCAGCCTATAGGCTATATATATATATAGCATATCGCAGGCACGATTGGATTCAGACATACAGTTTCTTCTGTCGCACTTAAAATTACATCCTGTCGCCGTTTAAAGGGGCCTCATACGTCTGCCACCAAAAAGACACATATCCTGAAATTCTCGGCGCGGTGGGTTAATTTGACGCTTGTGGTTCGTTGTCAGTGGCTAACGTGGCGTTTCGTAAGGAGTCGTTCGTGACGAGTAGACGAGGACAGCAGCAGAAACGTCACAGCGTCAGTAGCACTTCGGGACGACGACGGACAGGCTGGTCGTGGACACATGGTCACGCCGGACGCGCAGTGGACGGGCGAACTGACCACTCGGTTCACAGCTGCACGGTGCTCGATAACTTCTACGTCGATCGGCCAGTCTGGATGGTGGACCTCGGACAAAAAACCACCGTGTCGGGGGTCATCGTTGTCACGTGGCAGGGAGTCGACGGCGGTAACGTCAACGCAGAATTTATATCCACAAGCGTATAGGCGGGGACACTATGCAGTTAAGCCCAATTCCACTTGGCTTGTCACGTCACGTCACGACAAGCACGACAAGGTCATGCATGTCGGGCTCATATCCAAACATGCCAATCGCCATTTATTGTCATTTTTCTCCGTAAACTTTCGACTTGATTTAGATTACCTTCACTCTGAACCACGTAGATAACGTTTTACGGCTACAGCAGAAGGGTGATGCACGGGCCAAAACAATAACGATTCGTTTATAACAAAACATTTTCTCGGCTGTTTGCTGCTAATGAGTGAGCCGCACTTGCGCTTCTGCTGCGTGTCGCGCTTGTCGCGCCGTGCGTGTTGCGCCGTGCTGCCCGCGTCACGTCACGACTTTTCCCTATGCCGAAATGCATGTCGTGACGTGACGTGACGGGCCAACTGGAATTTGGGCTTTATTGGGGCAGCAATTACTGAGCAACTCATCTTACCCTGCATGCTCCTCCCCTTCTAAGCGTTCCGTGGGAGCTTCATGGTGTAAATTTATTTCGAGGAAAATGGTGCGAGTTTTCTGTACGTAGTTTTGAATGTGATTATATGCTATACGGAAAATTTGGCCTACTGCAATTTAACGACAGTTCCATGCTTAACAGCAACAACAAATACAAACTGTCAATGAAAGTTAGAACACTGATGGTGTCTGCACACTGTAATTTGCTGCATTAATTACCTCTCGATTTTTGGGCAGCATTTTACGTATGGATTAGGGGCAGTAGTTTTATATGATGTCGCGGCCTATGTTTACAAGAATAGCCTTATCATCAATATTGGGCAACTTGGCTATAAGTAAGTAAGAAAGTAAATAAATTATTTATAGCGGCAACATCAGGGCGCATTTTGCGACTGGATCGCCAGGGGTGGTAACTGGTTAACGCGAGAAATTAGTCTAAAAGCAGCGAGTGACTTGACCACCAACAGAGAATAATTAGGCTGTAACCATTTATATACTAAGGATCCCACTACTAAATACGGCGGTATCATTATTCTCTAGATTTTCAGTATCATGGTCTCGTCCCATACCTACGTAGCCTATAGTTTTAGAACGGTAGCGTGCTTTGCCGATAATGCGCCAACGTAGCCTACGTTCACAGATTACACGCAACGCAGGGAATTTTTAAAGATAATGTTACTAGTGGGGACATGGGGCTAACAGAGCACGGCCATGGAGTCACAAGGGGCACTCCGGGGTCTAGAGTCCCCGCCCGTCACTATGCAATATGTATGTGCTGTTGAACGTCAATGGCGAAACACTGGAGGAACAAAAGGAATGGTGGGGCAAGTAGAAGGGCTAGTGTGGAAATCCTCCCAGCACTTTGTATGGTAAAAATGCCCTGAGGGAATGCTGTATGTCGTCTTTAACATGTCAACCATCGGTAGCTGGGGTTTTCCGGTTGTAGTCGGTAGCATGTGGAATGCACTACCTGACGATGTCGTTTTAGCATCACCCATCGACTCGTTACGTCAACTGAAAGATTTTCTGTAGGCCTATACCGGCGATCTTTCTGTTGTTAGCACTTCGGTGGACCTTGCAGTAATCTTGATCGGAATTATTTCGAGGAGGAACGCGCGGTAACGCCGTTCCCGTTGTTAGAGTGTTAAGAACGCCAAAATGCAAAATACGTAGATTGCAGGATTTTGCATACAATCTCAAAAATTTTCCGGGGGAAATACCCCCGCAGGGGGAGGGGCTACCACCTCCCGCACCCACTCCCAGCACGGCCACCCCCGGTGCTTGGACCCATATATCATTTTGCTCTTGGCTTGCCAGCCTTCCCATTGTTCCTGTTTTACGAAACGTTCACCGATACGTAGGCCACTCTAGAAAGTTACTGATTGATTGATTGGTGTTCTGTTTGTCTCGGAAAAAGGCAAGAAATGGCAAAAGGCAAAAAGTTCTTGGTGATGCGTGTTTCAGCGAAGTCGGTCGGCGACAAACATCGGGACTACACGCGCAACCTCGACAAGTTGGCGGTATATGTCGACAGCGAGGGTGGAGTAGAGGCTTTAGACAGCGCCGACAAGACTTGCGGCTTCGTGAGTCGAATGAACGACGCGCTGTTCAAGCCGCGATTACATGTACAGTGTACACGGCGTCTCCACGGTCGCTATGTGTACATCGAGGCGTGGGGTGTCGCCAACCGATGGTCTCGTCTCTACAGTGCTGTTCTGTGTGAGGTCATGGTCTACGAATAAACCAGTGGCGTGGCGAGGACTGACTGGGTTAATGCGCGAAAACTTACCCCAAAGCCCCACCTGGGCCTTCACCTTTACGTTCCCCTTTTCTTTGGGGTGGATGGAGCCAACCCTGAGACCCGACTCCACCAAGCGCGGACACTGCAGTTTGGGTTCAGTGTGCAACCACAAATTAACCGATAATAAAGAAGAAAAGATAAAGGCATAACAATTATATAGCGCCGTAGCTGCAGCGGCGCTGTTGTGTCACAGACAGAGCGAGCATACAGCCTATAGGCCGTAGGCTAAGTTTGCGCCCACAGACTTTGACCTATTAAACAGTCCTACACAGCCCAGATCTGCCGTTTAATGGCCTCAGCCCCCGTAATCCATGTCACCGACCCCGAAGAGATGGAAGGCTGAGTTGGCCTGGTTGGTTGACCCATAGCGGACACTAACCCACAAAGTGGTAACATGCCAACCATTAATCAGGCGAAGATCAGGGAAAGTCCGCCAGCCAAGGACCGACGTCCTAACCACTGAGCCACGCTGCCAACATAAGGTTATATGAATCTCTTTGAGACTTTACAAACCTCAAGGGAATAGAATAACGAAGTTGCCTCAGCGCTTCAGAAGACACAATGGGCAAACCTGCTATTAATTTTTCGCATTTACTTATAAAAAAAACTTCTGACGATTTTGGACTTCAAAGCTCTCTGCACACCGATTTCTACGTCACTGGAGAGAATAAATAACTGTCGTTGAAGTTGAATCATCCCCGTTATTAATTGTTATAATATGTCGCTGTACGTAGTGACGTCATTTTATTTACGGTAATTGTTGTCGCCATGTTGTAGAGATATGTTGCAGCACTGGTAACGTCGTAGATATTAGGCTATGCGTGGAACTTCACCAGTCGAAACCCGGAAAACGAATAAACTCGTCGTGAATTTTTTTAGGTTTCCGCTTTTAGGCCTTAGCACTAACTGTACCTACAATATGGCGAAGTGATTTTATGCTCAGTTCGGTGCCTTCACGGTTATAGTGTAGAGTAAATAGATCTTTACGTTTTTCGCGTGTCGTTACGTATTTTTTTCATTTTTATGCTTTTTTTATGTTATTATTATTATTACTACAAATGAAAAGATTAAAGTGATGCTGTCGCGAACACGCTGCAGGGGCACATTACAAGATTATAACAAGGGATATATCAGTAAATGTCAGTCAAAACTGTGGACGAATAGAAATGTCTTCAGCTGGTGTCTGAATGGAACGAGTGAGGAAACAGTTCGAAGAGATGATGGTAGACTGTTCCATGCACGCGGTGCAACGACGGGAAAAGCATGATCAACTAGGGTAGATCTCTGCACCGGCGGAACGACAAGCGTTGTTGTTGTAGACGACCGTAGATGACGGCGTCTTTCCACGTTGGCTGTCAGACGAATGTTCTCTGCGAGGTATGCCGGCGCTGATCTGTTGAGGCAGCGGTGTGTCAGAACGCAGAGACGAAATGTTATCCGTTCCGGAACCCGCAGCCAGTGAAGCTCGCGGAGAAGCGGAGTAATGCGCTCCGAACGCCTGACGGAGAATACAAGTCGAGCAGCGGCGTTGAGAATGGACTGCAGCCTGTACAACAAC
>Ga0056115_1001418_pt1 | contig 11373 bp, 8 predicted proteins | sample WorMetOlspDAHAB1_FD_77007 | JGI IMG/M metagenome (GOLD analysis project Ga0056115, IMG submission 77007) | Marine gutless worms symbiont microbial communities from Max Planck institute for Marine Microbiology, Germany - Olavius sp. DAHAB.1 ... | reverse complement strand
CGTGGTGGGGGCCGGGCCAGGGGGTCTGTGGGACAGAAGTCCCCCAGTGAGGTCCAGGGGCAAAGCCGTGGTAGGGGTCTGGGGGACTTCGTCCCCAGAAGCTGAAGCAAAATGTGAAATTAGCATACAATTTCTAATGTTTTCCTGTATAAAATTTTGGATTAATGAACATAAGAGCAAAGATTGGAAAGTATATTTTGCGAACACAATACACAAATTTTTTTGAAGATTCAATGGGGGGGGGGGTTTGAACCCCCTCTGGGTACGCCAGTGACGCCAAGATGTCGGTGTGTGTACCGGAGCCTGCATCGCGCTCTTCGTTGAAAAGTGGTGCTATCCAAGCCATGACGGACTCGGCCATCGTCTGTCTGGCCGTCGACAGAGCGACCCCGAGCGGCGGCGGCGGCGAAGACGGCGCGCCATCAGAGACCAGCCACTCAGCAACAGCACGGTGATGCAGGCATGCCGTGCCGTCCACAACATCCACCGTACCACACATGTCCACCAACAAATCCTGAACAAGCAACCATTTCGTAGATACACCAGTTTGCACTGTCTGTAAATACTGGGGTGATACACCATAAAAATAATGACGGTAGTGAAGTATGGAATAACTTAAAAGCCAACCTAAAAAGTAACACACTCGCTGCTGAAATCTTTCGAAACGGGAATAAAACACATTTAATGCAGTCACGGCAGTAACAACAAAACAGCAATATAGCTATATGTTCAGACATGCCCGGTCGTCTCGGCTTATTGTCTGCCCATTTCGCTCAACAATGATGAGCGTCCCTGTCACTTGGGCCGTGGCCCCATATGGGGGACAGACTCCCTGCGTGATGTACGGCCAGCATATACTTCACCATCATTTGGTTCGACGGTAACAAACCTCTCGTGTATTAATGCTAAAGTGAATCTTCAAATCTGTTACTATTATTATCATCGTCATTATCATCATTACCATCATTATTATTAGATGTTTTGAGTCATTCGCTAATTTACTCCATAGAATTATTCAGTGCGTGACAATTACAACCTATAGTCGCATAAATACGTGTTCATAAAAACTTACCAACGAGGCAAGCCTAACCATAATCCTAACCCTAACCGCTAACACTACAACTATAAACAACACGCAATAGTGAACATTCAACTAAATATAGTCACATGTTCTACGTATCGAGATAAATTCATACGAGTCTACGAGACATGTTGTTGGACAGTCTGTGCGACTTTAGGTTACAACTGTCACACTGCCTAAATTATTCAGGGCGGGAGCATAGTTATTTCGTCGCAACAGTACCTGGTGGTCGGCTGCAGCACCAAACGCCGACATGGGAAGTGGTTCCCGTGCAGTCACCAACAGCGATATCACTCTGCTGTAGATGTTGTTTGACTGTGACGCCTTCTTCGGCCTCGAGTTATCTCTTTCCAGCAGACGGTCATGGAGTCCCTTGAAAGCCTGAAGACAGACGTCCTCTACCCCGACTGGAAATGTCAGAGAGAGATCGCGCAGAGCCAGCTTCGAAGTATCGGGCAGAGCGTCCAACTTGGCCTGTGCATGTGAGAAACTATATCACAGCTGATTGAGAATTCGTCATACTGCAGCTCTTGCGTGAAGAAAAAGACACATACCGCTCGCCGCGCTCGGCCTCTTCTATAGACCGTTTCTGAAAGCATTCTGCACTAATTTTGTCAAAGACCATTATCATTTAATTAACAAAACGTGGCTTTTTTCGTTTCGTGGCTACTTATTTACCTATTATGAGTAAAAAATTCACTGTATAAATGCTCACAAATGCATAAAAGTACACTAAGCACTAAATATAAAAAATCACAAGCCAACACACAAGCTGGCATGAACCTGCAAAACAACTTATTATTATTTTATTTTTTAACCAGGGGATAACCCCTGGTGGCTCAAAAATTACAAAATAAAATTACGATATTTGTTTGGCAGTTAACCCTACTCTGGGTGGTCCTCGTCAACAAAACCGTCATGCAGCAAAACCGAATTAAAACGTTGCACCACAACGGAAATCCGTTATTATTATTATTATTATTATTATTATTATTATTAACATCTCCGCATCTTTACCTAAAAACAGTTTTTAGTTTTTAGTTAAGAACTAAAAACTGTTTTTTTTTAGTTTTTAAAAAACAGTTTTTAGTTTTTTAACTAAAAACTGTTTTTTAGTTTGAGTCGAAAAGTCAACAACCTGCACCAACAGATTATTATCTTTCACCGTAAATCGCACTACTTAACATTTATTTTATCAAAGTTTTCATTATAGCCGTCTCGATTTTTAATGAGTTTAACAGCATCAGTGACTACAGTGAAGCTGGGCCGATGCGGGTCGTTTTGAACTTGGCATTAAATTGGCACAATGTCCAGTGGCGCCTACACCATAGGGCACGGGGGCACGCCCCCACTTTTACAAATGGCTGGGCACGGGGGCACCGTGAGTAGGAGAACAGCAAACAAGAAACTGACCAAACTGTACTGACCATTACGAAAGCGCTCACCAAAACGACTAATTGTGTGAGAGCCAAAAGTGGAGGGGCACGACCAAACAAAATGTTTTTCCGTCGCTTTGCGTCGGATCGGTCCCCCACTTTTGCTTTGGACCGGTGGCCCCCCCCCCACTTTCAAATTCGTTTCGGTGACATTGTCAATGTCGCACCATGTTCTTGTTTAACAGCTGCGCGCTATTACCCTGAGAAATTTGGCGCACAGAAAGCTGGCACGCGAGTTCTTGGCGAGCTGCGTCAGCGCTCCGTCAAGACTAATTCGGTCGATGTGGCGCGACATCGCATCGTAAAGATATCGTCGTATGTCGTTCACAGTCTCCGAGTCTTCCAAGTCTGCCTTCAGTTCCAGACGCTGTTCGACGCCAAACCTCGACAGCAGATCCTCTCCATCTTCGTTGCCATGGCGAACCGTCACTAACTGTAACACAGGCGTTTCACATTACATTAGAGATTTTATAGTACCTGTCTACAGATAAACAGAATGATCATGCAGTGCGTCATCAGCTGGTGGGATAAAAGAAGGATAAAACTATTCGGCTCACTGAGAGAGGATGTCTTATCCACAAAGTGGTCACAAAGAGATCATAGGATCGAACCGCGCTGCGGACAGAAGTTTCTGTGTTTTTCACGAAAATCACTGCGGTATGCAGCTTTGGGCACTGGCTGCACACTGACAGCAGTGCCTAGGTCGAGTTAGCCTTCCACCCTCCGAGGGACGGTAAATGAGTATCATGGTTAAGTACTAATACAAATGGTGAATGGGTGAATGTTCGGTCTGTAGCAATCTACAGGCGGGACTCAAAGGTCAAGTTTGCAGCCTGGCCTACGAGTTGGCGCCCACCTGGCGCTGACCGACTTTCGGACAGATGACCCAAAGTGAACTCTCGCATATGGCTGGCGCCGTAGATGATAAAACTATAAATATCGTCCTGGGTATTAGTATTAGTATTATGCAGATAGCAGTCTGGCACAGGCGAGGGAAAGTTCCCCGGCAGAGACCAGCGTTCTAACCACCATGCCACGCCAACCAACCTTGTTGTTGGGCAATGCGCACAAAAGTTCACGCTTGGCCCTGTGTGCTCTCTTCAGTTCATCCTGACTGCGTTTTGATGTTAGTGTTTCATTGCTGCATTCTGGTGTTCCAAACAAATAGGTACATACACAACACAACAGAATACCACCAGGTAGAGCCAGTCGGGTGTCGTGGCGTCGAATTTTTCCACCACCGCGAGCAGCTGATCGCGGTCTCCATGGCAACACTCGTCCAACCCGTCCAACACAACTAGACGACGACCAGCGCTGCCGCTGCTGGGTGGTTGGATCGTGTCGGGGCACTGCAGAGACACCGCTGGACGCTGGACTTGTCGTAGAGGCTGGGCGACCAGAACGTCGAAGAGTTCTACCACGTCACGTCGGTCAATCACGCTGGACACGACATCGCTTGGCGGCAGAGCTTCGGTGTACCTACCAAGTGTGTACAATCAGTCAAGCAATCAGCGCTAACATGTATAGCGCCTCCCAAAAAAGCACGGATTTAAGCACTAAACAAAGTGAACTATATAAAAGTTAACTCGTCTGAAATGATAGCCCTGTGTTCAGCTACATAACGTCCTGTTTATACTACATGGCCGTCGTGTGATTATTGGGCATAATTTTTTTGCTTAGTAAGTTTAATGTTGTGCTGTTTTGCTTGCTTCTCGTATTGTCATTGTATTGTTTTCTACCGTTTGCGGTGAATAAAAGTTGCTCGAAAGGGAAAGGCGAACTGAGTTCAAAATTTAAATGGAACGACAAAGCTTTGAAATTATTAAAAAAAACTACTGCATTTTAAAATGTGTAAAACAGGAAATAGATGTCGAACGGAGAACAAAGAAAAATTGTCGCGACATAAGTCGTTTAACTCATTGCTGGCAACTCGTTCAACGATCAAACCATTTCAACACCATATGCCATAGCCACATCGCTCCAACTGCACTCAGCCACAAAGCAAATACGCGAGGAATAGACCAGGTCACACGATCGGTACGAACGCGACTTAGTCGGTCTATCCTGCAGGTGTCGGTGAGAAGGGACGGGAGGAAGTGTGACCGGTGAACTAAAATAAACTGGACAAAGACTGTTCATCGTTGTGTGGTTACGGGTTAAGCACTAAACCAACTGAAGGCCTCAGCTCGAGGAGGTAGAGCGATTAGCCATTCAGTGATAGTCAACAACAGCAGCAACGGCCCGCGCCTCAAATCTCTCCGAAACGCGTAATACATTCTTGTTCGCTCGTTATTAATTCATGCAACGCTACAGCACGATGGGAACTCAGTGACTGCTGAGCTCTATAGCCCAAATTCCACTTGGCTCGTGACGTTTCGACACGACACGACTCAACTCGTTTGGCGTTTCGAGCCCATGCATTTTGGCTGTGCCGAGCTTGTCGAGCAGCATAGCTCGACACACTCGACACGACGAGCGCGACAGGCATGACTCGCAACTTAGTTTGTTGTGTAATTTGTATAAAGTTATGACAAGTAAGTTATTCACTAATTTATTAAAGTATACATTCATTTAATTTATTTCATTTGACTGAACAAATAGTATTTGTGTATGCAATAGCATAAAAACGACTAGACTTGTACAGGCGAGCACTATAGCTTGTTCGCCGTCCGCCATGTTGGAACAGCACGGCTCGACACGCTCGTCTCGACTCGCTCGACACGTCGAACGTGTTGTGTTGAGACGTGACGTGACGAGCCAAGTGGAATTTGGGTTTATATAAGTATACTGTCATTATTATTCTTTCGGTCTACCAGCACAAAGCCGCGGCTATCCAATACTGAAGATAAGAAAATGTAAACAGCTGCGACGGCGTGTTACTCAGTGACTACAGCATGATTGGAAGGAGACCGTATTCTTCTTATGGAAAGCCATGGACAAGCGCTGCTGGAACAAATACGTCGTTTCCTTAGTGTCTTCTGTGACCACGATGATGCGCCTGCCTATTTCCTGAGTAAGCTCGATAGCCATGTTGTGCCATGTGCCGGCTGTCTCAATGGCAATGGGGCAGAACAGGTGAGTGTTGCGCAAATTGGCATACACCTGTCCAGCTTATTTTTTGCTGCTCTGTCAGCTGCTGCGCCCGATATTATTATTATTGTTATTACCCGGAGATGAGGTCACACATTCGGCGTGCGAGCGCAAGCAGAGTGGTGACAGCTCGGTTGTGGTCGAAGCGTACAGCCGCTGTTTTCCAGTCGAAGAAGTGTCCGACCAGCAGCTGCTTCTTGGCCGAATAGCGACGATACAGCTCCGCCGAGACGCAACTCTTGCCGCTGCCTGAAACTCCGTGGATCAACATCACCCTCGACGAGCCTTCCAGCGGCGGGTCCGCTCCAAACCAACTGTCAACCGCCTGCAGAAATATTTCGAGTTAAACTATTCTCACACTTAGTGTCAAACTCCATCTAAGTCACAAACAAACAAACAAAAACAAACAAATGGACATAGAGACAAACGAAAAGACGCCGGAAATCAAATTTGGTGCATTTTACCCCTAAAATGCGACATCTGTTGGCAATATTTTAATGATTTTCTTGGTAAACAACTGGCTAAATTTCGTGTATTTAAATGTAAATAATCACTGTACATGTAGTCAAGTTATGTTTCACTTTAATTTTTTTTATTTCTTTGTATATACTTGCTACCAGATTTCGGTGAATACAGATTTTATTGGTTGATCTCGGATTTCTATCCCCTCCCCCCCCCTTAAATTTCTATGAAGCATCGAGCTTCATCCACCCATAGGATGGACGCCCCTGGTAGACACAACGGACGAACAGAAAAACAAACAAATAAACGAACGTGTCTCTGTCCATTTGTTTGTTTCTTTGTTTGTGTCTTAGATGGAGTTTGACACGCAGTAGCACACAACAGACAGACAGAGCGGAGAAGAACACAGCAATTAATACGAATGGTGTGCGGTCAGTCTGGTCGACACGCCAACTGGGTGACAGGCGAATGGGCGACAATATTTCGGGTCAGGGTCAGTTTTAGATTTAGAAATCGTTATTACTGCCGCCCAGATGACTGCACGGCGACCAAATGAACTCAAACGAATCAATGATAAACTTTATATCATCGTCACGTGATAGCACCAGATAAAAATTAAAAAACGGAAAAAGCAAGTGAAAAAAACAGCCGAGATTGAATAAATCAGCTTGACTAAATCAACTGCCTGGAGGATGCTGGTCCTCGTTTTCGGGTGCAGTCGGTGTTTCGATGCGATAGCGCGGTTGGCGACCGTCAGATCGATCAACCGGTCCCTCGTGTCGTTCCACCGAGCAGGAGTTTCGTTCGGCGTTTCAGGTGATCCGGGACTAAGCGGTGCCGAAATGCTACCCAGCGGAGATGACGCTGAACCGGTCGTGGTCGAAACGGGCGTCGTAGGTGACGCCGGTTGTTTGCGCAACGAAGGACCTCGCAGTTTCGACGTTTGAACAAGACTCCCGACGTCACCGTTCTTCTGCTACACGTACAGTCCGAATAGCAATCGTGTGTAGCAGTGGTTTTCAACCGAGATTCTGCGGAAACTAAAGGCTCTGCTGGTGGCCAGTAACATACACCTGTATCATTTAGTGTTTTTTTAATTGTAAATAAAATTAAATAGAATGGTTTATTTCATATGGCGAGTGAGTGAGTGATTAGAGTTTAACGCCCCACCCGACATAATCTAGGTCATTTCGGAGGCCAAAGGGGGGATTAGCGCACAATGTCAGTCGTACAACATTATACAGTAATACAAAACAAAACCACCACTAGAAACAAATACTAAGCCTAGAAAAAAATGAATTACAGATTATAGAATGAGGGAATTTTGAATTTTTTCGTGCACGACTATAAGTACAGGAAAATAGCGCTTCTGTCCATTAGAAAAAAAAACATTTGTATCAGCACATGAGGTGCCACGACCAATCTAAAAAGCTCCAAAAGATTCCATTGCAATAAAAGTAGTAATACACGCAAGAGAATTTATATTAACAAAGCGCTAAACAACTAGTGGCGTGTACACAACGTCAACAGTACATTATTTTTCACTGTCTTGTATATGTTACTGATATTTCTCGTCCGCAAAGTGCTCACATCTTACTCACTGAACAGAAACATGCAATGGCACCTCAGTGGGATCTGGACTCTTTGTCTTCTGCGTCGATTCCACGTTCAGTGCCACTTCACCTACACACAGAACGGATGACAGCAAAGTAACAGCAGCCTAATGTACATATAGGTGTTAGAAGCCGCGTATCACATATGAAGCTGGCCGTGTGACGGCCGCCAATCGAAGAGGTCTCTCCGGCAGGTAGCATTTTGTTGTGGACAGTTATCCAGATGGGTCATTCAGTTTGTATACGCACAGTCAGGCACGAGCTGTAGGTTTGTATAGCGCGACAATATTCCTGCGGACATTTTACAAGAGACGGACAGTGAAAAGTGTTGACGGTAGGTTTACGTCAGATCTGCAACAGCGATGGCTTCCCAAGAAGACTACGTTCATTGCGTATTGTCCGCACTTGTACACACGCTCATTATTTGGCGATTTAAAATATAATCGCGACTAATAGCGCAATTAACATTTTAAATCGCTATTAACCGCATGTTAAATCAACTTTTTACTCAGCAGTAACTAGGAAGTAAATTGCAGCAAGTTGAAAAAATAGTTACTTTAGTCATCAGTAATTGTCTGCCATTGCATGCGACACGTATATTAAACTTATACGAAAACAAGCAACAAGTAACGACCTTGCCACTTCTGCATGTGTACGCAAATTTGAAGATCGCAGTAATGACAAGTAATTAACTGATTTTCTTTGAGATATTAAATTCTTAATCATGACTAATTTTTGTTAATCGCAATAAATTTTAACGCGTTAATCGCGCGTTAACTGCGACGAACATGCATGATAATGATAAACGATAAATCATAAACGGCGTGATAATGAGATGTTGACTGGTACCGTTTGTTTCAGATGTTTTCGTCTGACTTTGGTCCGACGCGTCGACGGAGGTCTGACTAATCAACGCCTTGGAACGAGGAATTGAACTTCGAGGTTCACTCGTCTTTGTCGCACCACCAAGCGACGCAGCAGTAGCAGTGGGCGACGTGGGCGATGACGTCACTTCCGCTTCCGTCGACGCCATCTTGTCCTCTCCGCGCTGCAATAAACGCATTGGTGTGCGGTCGTCTGGACGACAGACAACTGGGCGAAACAAAAACTGGACGCCTGCACGACAAAATTTCGGGTTATGGTTGAGATCAGTGATAAATTTAGAAATCGTTTTTTTTGTCTCTTGTTGACTGTTCACAAACTGGTTAGTCGCACAGTCGTCTGTCACCCACATGAATGGCGACCAACGCATTCGCAGAAGCGACGAAATATGTTTTGAACTTCATCACCAAACTTTTATCTCCCGGGAACTGGTAGCTAGAAAAAAGCGCAAAAAAACGAACATTTACGAAAAACCGGACACAATAATTATTGTTTATTGCGCCAATAGATATGACAATCACATTTAAAAACACACACAACTATAGTCACTGGTCTTCGGCAAAATGCGGATTTGCGGATCTGCGGGTCGTACAATGGGTTAAAATGCAGATGCTGATGCAGACAAAGCCCTAATCCTAACGAACCCTAACCATATGATGCCCGTTATACGAAAAGCAGATCCACAAATCCGCAGTTTACCCGTGGCCACGCAAAAGCAGTTGCCATAATAAGTTTTCAGAGAGGGCGTTAGCAAACAAAAATGTTCTCTTCCTTTCATTAATCACGTCGTCATCCACTGTTGTACCCGGCAGACCTACTCTCAACGAAGCTAAACAGAGCACAATCAGCGTCATTGCCATCACTGATCGTCAGTCGTACACGGTTGTCGACTGCCGGCGACCGAGCTTTTCCAGTCGCCGCAGCCCACTGTGTCTGGAACACGTCACGTAGCGTCCTTGTGAGTTTTCTGCAGTCGTCCAAAGACTCATCTTTTCAGCCGTTCATTTCCCTCTGACTTCTGAAGTGCCAGTGAAGTGGCTTGCGTCATTATCGAACACTCTAATCGTTTTCGTTACTTACTTACTTACTTACGAAAAGTCACCCAAACTGACAGCCACAAAGGCAACTACACACCTCGACCTGCGCCGTGGTTGGTATTTCGACGCCGTTGGAATGGCCCAGCTCGTGTCTCCCTGATGTTCTCGTCGACTGTCCTTCAGTGGCACTCTGTCGCTGATGAGGTACGTCTATGATGACCATATCCGGGGCAACTGACTTTACATCGTTGGTCTGGAGTTGTTCCAGTGGAACCTTCGTCAGCGGCTCCGCCTTTTCTCGGTCGTCGTCCGTTTTTCCACCATTCGACAGAGAACCAGCTGCGCTGGCGTTCTTAGAAACCACGACCGGTGCTTGGCAACCGTTCAACTCGTGGCTTCTCGCAGCTACCGCCGCTTTCGTAGCCTTATCGAAGGCCGTTTTAGGTCCGTCGGTGTCTGGGGTTTTCTGCCGCTCTTTGGCTATCGAAATCGGCGCAGCAACCGAGACCCGGGCGGTAGCATCTGTAGCAACGGCGGTGGATGTGTCCACGTGGCTAGGCCGCTCGGTGGCGACCGCAGTCGGTTTGTCGGTCTTCAGCGAGGCCGGTCCTTCTGGATCCACTCTGAACTTCGAGACGCCATCCACTTCTTCGGTTTGGTGATGTGATCGCCTGTCCTGGCTTCGCTGTCCAGTCTCATGTGTCGCGCTGGATCTGTCGCCACCAGCCACTGACGCTTCCACCTTCTTCGCTTTCGCCCCTTCTCCGTCGACACCGGAAACACTAAGCGCTCCAGAGCGACGCAAACCGGAAGTTGAATTCTCCTCCGTCGTTGAACTGGATGGTCTGACGCCGGGACGCGGCGCTCTCTGTGGCATCAAACACAGCATTTTTATTAAAATTTTTATTACAAATTTATATTTATTTATATTTACATTTATACAAAAAAGAAATATCAGCCACACACTTCAACGTCTAACGAGTATGATGGCGGCATATCATGCATTTTATACGTGCCCAGATTAAACTCCTTAACGGATTATCAAGGAACGTATTAGAATATAGAATTTATCATGCACTGGCGCTAGAGCCCAGCCATAGGCCTACTGATTCAAAGCACTGGTCATCAATATGCGACAGATAGCCGTGCACTGACCAGCATAAATTCTGTTCTAGTGATAACACGCAACCGTCCAAAACTGACCCAATCCAATCCAGTCCAATCAATTCCATAAATATCTGGTATTCGAATTCGTAAACAATGTGACACTAACTATCGCAATGCCGACTTTAAATCGCGGTTGAACCGGGATAGTTGATAAAAGTTCATAAATCACAATCAGTAAGAAACAGCATCAACTGCACTGCAATGATTAAATCACTGCAGCACAGTATAAGCAGTCTAAACGCAATGAACATTTAATTTGTTAATATCGAAGCGATAGCTTAAGAAAAACGAGGGGGTCACTGACATCCAACCTAATCCAATCCAATCCATGTCCAACTCTGGTCCATTCGAGACTGCCACACACAGCTGAACAAGATATTAGTTATTACAAGACAAATACGCACGAATCGATTCTTTAATACTCAGTGTTTAAATTACTTCAGTGCAGCCTGTGGTGAAAACATAAACTGAAGTGCTCCAAATATAAACTGCGCGAGTAAACATATTTGCCCCCGCGTTGTCATAACAGCCTTTGAACACGCAGTTCGATTATCAGGAATATTGCGATGCCAATATCTTGTCCTTTCTCAGAAACTGTTATGGAT
>Ga0056115_1001417_pt1 | contig 11377 bp, 7 predicted proteins | sample WorMetOlspDAHAB1_FD_77007 | JGI IMG/M metagenome (GOLD analysis project Ga0056115, IMG submission 77007) | Marine gutless worms symbiont microbial communities from Max Planck institute for Marine Microbiology, Germany - Olavius sp. DAHAB.1 ... | reverse complement strand
TAATCAACATCAGACATCACAAGAATGATATTAATTAATATCACGAAAATAGACAATACACAATAGATAAGCAAGACAATCATTAAGGCAAATAAACACACAATCATAACAGCGTACAAAAATGGTGCAAATTTTGGGGCCACCCTGTAGTGTACACCCCTCTATTTATCGTGTATACAACATGAGGAACTTATATGACAAAAAAAACGTTTAATTTACCATAACAAACCGGTCTTAAACATCTTTTGTGAAATAAACTAAACGCAAAATATTTTTCGTGCGATAAACTGAAGATATATTTAGCGTCCATATCTACGACTTTGAATATATGAATAAATTAGGAAATCGGAATATTCACGAAGCCGAAACTGCCGCCATTTATGTTTAATTAAACGTTTGTCTGTTGGCGGCGAATAAGGCTTTTCCGTATCTGGCACGGATCGTTGACTGAAAAGTGAGATGCTGTCGTTTTTTCGAGGATTGGCGGCGGTATTACGGCACAGCTAGGGAGCGGGCGAGCACCAGCATCAACTGCAGATGAACTGTCGCCCGTAATCATCGACTCGGCCGATCATCAAAGCGTTCGGTCGGACGTGTCTCGGACCGGCAATATGCAACCGGGCATCGGCATTGGGACTCGGTTTGCGTCCAAGCGCTGCTCCAGCGGACCGTTCACGTCTAACAGCGCGCAGTCGGATCAATAATATAAGCGGAGTCGACTTGAATCGCTTCACTTTGACGATATATCCACACATCCCGGTGCGATTCGGAACTGCCGTCCAGTGGCGTCCAAGCAGCCGATTCAGTGGTCACTTTTGAACCGCGTTCCACCAATCGAGTCTCTGCAATATACAAGGTTACACCCTCCCTATCCCCTGAAAATAAGCCCCGCAGAATATTCAATTAGTCGTATTAATTCCTAGCAAAGCCTGACAATGTTATTAGATTTTTCTCTCTCGCCAAATTAGTGTCATACTAACGCTAGCATTACCATTTGGTAAAAGTTGGTACTAAATACTCTATACATGACCTAATTTGTGACGTCAATCACTGTGCGTGAGCCGAAAAGCTGCGATATATCGTCAACCGAGGTAATGAAGTCGGCACTGTTTTGTTTAAGTTTCATTTCGTTGTGCGGACAGTTCAAGACACAAAGAGATAAAATAAGTGTTAATGTTCTTTTCCGCGGATTGCAGGCTAACGACGATAATTTTCGTCTCTCGTTTCAAACGAACTCGCCGGCAGTAGATAATGACTGCATTTGCCATGTCAGCATTATTAGGCTTACGGCACGGACGCGCGGTTTTGCCTTTGATCATCGCGTTTTGTGGTTCCTTTATTACATTCCAAGTCCGCACGACAAATCACCCACGATGTAGCCGCAATTATATAATCACTATTTACGACCACAACTGGTCAACCTGTTTCGTTCCGAGATCTCTTGTTGCTTTTTCCTACAGTCCAGCACACTCTGAATTTCGTCTACAGAAGCCTACAGAATGCTGTCAAATGTAAAACGAAAACAATAACTCGTAAAAATAGCGGTCTGAGAGCCTACAGATCGCTGTTCTCTACTGAACAAAGTACACGAACTGCAACAATGTTGACTACACCAGATTCGCTCCCGTACGCCAGCTGTAAAAATGTGTTAAACAACACCGGCTCTCCTGGTAAAATTCGTTTAAACTATTTATACCACTCGAGCCAGTAGTTTATATTGTGTTTGGTGGGGCGTTAAACTCTACTCACTCACTCAGTTTAACATGCACATACAATAATAATGATAATAATAAACGTATGTATAAAGTGCCGTAAGGTGGTAACTTCAGAGGTACTGGCGGAAGTGGGTTGAGGTCAGACGTGTATACGCTATACAGTCAAACGCTAAACGAAACAAGTAAGTTTTCAGCCTCCGAGATTTGAAGGTCGCTAGAGAATCGCTGTTGGTGACGAGTGAAGGTAGTGAGTTCCAGACAGGCGGAGCTGAGCATCGGAAGACACACTTTGCGAACTCAGTCCTGCTGAAAGGTATGGCAAGTAGCGGAGCGTCAGATGAATGCAATACCAATACGTTTCATACATAATTATCTGGTTAGAAAGATGTTCGCCTATTTTTGGGGTGTCGAGCGTCAAAGGTGCCAGGATCGAGAAGCCTTGGGTTTGGACTCTGGGGTATACCACTGAAAATTCGGGACATTCGCCCCTACCCTCATTTGGAGTGTTAATAATTTCCTGCAAACATCGACGTCTATAGAGGGGTTTATATGTCATCTATAATCGTCTGCCAAATCATCCAGTTGAACACAATGTCAGGGGTTAGGTGTCAACTCCACAGAGTTGAAGTTGCATTTCAATTGGCCGTACTTTTATAGCCACTGCATGGCTCCAGCATTAGCATGATTAGCCGGCAGCGTTCTCTCGCCGTAAAAGTTGCCTGGATGTGGCAAAGTGCCCCGCCAGATAAGTACACCGATAATGTTCAGTTCCAAAGTGTAGTTACACGGTCATCCACAGTTCTAGCGGTCGTTACATCGGTTAGTAAAATTTACACCGGCGGCGGCGGCCTACAATGCGCCGCCCGCCGGAGTTACGTTACGTTGAGTTAGCGTCCGGCCGCGAAATCTCGCCAGTAATTCTCGGGCGCCCAACGAGAAACGGTGAGATTTACGAGCCCGGCCGCCGACGTTTGTCTTCATAATTGCATTCCGCTGGCTGCGATCGTCCGGCGCGCGGTCTCTATGCTTTCGCCATCAACTCGCTTGCAAGTTGCAAGTGCGCTTACGTCTTCATACCGTCGTCGGCGTACGGCGCGCCGCGTGAATTACGACTTCCGGAGGCTGAACGACATAAAAGAATTTTTACGAGCAAAGCACTTGAAGCGATATAAATCGAGAACTGAACACTAATCCTGGCATTAGCTTCGGATCGATGTTGCCCGTTTGCATCCAGTTTACATGCGTGTATTATGATAATGCGGAATCCATTTAATTATACCTGTATATGTCATGGATTCGTTTACACCCCTTATTGGGGAGGAAGGGGAGGGGTAAGCACTGACAGATGAACACCCCCGAAAATTTAGTACAAACTACAAAACCTCGAATACAAGATTACATGAATACTGCGTGATTTTTCTATTAGCGCGTGATTCGCTTACGCGCCATTGCACACTAATCTTTTAAGGCAACGTCGACAGAAAGTAACATAATATAAACATAGCCGACTGGTGAAAAAAATGAAAATAAAATAAAATCACACAAGCCGGACAAAAATTCGGCATAATAGCCTGCTTATTCGAGGAAGAATCTGGTGCCGGTTCTGGTAATCCATGGACCGTATAGCCCTTTGGTGTCCACTGCTGCTCCCACAATTGCTACCCAAAGTTATCTGTCTTGCTCTGCTTTAATGGTACTGTAAATACCCATGTTACAGTGTTAAGACGATGTAAAGGAATGGTGTAACACTGTTACACCATTCTTTTACATCGTCTATTCATTCCCTTCTAGGTTTTCCGGGCTTATTTGGACCTTCCATAAACTCAAAACACACAACCGTCTTTAGCCGTAAAATGTTGCTCATTCTGTACACTTATTCGAAGTTTAATTTCCTTTCAATCACTCTCTGAACGTCCAAAGCAGATCATTAGTAAAACCGCGAAACTTGGACGAACATCCTACAGTCACACGCATTTATAGGCCAATTATCACATCTTTCAGTGGTGCTGAATGACCAAAGAACGTTATCAAGCACTTGCCTAAAATTCGAGTCAATTATGGTTGCTTTTAGCGGCAAAGCGCTGCAACAGTATATGTATATATACAGTAGGTTTAGAATCTTGCTCAACCAAGTCAGCACAATGGTATGTTTCTTGTGTATGAGACGCATACATGTGTGCAGCGAGATCGTTGAACTGGGCATAAAATCACCGCCGCCACGCTGGAGGTAAACTTAACGCGTTAACAAAGTGTGGGCTACAATCCGGAAACGAACAATTAACGAACAATTCGCAGACCATGTATTTCGACTGGTGTATAATGCCCCACACAACAGTTTGCAAGGATACGTATAAGTTTACGACGTGTACACTGCTGCAACACAGTATACCTCCAACATGGCGGCGGAACTATTGCAGATAGCGTGACTTCACTGACACCCCATGTGCCCGATCAAAGTGCAAATCATTTGAATCGCTTTTAACAGCAAATCGCTGCAACAATGACTTCACAAGATCAGTAGGGTTGGAAGGCAGGGTGACCACTATGTAAGTAAAACTGTGCGATATGGGTCAGCCAACTGGGCCAACTTTGCCTTTCGTCCCTCCGGGGTCAAATGAGTAGTAATCCATGTATTTATATGGATTACGGGGATAGAGACCATTAAAACGGCAAACGTTTTCGACTCACTTTGAGATTTTTCGACGACGTGTCGACGGCGTCTTGATTTACTTTTTCAATTCCGACTTCAAATTTGTCGACGACGCGTCGGAATTTTCAGTCTGTTCTTTCTAGGTTGTTTTATTTTCTCTTAAACGTTTATGTTAATTTTTCTTCAGTTTTCTATAGGGATTACTGACTATATAGGGCTGTATATAGTTACATCATCGACACATCGACCGTTTTGCTTTCATAATTTTGTTTTCTTGTTAAATTGTTTATTTGTTTTGTGCAACGCACACCTAATTTCTGTGTGCGTTATTGCTGTAAGTAAATCACACGCATTTTTGTTTTTTGTTGAAAGTTCGTCGACTTTCTTCATTTTTTCCACGACGTCGGACACTACTGTAGAGATAAATTGAAATTCTTGACGGCACCGACCTTTTGCGCTGTAGTCACCGCGACGCATGTAGTTGTTATCGTATCTCGACAGTCCGACTCGGAAAGACGTCTGCGTGACAGTTGACGACGACAGTCGACCCGGTTTGACAACTGACGACTCTTGGCGGATAGATAACGCCGGGCAGGTCCGGATGCCGTCGAACGACGGGAGAGGAGGCCGACAAAAACGTCAGCGTTGGGTCACGGCGGCGACGAAGGCCCGAGTAACATGTCGGCCGCCGCTGCGAGTCCCTCCACGGCCGCGTACCCCCGTCACTCAGCCGCGACGGCGCTGATCGACCGGACTCCCGCCAACAATAATGACACTGATGACATTTCTCTGTTACGCGCAAGGCGCGCTCCGCACAATCAGCGTAAATGCGTCCAGCGGTGGCGCTCAGATCGGCACTGAATGGAGCGGCGGAGACCGCGAGACCCGGGACGGGGGCGCGGGGCAACGCCGGGGGCCAAGAGGTACCGTGTAGTATCAGTATACAAGAGCGGCGGCGCTGGTTGGCTTGGCTGCGGGGCCCGCCCGGCCGGCTGTTGCTGCAACCGTCGGATGCGGAGTAACGCATGGGACAAGGGCGAGCTTCAGTCATCGATCGGTAGACGGCGCCACAGACGCCAGTGTGATTTCAGTTAACCGAAATGGAAACGGAATCATCCCTAGAGTTCAGTTGACAATGACGTTATTCTGTCTGCTGTGGCTGAAGTACGGTACAGTGACAAAGGAAAGTAGTATAATGTGTGTGCAACAACCATAGGCGCAGCCAGGATTTTACAATGGTGGGGGTTTATGTGGTGAGGGCAGGGCCAGGGGGTTTGGGAGACGGATGTCTCTAGTTGCGTCCAAGGGCAAAGATCCGGTAGGGGTCTGGGGACGAAGTCCCCCAGAAGCTGGAGCAAAACGTGAAAATTTCAAATTAGTGTACAATTTTTAACGTTTTTTTGTAGAAAATTTAGGATTTAATGAGTATGGGAGCAGAGCTTGGACAGTATGTTTTACAAAAACACACAATTCAAAAAATATGAAGATTCTGTGGGGGTTTGAACACCCCTAACCCCTCTCTGGGTACGCCAGTGGCAACAATATTGTCTCGTGTGAATTTCTCTGGATACATGGGCCTTGTGACTACATTTAGTTGAATGCTTATACTACTGCATGTTGTTTAGCAGCAGGGATAGGGTTAATGTTTGGGTTACGAATAGATTTATTGTCTGATTCGTTAGTGGTTATGCACCTATTCAGGCCTATACTATTTCCGCTGTCATTGTCACTCTCTCTATAGCTTACAATTGTATGCTAAATCTTTGTACTGCTTTTGGTACCATCTATTGCTGCATAACGTTTAGACATAAAGTCAACCAATGCAAATGGTTGTGAACTTTGGCGTCTCGATCACTCTGCGATTGAGAGCTTCACGGAGAGCTGGCTTTCGGCGTGCCTGGTGTGTACCGTATAAATGCCGCACGTTTGTATTACAAATAATCAGCAACAGAATTCAGTTATACGACACTATACAGCGTGTTTCGAAAATGTCACTAATTTAATCTTGAATAACGTTAACAAACTTGAATCCATTTCATGACGTTTTTGCACATAGCATTAGTATGATTTTTGCTACAAATCACAATTTAATTTTCTTATTGAACATCCCGTGAATTTACGTATTTACCTTGCAATATCTCACAGTAGCATAAACGACGTGTCGCCATTACGTCATCTGTTCCACAGAGCGTGATCGACCAAGCCGTTCATCAGTGGCGTACCTGGCTGCCTGCATATGTTAAGGCTAAAGGCCACCATTTTGAACGTTTGCTATAGACTTCTGCTGATTTCCGTCGTGAGCTAACCGACTCAGTCAGAGCCACTCACAGATTTCATAGGAAGACATACAGATTACAGAATCATTCATTTTTGTGGTTAATGTTTTCTCAGGTAGTGTAGCAACCTAGCTAAGGCGAGGTTGAAAATTTTACATGCGTTTAGAAGCCGGTAGTTTCAGTATATAGTGTACCAAAAATTATTAAAATCGGTTCAAGTTGGTCAAAGTTATTTACGATTAAAGTGTGACATATTGACATTTTTGAGACAAAGTGTATGTAAGCGTTCCCTGTTCTTTGTCAAGAGATGTCTGCAAACTATTATTATTATTATTATTATTATTATTATTATCATTATTATTATAGTTGCAAAGATTAAAGTGACACTATCACACAAAAATGTTGCAGGGGCACTGTACACATGTATAGGCTACCATGGTGGAGTAGTCCTACAATCTATTCTCGGGCATGCAATGTTCAATCATGATGCGAGCGTTATGGCGTTGCAATGCGTACTTTGCTTGAAAATAGTTTTGTCGGTCAGACGATATGTACAAAACAAGATTTACAGCAAAAACTACGGGCGTGCTATGACTATTCTTGAGTTGCTAATGATTAAGCGCCGTGTGTTGGACGTATCAGAGTGTCATTTCTGTGGTCGTGACATTGATGTCATGGTTAATTTTATTTGTATTTTGTATTTTTTTCATTTTTACTTTGTGTATGATGTTTATATTAATAAAATAAAATAAAATATGCAGTGTACATGTAGTATAATTCTATTTATGTTTACTGTTTCTCTTTGTTGATATCCTCGTGTTTGTGGTGTCGTGTGCTTGCTGCCGGATTTCGACAAATGAAGATTTTCGCATCGAGTTGCTGGCATAGTGACACCGAAACGTCCGAAACTGAAATAAGGCGTGAAGCTGAAATGGCACTGCGCGTCGGCGCCTGGCATTGTGAGGCATTGGACGGTCCATTCGTCAGGTCGTTTGTATGCAGCAACATCTCTTTCCGCGACGACTCCATGCACCGGCCGCGGCGGCCCGCGATGTCAGCGACGCGCTAGCCGCAAAGGCGTCTTCCCTCGCCGCCGCTTTTAAAAGGTGCAGCCGCAGGAAAGACACATCTCTGTACGCTGCTCGGTCGATCGTTCTGTTTTCACTGAAAAGGCGAAACCGTAGGCTAAAAGCCCGGCAAGAAACTTGCCAATCCTAATCCCAGGCCCAATCGTCCCAATCCTATAGTGCACGTTTCTTTTATGTGCATTGTATCTGATTTTTGTGTGTTTCAGCTATTCGTGTATCTTTTGTAAGTTTCGATCTTTCCATGTGTATATTTAGATTTCGTTTCTCTTTTATTTTTCATGTTGTTGTGTGCGCCTTTTTACTTATTGTATAGGTTCATATTTGTGACGTAATTAGGTCAGGAAATACAGGAATGTTAACAAAGACTCGAAGGCTCAAGGACAAGGACAAGAACCAAGGACTTGAGTTCAAGGACCGAAATCAAGGACTTTCGAGCAGCCGACATTTATTATGCAACAAACACAAATAATTTTAGGGGACAGGTGTGTTTGACAGGTGTGGTTAGGATTCTATGCATCAATGCTATTCTCTTCGCGTGTTGCGTAGGTCGGCGTAACATTATTACCACAATGTGATTTTAAAATTCTGTACATGGTGTAACTCATGGTGATTGTCTCGGTTCACAAAAATAACCCAGCTGTTGCACAAAGTTGTCGTTGTAGACAAATATACAGTTTCTGTTTATGTAGACTACCTATAAAGTGACAAAGAAATTACACAGTTGCAGGTTGATATCGCTCTTACCGTGAGCAGTGGTTGACTAGTTTAAATGCTGTTATTGTATTTCTCAGAAATATTGGTAGTATATATATATGTCTATGTAGACTTTTATTGTGTGTATTGTATTGTGTATTTTCTACATAGCTTTTATTCTTTTTTAGTTGTCAGTTTTTATAGTTTTTTTGTGTTTTCTGGTTAGCTTATAGTTTGTAGATGTAGTTTGCTTTTGTCTGTCTGTCCATCTGTCTCCTGTGCTTTTTTTGCTTTTTTTCTTATGGACCGAGTTGCCTGAATTAAAATGATACATACACATACATACAAAACACAAAAAAATGAAGACTCATAGCTAAACATGATTAGTAAATGGATAAAAAAATAAGACTAAGTTGATCTCAACCAAACTTGTCGTGAATATTTGTCAGTGCTGTATTACTACTGGGCCTATACATAAGTATTCAAGGTTATTTTTGCAACATCAGTCTAAAATTCAAACTGCCATACAGTGCTATTTTCGTGCTGTTATGTTTCTAATTTTTGTTCTTATTTAGTTCTGAAAGCTTATTTATTAAGTTGAAGTTCTATTTTAGAAATTATAATTCTTGTTCTTATCAGCTCTGATCATACTCACTCACTAACACCCCTGTTATCGGCAGCCAGCTCTGTTGATCTTGCGATTTTCTGGCTGCCTGATTGTGTTTACTGTTGATTGTAACTGCTTGTTTCGGAAATACAATATGATGATGATGATGATGATGATGGGCCAAGTTGCCGGATTTAAATGAATGACTGAATGGTCGAATTGATGCTGATCTTAAAATAGACATTTTTAAGCCAGTTATTCACTCGCAAGTTTTATTCGCCGTACATTGATGAATTATAAGTATGCAGACGTGATTTCACGACGCAGCTTTAATTTCACTGATCACACGCATAGGTCTACAGGGTGGTCCAATAAATAAACCCAATAATAAATCAACAAATCGTATTAAAACCTGCCAATGAAGATGGATTTTGAGTGTAGAACAAACAAATGACATAGATTAGGCATATTATAAGTTGATACTGTAATTCTATGCGTGACATAGTTCGTGACGTCATTAGTCACTGTGCTCGAAGCTGCGATATGGGTCTAATCAGTCTTAAATGATAACAAATAAGAAACCCCCAAAAGAGACAAGTGGCTGTGAAGAAATATCTGCATTTCAATTTAAAGGCCGGTCTATAATGTTTCTCGAAAGGTAACTGATGCAATAAGGTAGGATTGACATATCAATTACACTTTATGACCAAACGCAGTGTTGCGGGTAACGACCGCAGACCTATAAATAGATAAGCTATTCTATTTATAGGTCTACCCATGATCATGCAAACTATGGCATGCATAGAGTATTTAATTAGAAACTAGAAATCCGCAGATCGCGTACCTGTTGCTCACAATTTTTCTGTTCAGCCTTTCTGTTATCTTTATTCGACGTTTAATCTATACCTTGCCCCCTGATCGCTATAAGCCTAGTAGGCCTAAACGTCACGATAACAAACATTGGCCTACAGCTATGGACGTGGCCCAAAAGTAAGCTACTACCAAATTATCAAAAAATCGTATTAAATTTAAATGGCAGCACTATGAATTCCCGACAATGAGATAATTAGATTTAAAGCTGGCAGTTGGCAGATTTTAATTTGCTAGCGCATATATGCCTATCCATGCTCATAATAATTTATAACATTTGATTTTTGCTGTTTTTAAGCGTCGGCTTACATACAACATTGGATAGACTGTATGCAGTTTTTTTATATAATAATTTACAATAACGATGATATCATACACATTAATTTACCCGCATCGCAGCTGACGTCACAAATTAGGTCATACATAGAATATTTAATACAAACTTATAATATTTTAATGCTCATTTTATACTCAAAGTTGATGAAAAATCTACTCTCAGTGACAGTTTCTAATACAATTTAAGGATGCTTTTTGAAGGTGGCTTAGACTACTTTTTGGCCACCCTGTAGGCTATAGTAGGCCTAATTGATTAGTCCTGAAGTGACTTTAATTGGATTGTCGTCGTCGAAAAATAACGGCAAAATTCACTAATTACAAGAAAATTGATGTCAAATTTATGTGTATATCAACAGCTTGCAGACTGGTAAAGTTGCGTTTTAAATATTATGAAAAAATATTGCAGTTTGTCATGCAGTGCCTCTGCCAGTAAAGAATTGGCTTTGTCAGCGAGCGACATTCTTCTTTGGCTCTGTGTATTCTATTTTGGTTAATTATCATTGCCGGTGCTACTTTGCGCGGTCCTGACCAGGGGCGGCGCTAATGGGAGTAACGAGGGGGGCATGCCCCCATTTGCGGCTTGGTCCCTCCCTGTGCCCGGATTTGGGTTCCAAGGAAAATAGAAAATATAGGCATTCGTTTCCTGTAACTCTAATAGCCACTGTTTTCAGGGAACTCATACAGTCTAAAGCGGCATATTAACTGTGCTTCCAGGTGACACCATCGGCTATTGCTTAATAGCTTTCTAATGGGGTGTCCTGGATACCGTCCTGCTCTGAAACCAATTAGCAACAGTCAGACAGGGCGCCTTAAACCTATAGGCACTGCAGGCCTAGTTGGGGCTCATGTCTGGGCTGGATGGCATGTGGGTTATGGCGTGACAATGACTAGGCCTAAGCCGTGATAAAGTTGCAGAGGCTGAATCTTAACAGGATGGTAACCGAACGATCTGAGAATAATAATAATATTAATAATACGAAATTTATATAGCGCCACAATGCCGTTAGGCGGCTACAGAGGCGCTGGCGGAACAGGTAATCATAATCATAATCATAAAAGATGTCTGCTTACATTAAAGAAATGACCAGCATCTAACAATATGTATATAAAAACTATGGACCAAAGGCACGAGTGAACATATG
>Ga0056115_1001415_pt1 | contig 11381 bp, 11 predicted proteins | sample WorMetOlspDAHAB1_FD_77007 | JGI IMG/M metagenome (GOLD analysis project Ga0056115, IMG submission 77007) | Marine gutless worms symbiont microbial communities from Max Planck institute for Marine Microbiology, Germany - Olavius sp. DAHAB.1 ... | reverse complement strand
TTTTATAACCCGATTGCTATATAAAGACATGTACTGACTACTATTACTTTGTAATCTCGTCTGTGTGGCTAACTGCGTTTTGTCAGTTCTCAATAAAGAAAATGATGATGATGATGATGATGCCTGCTACTTTTAGACTGTATACCCTAAGTTGCCGACAGTGTCAGTGAAGTGACTGTAAGTTTATGCTCCCTAAAGCAAGCAGCTCGTTAATGTTGGCCCAAAAATATCCCCATACCAAATTATGAATAAATCGTATAAAATTGTATTAAAACTACATCTTTTTTTCGTTAAACCTCACACCGGCAGCGGGACGGGGAGGGCTAATTTACCGTGTATTTTTGTAAGTCGTGAAAACATATGTTTATGTGCAGATGTGATTAACTACTGACTATGAAACCAGTTGTTTAAGTGCAATGGGACGCAGTGGAACACCGTATAAAGGCCTACCCCCACCTACAGAAAATGGCTTAAGGCGTTCCCCGACATCGAATTTTCTACGGACGCATGGGAACGATAAGGGGAACGCTATGGAGACGGATTGTGGGCTGACTGTATACAGTTATAGTGCAAGATGAAACATATTTTTGCATTTCAAAACGCCACTTACATTCTATGTGATCTTGATGTTGTCATTGTATTTCAATTAATGATGAGATACGTCGATAAATTGAACATATCTACATTGTGTGGCCCCATATATGCTTTGACTAAAATGCTTGACAAGCGGGGACCCGTGACTATAGCAGCGGGGTCCACAGCCACAAACTGGGGCCCAACCCCCAGTCTGTAGTTCACCCACCTCTAATTTTCCACTTTAACCACTGTGTGAAACACGTGCGAATTAACGTTCACATACGTTATTCGTCGCAGAGGAGTGTATAGTGTCGGCAACCCGCGCATATTAACACGGCGGACACTAACCGGAAGTAGTGCGTGTAATATCTCGTCGCCTACTGCACTTTGCGGGGCCGTGTTAAAAAAAACTATCTCAGAGTTTTAGCACGTGATAAATCTGATGGTGGTAAGCTATATGTGTATCAGTGTATGCTCTGTGCGACAATAATTGCATGGTTACGTATGAAACCGATCATGATTGTAGCAAACCGGAAGTAGTTTGATTTAACGTAATGAGGTGCTGTAGCCCATTGTCAGTCCATGCTGTATGCGTATTGACTTGGCGTAAAAACCTGTTGTGGGTTATAACGACGACAACATTCATAAAAATATATATTATATCACTTTGGATACTCGACAGAAGATGGTGCATGTTGCCTACGAGTTCCGGAGCAACACATTTTAAGAAATTAACAACAGGAAACAACGTGTTTATTGTCTCAGTTATTATCTACAGTAACTGTCACATCCTGCAGTTATAGTTCAAATGTTCAATGTGTCCACCTTGCTGCCGTACGACACACTCTTAAAAATGTTGTTACAGACATAGATCGAGAATTCAGTAACTGGAGTTTTAGAATTCAGTAAAATTCATGAATTTTATAAAATTTTTAAAATTCAGTAATATTCAGTCCCACCTTGTTAATAGTCATTTTCGTCTAACTGACAGTGGCGGCAACAGTACTGTCCTGTTGTTAACAAGGTGTATTTCAAAATGTTTTCAATTCTTCGGCACATTGACCAGATGTAAGGTTTGTCCAACGAAGATCGTGAATCAGTTAAGTTGTTTGTGAACAACCGATGGAAGATGCTGCACAGTGATATGCACAGCGCTGGCTTTGTTTTGGATCCGGAGTACAATTTTGAGGCATATTCACAATCGACGATGAACGAAGTCATGGCTCATGATGACTGCATTTTGTAACATTCTATAGAAAAATTCTATCCAGACTGTGTTGAAAAACAATCACTGGCGTATCAACAACTAACACAGTTAAGAGGAAAACCAGGCATCTTCTGCAGGGACATGGTTACAGCTGCAGCAAAAGGAATGCCGCACATACTTGGTGGTCGACATTTCGGAGGTAGCATTGCAGAGTAACAGAAGGTTGCTGTTACAGTTCATGCACAGGTGTCAGCGTCTTGTGCTGCTGAACGGAATTGGTCACAGTATGATTTCATACACAACAAGAAGCGCAGCAGGCTGACTGAACAACGAGCCAGATATTTAGTCTACACACATTCAAATCTACGACTGATAAAGCAAATCTAAGCTGTCGATTATGTTGAAACAACTGTCGAATGGGAACAGTTGGCTCTTTCTGATTCAAACTTAGAATCTGATTTGATTTGACTATATTGAGTGTGACTCGCTTCCGTGCCACTTATATGCTGACAATTTGTTGAACTTGATTCTGTGATGTTTGATTAAAATTTGTAATTATTAAAATTTGTATTACTGCATTTTAAAAATATTCAGTTGTCATTTTTTAAAATTCAGTAAAATTCATGAATATTAACATTTTTTAAAATTCAGTATATCCGGATATATACTCGATCTATGGTTACAGAAGTCGTCTTGTTTTCAATAATTTGTAGCTTTTAACTTTTAAGACATTGACATTTCACATGTAGCGTGATTATACCCTGTAGCGCGACACACTTGAGGTGCGGTGGGATCTTTAGTGACAGTATTATTGCAATATTATTATTCTCCTGATTCTGACAGTGAAATAGGCTTAAGTTTGAAAATCGGTCGATATTTGATGAAATAAAGGCGTACAAAACAACGGGTGTCAGTTTTTTGGACCACCCTGTATGTTAAAACATAAGGAAGCCGGGGTGGGTTTTTTTTCGGTTTCAGAAGCACCAGATGCGGTAAGTCGAGTGCATGTTGACTTGGCCTGCAATGGACCCTTAGTTGTAGTGCTCAGTATGTCCAGTACAGTGCAAAACGCGGTCTACAACGTGGACTACGGACACTTCAAATGTTTGGACTTGGCAAGGGAGTCGCAATTACTTTTTAGACTCCGTGGTCCGGCCGGGCCTTGGAATTTAAATAATTGGCCTTGCTATTAACAATTAAACCCGTCAGCCCTATTTTTGCCTGCCTTTCAGCTTATAATGCATAGTCATAAAGATGTTAGTCTGATATATATATATGCAGTTTCAGGTAAATGCATGTTTATTTTAAAACATAGCAAAACCTTTGTATTGTTTATAGGCATATGAAACGTTACCCTTGTCTTGAAAGTATAAGCCTTGGCACTGATAGCTTTGGTCTTGGAATTGGAATTTGCGGCTTGTTGACTGCATCTGCCTCATGGCGATTCCCATTAGGGGCCATGACGCCTGCTGTATGTAACATTTTAACCGGGCGTCCAAATTGATATGCCTAGGCTTACTGGCCAGGGGCGCGGGAACGATTTTTTATTGTTAGGGCAGGCTGCGCCCCCTTTCTTCTCCCTCTCCTCTCTTCCTCTCCCTTCCCTTTTCCTCCCCTTCCTATGCTATCCAGTGCTTTGGAAGTAGGCCGGGGCGCGTACGCGGCCGGGGCCCTTCCCTACCTTCGAGGCTTCGATCAATCGATGCATTCTTTTCATATGTAAATTACCAATGTCAAAAACCATAACGACCACAACCCTCCGCTAGGGGTCGGAAATGGTTGTGTGCAAAATGAGACATCGAGTAAAGAATGCACTATTACATAAATTGGGCTTTGTGCAACCTCCCTACTTTTATACTCCCTGGCGTTACGTTTCTGCAGTGTACTGATATCTATGGAAAAAAAACTGTGCAGAAGCGCATTCATGTCCCTATGGACGCCATTTTTGTTTAGGTAAATAAAAGTGAAAATTTAGCGTAAATGTCGTATGTCATGTGGAAATCAGGTTTTTTTTCGGCTACAGTCGTGCATTTGCCCCGTTATAACAAGCAGTAATATGTGATCAAAATTGCCATCCATATTCGGTATTTGTCACTTCTTAATAAGTTTGTACACATTGCATTGGTTCCGTCTCGTTTTGGCGTCTTCAGTATAATTTGGAACTCAGTCAACTGATGTGTGCCATGCTCCAGCATAACATCAAAAATACGTATGCACTCTTTGTACCAAAAACCACCTGCTCCATTTACAGCGACTGCACGTACGGATGCCGGGATTTTGTCATTGACTGTATAACTGCGTAGAACTGCCTCGCCTCCGGATTGTATGACGTGTAAGGGTTAAGGTATTAGTATTAGGATCACAGTGTTGTCTGCATCACATCAGAATTTTAACTAGTACTGTGAAGGTTGCCATATTCGGATTTGCGATATGTTTCGTTAGGCTTTTTAATAAAAACTGCCGATGGCGGTCGGTTCTGGTATTTATGGTTTCACGTTTTAATCATGCACACAGCAATGACAGAATACTGGCTCCAAAAAAACCTCGGTTTAGGTTTTCCACGGTTCTCAAAAAGTGTCGGTTTCGGGTTCCAGTATGGTTACCGTCACAGCACTGATTTTAACCCAGTGTATGGTCCGCAAGTCTGCAGTCTGCATTTACCTGTGGCCAAACTGTCTACCAGGTCCTGAATATAATCCGAACATATAATCGCTGAGTACATTTTTGTTTCCATGGTACAGACACTCTTAGGGAGTTGTGAGTACTCTAAAAATTCACCATGACATTGGCACTTCTGTGTCACATACGTCTGTAATATGGGTTTTTTGGTGTTTGTCGTAACATATTTCACTTTGTAGTGAGTCAGTGAGCTTACCAGAAGATTCACTGACAAACCAAATCGCGGTCAGTCAGTTCACACACTGGTCAACTTGTGTACTGGATGATTTGCAGACTAGTCAGTTTGCCGACAGCAAATTTTTGAAAATCATTCAGAACCAAGTTTGATGTTGATTGTTTCCATAAACTTCCGAGTCTGAATTAGAGTTCACCAGTCCATGAATTGAATGACAATGTGTTGGCTTGTCTGTGAATCATCCAGTCACAACCAGTGATATATCCACAGATAATTAGTAATCCTATCACTGCTGTATACGCGTTGTCCACAGGGTCACTCGGCAGTGTCTGATAGTTGATGCATGGCATGGTAATACCATCATACGCTGAGAGTTCGTTGACCGGCATGAATATAGGCAAGACGTTTCCGATGGACAGTTGGCAGATAGAGTCAATTGACGGACAGGCTTTATCGCTGGCGCATGTGTACCGCGAACGTACAAAAGCTCCGCTGACAAAACTGAGCGTTGGTCTCATTCAGACGTACAAACACATAAATGAGGTATGTTCTCCGATATCTGTTCTGTACAGACAGATGCGCATTAATATGCTGGCGTGGAGAGTTCTGTTGTTATATCCTTACTGTATATTGCAGTTGTATTTGGATGGTGTTGCTGTTGCTGATGACACCATTTTCCTGGAAAGGGGCCACCTCGTGCACTGACTGAGGGTAGTATGAGTATGACCAAATCAGGGTAGCTTGTGTTCGTTGTGTTTATTGTGTTTACTTGTTTAAGTTTATTGAGTTGTATTGAGTTGTATATGTTTCTGTGTCGTTCGGTTTTGTTTGTTAGTACGTTAGCCAATTGATTGGCTGGAAAGACTTGCTCTCTTGATATTTTTTGTGTCAAAGGTTATCCCTGACGACGACCAGACTAAAGACTTATTTATTGTAATTGTTTATTGTATGTATTCCAGACATGTAACATTGTCACTTTTTAAAGTACAACATACTTTTCAAAGGCACAATATAGCCTACTTGTGCTGAAAGTGCTGTCAAACCCAAATCAATCAGTCAATTTTGAAGACATTATTTTCCTATGCTAAAATGTTCGAGGATACCCTACTGCCCATAGGACCAAATGCCTCTCTTGGGCTTCGGAGTCCAAAGATAGTGTATAACCACAGTCTGTGATGCCAGGTTGCTGTTCTCGGAGCCATTCACTGGTACCATTTATACTGCTTGGTGACAGAGGCACGCGTGTGCGAGCATCTGGACGCGGTTCATACTTGTCATCACAGTGGCTGAGAACTGATGATCCTGTGACCTAGTGACTGCAAGTCCAGTCCTCTTAACTGCTATGCTGTTGCACTACAGAATTTCCCCAGCTGCCTTTACTGCAACCCCCAAAATATTTTAAATTGTACTACCTGTCACTGACTTGTGCCAAAAGGCTGCAGCACTGTGTATGTCTAAACTTGTCAGATGTAAGTGCATAGAGTTTAATGCCCCACCTGATGCAGTGTACTTTATTTCGGAGACAGTAGGAATTACTGTTGAGCTGTACAGATCTACGGACTGAGAGTGCTGCTTTTAACCGAGCAGTGTACTAGTCCTATACTTATACTAGCATGTAATAAGTCCCCACTGTTCCCCATATTGTTGTACTGTGACTGCAATGCTCTGCATTTGTTCACTTTAAATTTTTTATGTTGATGTCGATGTAGTATGTTAGGGAGGTGCACTGATAATGCACTGTGCAGATTGAATGCATTGGCATTGACTAGTGTACAAGGCGTTAAGTTAACCGCACTAAGTTGCATGACATTCGTGTAGGTGTACTACAAGCGCAAGAAGGCGAAGCAGAAGTATGCTGTGGGTGGCACTCAGCGTACCAAGCATGCACCAATGACGTCTATGCAGACAGTGCACACCAACAGCGGTTTCGACGACGAGAACGGAGACTACATCGTTAAGCCGGGAGAATGTTGGGACGAGCGCTACAACGTCGACTCGGTTATCGGAAAAGGCTCGTTTGGCCAGGTAAGTTTTGGTGCTCTGTTCAGGTGTGTGTTGTGTGTTTTATGATGTGCATGATTTTGAAAACTGTCTGCTCGAAGGGGCAACAGGACAGTGACGGGCACCGCTCCAATGTTTCCGCCCTGTGTCGACACACAAGAGATGGCAAATTTGAGCTTCCGGGAAAGGGAAAATATGTAATGATTGGGGTCATTGTGTCATTGTGGCTGGATAAAGAAATTGGTTTTATTTCACGTGGCAGTCAAAGGCTGTATTAGTATTAGAGATGCTATACAGTGTACAGTGCTATAGAAAACCAAAAATTGAAAACGAAATCTAAGCCTGGAGGTAATGAATTAAAGAATATGGAATGAGGGAATTTGAAATTTGTCATTTCTAGATTTTAAAGTTTCATAGTTTCTTGGATGTCGCAGTCTGTCCATGACAGAGGATTGCGCTTGTCCGGTAGCAGGACCCTGCGTTGGAAGAAGCGCTCAGGCAGCTGGTCGCGTTGTGACTCCAGCCTGTCGAGTCCCTATTATCCTATTTGTCCTGTACGCCTGCCGGCAACCGGCAGCCAATCCCCAAGGATTCCCTGCCGGCAGTCAGCTGTGAATGATTCCCAGGCACCTAAACCGTTTTAGTATAACTTATAGTATAGTATAATTTGACTAAACATGAAGTGTTAATAATGTCAGTATTGCGAGACAGTCATACAGGCATTGTGCTTGCGACTATTTTCTACGTTAATATATCTATTGAAATCTGTAGCCTTTTCCATGAATTCCTGTCAACAGTTTGAGGGTTACTGTCCAGAGTGCACTGTGCAGGTGACGCTAAACCCCAATCGATCAAGTGAGTGAGTGAGTGAGTAGAGTTTAACGCCCCACCCGATACAATATAGGGTCATTTCGGAGAACAAATAAACCCATCTCCCCTGACGGACGGAAAATAGCGCTAGTAAGCCCTTATTTTCTGTCCTCATGACGGATAATAACATTCATGCTTTGCAAAGGTCGACGCCATCTTGATAACAGAGATCTGCCTCGTTTTCAGTCACATGCCACATGCCAGCCAATCATAGTGAGTTGAATGTTGTTTGACTATGGTCAGGTTGTGAAGGCGTTTGACATTCTGGAGAATGAGTACGTTGCGATAAAGATTGTCAAGAACAAGGATCCATTTCTGAACCAAGCCAAGATCGAAGTTCAGCTGCTGGAGTTGATGAATCGATACGACTGCGAGTCAAAATATTACATCGGTCAGCCGTTCATTTCCACTGCGTTCTGTGCTTTTGTTGACTGATTGCAACTGATTGTTCCATGCTGCAGTTCAAGTTCGGGATTAAAATTGTTGATTGCAATAAATCTGTAAGAAGACATCAGGTGTAATTTAGTATCAATTTTGATATTTCAGTTCGACTTTTATCCAACATTACTGAACTGTGACAGTCGCTTGATTACAGTAATGTGATTTCAAAGTACAAGATCAGATTGTTGACTAAAGAAGCCGGGTGATTTATGTTTTAAGCGTGAAAAACATAGAATGTAGAATCTTGTACAATTAACAGTTGATTTAGAAAAGCAATCGGGCAATATCACGCAACTGATTTCCATCACTGTTTGCAGATTCTGTCAGTTGTAACTGGTTATGTGTGTAGAATACACTGTCGTTGCAGTTTATCAAGTTGCAGTTTATCACAGGTACAGCCTGGTCATTGTCTTTCCACTGGACTATAGGCAGAATGCTTGTCTCCCTTTTATGAGATTTTGAATCTTCAGATTTTCAGTGCAGCATAAACTTCGTCTTGCATAGGTAGCACAATGCTACACCTGATGTTACCTTCCTGGCTTCAGAGCGTCATCAGCCTGTTTGCTGATACCAGTGATGCTGCTTGCTGAGGCGCGTGTGCGTGAGCAGCTTGTCCATGGCTGTACTCGGCACCACAGTGAGTGAGAGTTGAACGGAGTTGAATGCCATTCTATTGGTGACCGAGAGGTCACCAATAGAATGGCGTACCACTTGACTACCGAACCAGAGTTTGTCACACTCGTGCAGTTGCGATTCACGTGTAACTGGTCGTGTCGTAATGTGGCGTGTGCTGTTGACGACAGTGAAACTGAAGCGGCACTTCATGTTTCGCGGTCACCTGTTCCTCGTTTTCGAGCTGCTGTCGTACAACCTCTACGATCTGCTGCGCAACACCAACTTTCGCGGCGTCTCGCTGAACCTGACACGCAAATTCGCGCAGCAGCTGTGCACCGCGCTGCTGTTCCTCGGAACGCCTGAGCTGCGTATCATTCACTGCGACCTGAAGCCGGAAAACATCCTGCTGTGCAACCCAAAACGCAGCGCCATCAAGATCGTCGACTTTGGCAGTTCCTGTCAGCTAGGACATCGAGTCGGTGCACTTTGCTTGCTTACTGGTTAAAATTAGTTTAACGTGTGTCCACAGTATAGCATACTCGTGCATTTGAATGTGACCCGATTTTCAAATAATCAGTCGACAAAGGTTTTTGAAGCACCTCTTATGTGGCGTGAACAGAGGCACCATTATTTGGATCGTCAGATCGAGACAGTGGTATAGTTAATGGGCTAAAATGCAAGGGCCAGTGCGAGAGAAAATCATTCCTGCTGTTGCATTCGAGTCAATCTTGGTTTCCAGTTTGATTAGTAGCCGACCTATGACGACACTGGCAATACTGCCGTCATCGGGCTAATCAAATCAATCCCGTCATTCGTAACCGAGAACATTTTGGACTTTTCAGCCGGACATTGTGTGAGCATGTTTTCGCTGGAGGCATGTGCATACACGTACCGAATGGGGAAAAACTGTGCTGAATTTTAAAGCTACTGTGCATTCTGAAGTTGCTGCTGGGATGATGGGGAGATGACAGTGAAAGTTGTTGGGGGCAGGGGAGAAAGTATGGAGTGGAATGTGGACAAGTTTGTGGGGATGGGTGGTGGAATGGATCATGGTGTGCAGGATAATAATAATAATAATAATACAAAATTTCTAAAGCTCCGTAATGCCGTGGGATGGCTACAGAAGCGCTGGCGGAATGGGTCAAGCAGTTAACAGTTAGCAGTAGAAAACAGATGAGTTTTAAGTCTGGATTTGAAAGTAGAGACAGAGTTGCAGTTTAACACAGCATGTGGCAATGGATGGATTGCAGTAGGGACAAAATATCATTTTCGTGTCACAGGGTACTGTCTGGTTTTATACCAACCTTTCGTTAGTGGGTGGTTTGCTGTAGTGGTAACGACATTGGTAATATCAAGAAGGTTAAGCTACATCAAGCCCATTTATTACTGGGATTAGTGACTACCTTTGTTTGGTGTAATATTTCGGTTTTTCCAGACCCACGCAGCCTGGCCATCCCTCCGTGTGTAGGTGGAATGAGTACTGGTGATGGTTTTGGCCACAGTGAATCACACATAGTAGTGAGTCCTGCAACCACGACTGCTGGCGTACTGGCAGATATTGGTTATAGGTGCTGGCTGTCAAATTTTGAGCTGGCCATTCGGCCGACGGGTCGTATGCTAGCGTAATTGGGTTGCACTCTTGCTAGCTCAAAGCACCATGAGAGTGAGCTCCTTCACAAGAGCCTTTACTGTCTGCTTCCCGAGTTTGTGTGTACGCAAAATGCCACATACTTGCAGCACGGTCCACTGGCCTTCTCTGTGGCCGGCCCTGATTTGGTACTCTACCGGACAGCCTGAGAGATCCCGATCTTGACAGGGACAGCTTTAGACGTCTGCTGAAGACGCAGTTATTTACACTGTACTGAAGCATATGTTTCAGGGCTATATGCTTCACAAATTGACTCGCTTACTCACATGTTTTGTTGCACGTGTGGCTGACAGATCTACAAGTACATTCAAAGCCGGTTTTATCGTTCGCCGGAAGTGTTGCTTGGTCGTCACTACGACATGGCTATCGACATGTGGAGTCTCGGCTGCATACTTGTCGAGATGCATGTCGGCGAACCACTCTTTTCCGGCTCCAACGAGGTTATTATTATTAATATTATTATTATCGTTTATTATGCCATAAAAAGCAGCGTGAACACATACAAATTGGACAATATAAACACTACATATGTTGAAACATATGACATGTTACATTCAGATAATTTAGTACCTAGTCTACAGATAAACTGAATGACCTTGCACTGCAATGTCGGCTGGTAGGATAAAAGAAAGAAAATGCTAAATAAAACTATTTATGCAGTGGTAATGTTAAAAACTTTGTCAAATGAATGTGATTTGAGTAAGCGTCAGAATGAGAGGTTTGAGTCAGTGGTGCGGATATCTGGCGACAGAGAGTTGCGAATTGCGGGACCACAAACAGAAAATGCTCTTCTTCGGAAATGTGTTTTTATCTTTATGAACATGTGATTGTTACCATGGATAGAATGTGGTCGAGACAGCATGATTGCAGTAGAGCCAGGGACCATAAACAGAAAATGCTCTTCTTCTTAGGGCCTGTTCCATCGTCTCAGGTTAAGTTAACTCGGAGGTTAACCTTCGATTTAACCCTTGGTTAGCAAAAACGCGCTCCATGAGCACTTAACAGCCGGTCAAATGCGAGTCAACTTAACCGAGCTCGATCGGTGGGTTAAATCGCCGGTTAGTGGTTAAATGTAAATGAAACGGCAAATATGTTCACCTGAAATCCGCAATAATATATATATATATTATATAGAAAAAACTGCATACAGTCTATCCAATGTTGTATAA
>Ga0056115_1001413_pt1 | contig 11388 bp, 8 predicted proteins | sample WorMetOlspDAHAB1_FD_77007 | JGI IMG/M metagenome (GOLD analysis project Ga0056115, IMG submission 77007) | Marine gutless worms symbiont microbial communities from Max Planck institute for Marine Microbiology, Germany - Olavius sp. DAHAB.1 ... | reverse complement strand
CTAAGCTTGTAAAAAGTACTTATAAGTACAACAAGTCTACTTGTGACCGCGTTTGAGAACTGTTGAGTAGAAATTGGTATACAGGTAGCTTTTAACTCTGCTGGTCATCGCTCAGTTTTGTTACGTCTTAACTGAACTTTTTGCTGCGTCGGTCGTCACCGGGTAGTCCCGCCCACAGGTCGCTGTCACGCTATGCACCTGCCACACCCACCGCCGCCGACTGTGCATAGTGTCCCACTACTACGATCAAAGGCGGTGTGCAAGGTGTCCCGCATTCACAGCAGTGGCCGACCAGCCCGATTACAATACAGCAAAATAAAAGTTCAATGGGGAATAAAACTTGCAATAAAACGTCTTAAGTTTTTTTTAATATGCCAGTGTTCACTGTGGCGCGTAGATCGGCGGGAAGGCTGTTCCACGCTCTCGGGGCGGCAATGCTGAATGCACTGACAGAAATATAAATTAACATCTTATGAGCATTGCCTCGTAGAAACAGCATTGCCAGAATAACAAGGTGTCTTAAATATCAATCAGCAGAGTTGACGCCATAAGTTACACGAAAGCGACATATAGGCCCAGCCTAGAATACTGCGTAAATGTTTACCGTGAGATCCATCGCCGTAAGTCCATTCAGCTACACACAAACCACACAAAATAACTTGTTGTGTCATATATTTAATTTACGCTGTTAAACGTTTTCATCACAATGATACACACATTCCGACGACTGCGTGGCTAAAGGATAAAACCAAACCAGAATGTCTGTATTACACTAAATAAGCTGAATTTATCAAAATTGAGTAGGCCTTTTCAGCTAAACTTGTTCTGTGTAAGCCCACATCTCTCATGGATATAAATAAGTAGCCTATACATTTTAACTTTTATACAAGCTGCTCCTTCTAGCATCAAACACTCTGGCCACAGTTCGATGTTAGTACACAAGGTGAAGGCCAGTGCCACTTATGAACACGCTATTTCGAAACATCAGCTTTATGTGCCTGTGCAGCCAGTGCAAGTAACGATAACGGCTACTACACTTAACCCAATTGTTTTACACGTTGACATGAAGTAATAAGTATAGCGGCATAAGTTTTACGTGCTCTATGCGTATTGAAAGCCATAAATTTTCACGTAAATCACAACTTGCTGCGACAGCCTTTGTCTCGTGTTTCGTGTTCAAACACAAAGTTCACAATTTGGTGAGCTGTGTGTCTTACTTTTTGGGCCACCCTGTATAACGCAAACTGACAAGAAATCCCAACAATTTTTACAAATTACTTGAAATTAGACAGGTCCATCACATTCAAGAAATGAACGTGTTTAAGATACGGTTAACATGTGAAAGAATTTTGTTTTGTTACAAATTTCATGCCGAGACAAACAGGAGAAACTGCTTTGAAACTCATCTATAGCATGCCACAATACGAATAAATGTACGGTGAGTCACTAAACCATGTCTTTCGACTGACAACGAACATACTATAGGCCAACTCATCTGTGACCAGAGACCATTAATCTTAGCGACGGCTCAAACCGTTTGTGCCTGGCAGTTTCTTTTGGGACACGCCATTTATCACAGCGGGTGTACTCAGTCAATTCATTCGTCACTGTCAATATGTCGTCTGTCAGATACCACGACTCTCGACGCGGCGTTTTGCGGCTATTACTGCCTCGGTCTATACAGCAATCGTTTACCACTGAAGCCAGCCTAACGGACACAGTTACAAGATAGCGCCACTGTTTGAGTTTGTCGTGACGTATCTAAACAACACCCAAACATACCGTTACGCTTGTCTCGTATGTGACATGGAAACAACACGTTGCATATGGGAACAAAGTCGGCGTCATGCGCCTATCTATAGTAAAAAAGTTAGAAACAAACCCTCAGTTTCGGAAGAAAATCGCATAGCACGTAGCTAGGAACCGGTTGCGGGATAATTACCTGGACATATTCTCTCCCCGAAACATTTTCCTTTTCCAATTTCAGCAAAGGAGTTCATTTTTTGCGTCTGCAGTTATAATGACTAATATGGCGACGGTTAGACTAGTAAGTATTCTTAATCGATTTTCTGTCTCAGTGCATCACTTAGGCCTCACATAGGTCTACATATGGGGGAGGGGGGGCTATGTCATACAAAAGTGACAAACGTTGATGAATGCGGTAGTTACCGATTGTAAGTCGGCGCTGGTCAATATAATTTATCAGCTCAGTTACCGCGGTCTTCCTGTCGTCCGTCGATCACGCACCACGCCCCTAACTCGAAAACGAAAAGACCTAAAATAGTCCAGAATTGATTTAACCGGCGGACCAACTGTGGGGTTAAAAATCAGAGATCGAAGTCAGACAGTACACGCGTGCTTCAAACTAGAAAGGTTGCGCTGAAACTTTGCAGGACTCAACATTAACGGACTGGACAAATGACAGTACGCTGACGACTGCCAGGTGTATATGAGCGTGCCAATTGACGGCGATGCAGTCCATCAGCTCTCAACATGCCTAATGGATGTCGAGGCCTTGCTGAAATCCAGTCGTCTCCGTTTGAATCCGGCAAAAACACAGTTCATGTGGCTTGGCTCTCAACATCTGCTATCCAGACTTGACATAGTCCACGTACCCATCCTGTCATCATGCATCCGAGTTTAGGATACAGCGCGTGACCTGGGCGTCGTTATCGACAGCCGACTGTCTCTGGGTGAGCATGTTGCATCAGTTTCCCGTAGCAGCTACTACCAACTGCGACAGTTGCGGCCTGTGGTCCGGTGTTTGTCGGACAATGCTACCAAGACGTTATTCCATGCTTTCATTGCCAGTCGCCTGGACTATTGTAATTCTTTGTTTTTTGGCATCACGAACGAACTGTTCTGTCGCCTGCAGTCCGTACAGAACGCTGCCGCCAGGCTGGTAACGGGCGCTAAGAGATCCGACCATATTTCACCAGTGCTTCGTCAGCTGCACTGGTTGCCGGTCCGGCAGCGCGTGGTGTTCAAGATAGCGACGCTCGTCCACCGGTCCTTGTCCGGTCTTGCCCGGGATACCTTGCCGATGATTGTCAGCTTGTCACCGACGCTCGAGCAAGGTTACTGCGTTTTGCTGACACGAGGACACTGACTGTCCACCGATCCTCCAGCTGCTTTGGGAACAGGACCTTTGCAGCTGCAGCCACAAGAGTGTGGAACAGTTTGCACACCGGCTGACTTACGAAACGCAAAGTTGCCATACTACCGGTTCAGGCGGTCGCTGAAGACGTTTTTATTTCGACAGTCCGACCACGGCGCATTGTGAACTGTTTTTAAATGCGCCGTGTAGAAATATTCTTACTTACTTACTTACGATGGTAACAACAGTTTTATACAGGAAGCAGAGTTGACGCTATTTCTGCAGGTGCGCACTGAAAATTGTCTAGTCAAAATACTGGGGAAATTTTGGTGTACAGAATATTGAGAAAATTTCACGTAAGAAAACTCTAAACTTGCCCACCTCACCTGAATAATTGCGCCGCACTACCTTGTGAAATGAAAAGTCATTTTCGGCTGCATCTACTTCGGATAACTCCAGTCGCAGGTCGCAGTGGTCTAGTGGTAACACGCCTGCCTGCTGCGCGAGAGGGCCCAGGTTCGAATCGCGCTGCGGACAAAAGTTTGTGTTTTCACGAAAATCACTGCGATACGCAGCTTTGGGCACGGGCTGCGCACCGACTGCAGTGCATAGGTCGACTCAGCCAGTCATCCTTCCACCCTCCGAGGGACGGTAAATGAGTATCAATACATAGTGCATGGCGATGGGCGAATGTTCGGCCTATAGCAGCCTATACAGGCGGTCTCAAAGGTCAAGTTTGCAGCTTGGCCTACGAATTGGCGGCCACCTGGCGCTAACCGACTTTGGCCCAGATGAACCACAGTGAACTCTCGCATATGGCTGGCGCCGTAGATGGCAGCACTATAAATATCATCGTGGTTAGTATTATTATTATTAGTATTAGTTATCAGAGACAGTACTCAAATGTCGGAACTCGGAATTGAGCTAGTATCGTTTCTGTTTGTAACTACTTACTAATTTTCTCAAATACGACTTCGGTTTGTATGCCAACAGTCAAGACCGAAAATCCGATGGACTACCATATCTGGGGATTTATGCAGGAATGGGTCTTTAAAGTATCTGTTCGGCAGCTGGTTGAGATATGGAATGACTTTCAGCAGAGTGAGGTGAATTGTATAATGGACTAGTGGCATAGAAAACTGGAAGTATGTGTCCGAGCACAGGGTGATCACTTTGAACAACTCATCTGATGTTGCTTGCCGGATAGTCGACCGGCTGAGATGATTTTGTAGGAACAAGGGGTGCTTGTACCGTAATAGAGTAACTTCTTGCAGTTTTTGACAAAGATGTTCAGTCTATTGATGTCAGCAGCAGAGCAAAACCGGACTATGCTGGACTTGGCTAACACTACAGAACCACTTGTTTGAGACAGTTTGTCCACTCATTGGCAGCTAATTGTTCATTGTTTGGCTGCAAATCGATGGCGACCTCGTGCTTAGAAGACATTTTCAACAGTTTTCATTTGATTCAACCGCAGGTTGTTGTACCGCCCTTTAATCAACGTACACCTTATCATCTTCACATGACGCAGAGTTCACTTCTGGGATGATGAGATACGTATCTACATACTTCATCATATCGTTGTCGTCAGTGATATACAGGCCGCAGGTGTCAGTGGTTAACTTCAACTACATTAGTTCGCTCAAGTTTGTGCAAAGTCGTAAGGTTCTCCTAATGTCCGCCGCTTGTGTATCATAGTTTCGAAGTTTTTGAAGCTTTCCAACAAACAGCACATGGGATCATTTTATGTGACAACCTGTAAAACAGATTGCCTACAAATGCTGTATAAACTTTGCAAAAACTGAATTTCCGTACCGAATATAGTACATCAGCTGATACTTTCGTTCCATTGTGCTTAATCATTGGAAAATACAAAACAGGGGGGTGATTCCCAAGATGCTATAAATAGTATACGTTTCGGCACGGCCAATAACGGCGAGCGAGCGAGCGAAGCCAATGACGTCAGTCTTCTATGACGTCATTCGTCTTGAAGCCGTTCGTGGCGGCTCGAACGTGCCTATAGAAGGCCTTTTTTGACGGTTTTGGGGAATTTGAACCCCGAAATGTTGTCGGCCATCGTGTTGACCCCAAAAAGGCACTTCCTTACGTCACAACGCGTACTTTGAGCCATTGTGCGTCAAAATCCATCCACAGGTCACTGTAGTAGGCGAGTCCGGGAAAAAAATAAAAATAAAAAAGAGAGGCCTTATATTTCACGTATTTCGCCAGGGGCTCCCTTACGGCCGATTGACACAAATTTTGGGTTACATGTTCGTCTCGTGGACGTAATCAATTGAATCGGTTAAGGGGTTTGGATTCTGTGAGAGGTCGAAGTTTGACCATTTCCATTGGATTGCGATGCCGCCGTTATCACTACTTTGAACTAACGTTCAGGCTGTGATACGGAATGCACACACACACACACACACACACACACACCCAACACAGACGGGTGGACTTTACTGGATGGCGTGGACCGTTCTGCGTTCGCCAGGTAGTTTCGGTGGCGTTGGCATTTTGCGACGTTACACCGACTGGTCCGAACGCGAAGCGAAAGAATTTCTAGCCAAACGAGATGCATATGCTCTACACAAACCCAGGAAAATTCGTTTTCCTCGTCGCAAGACGTACTCGAAAGGTATTGGAGATCTGTACCAAATAGACCTGGTGGGTCTTTCTAATCTCTCACCGTTCAACGACGGGATGAGATATTTGCTCACCTGTATCGATATTTTTGGCAAACGAGCGTGGGCAGTGCCGATTCGAACGAAGTCGGGTACCAACGTAGCGACAGCCTTCGAGAAAATTCTCACAGACGCCAGATGTAACATGGTTCAGAGTGATAAGGGAATGGGATTTTTAAACTCTGCTTTTCAGTCAATGTTGCAGCGTCGTGGTATAAAGTTTTATACGAGCGAGAACGAAGATCTAAAAGCGGCGGTGGTGGAGCGCTTGAATAGGACACTAAAGGCGAAAATGTATAGTTATTTCACACATGTGAATACGAAACGCTACCTGGACGTATTGAACGATCTGCTGCATTCGTCGTGTTGTCTTGATAGTAATCCATCGAACTGTTAGACTGTAGGGTGAGGTAAAATCGACTCATCTGGACACGAGTTCGTCTACCCAGGATTTAAACTTGCTGGGATAACCTTTCCAAGAGACAAAATATTTAATCTTTCCGTTACTTTTTTTGTCGTCAGGACTATCCACATCGAAACGTTCGTCGTCGGATGTCAACACTTTCTGAATCTCTTACTCGTAAAATTTGCAGGAATGTCTCCAGCTGAAGTAAATGAAGGAATGAAAGTATCGTCAGATCTCGTCTCTACCCCCTCAAAAATCGAAAGTCGTACAGATGGAAGTACGACGTCGGCGACTGGGTTCGAATAACCATGCGACGTCAACCGTTTCGCAAAGGTTATCTATAAGAAATTTTCAAAATCGCATTGTGACTTCCGACGATGCCGGTGACATACGAGCTAAGAGACCTCGCGTGCGAAGTTATAAAAGGCAAATTTTACGAGTCAGAGATTCAGAACGTGTTGAAGTCCGACGACGAACGTTTCGATGTGGATAGAGTCCTGACGACAAGAAAAAGTAACGGAAAGAGTAAATAATTTGTCTATTGGACAGGTTATACCAGCAAGTTTAAATCCTGGATAGACGAACTTGTCCAGATGAATCGATTTTACCTCACCCTATACCGTCTAAAAGTTCGATGGATTACTATCAAGACAACACGACGGCGCGATATACGACGAAACTGCCGAACGTCGTCGAGGTGGACGGTGATTGGGAAGTCGGTCTCACTGAAATTTCCATACCAGCTCGAATTGAAAACGAATGTTACTTCGAACTTTTCACCAGAGACGAGTTCGTAGCGAACTCTGTGACCCACACCTCTGTACCGAAACATTATCATCGGATCTTCGGCGTTAAGAGTGCGCAGTTGGTGGTTCAGATTGTGAATAACGAGGTGTTCGGAGATATATTCTCCTGACGGCAACGTTATTTTCGAATATCCGATGATTATGTTTCGGTACAGAGGTGTGGGTCACAGAGTAATGATGCAAATACCGAAAGAAGGACACAGAGTAGGCTTCAGTCCAGACATGGCTCGCATATTAGGTTTCGAAAGCAACAAGTTCTATTCGAGTCCCGAAGAATCGGCACGCAAAACCGTCGATTTGACCCACAACATTCATTCGGCATACGTCTACTGCGACTTACTCGAACACGTGACGGTCGGAGACACGAAAGCGCTACTACTGCGCATCGTCGACTTTCCAAACGACAACAGACAGGGAAATGTGCATCACAACTTGAACTCTGTCCTCTAGATACCCTTTTTATGAAAAAGTGTAACGATACGATCGCAATCAACGTAATGGCGGACACGGGACATCTATCCTTACAGAGCAATTATGGAAACGTTGTTGAGTTACGGGGAAGACGCGAAGCGATCTCAACTAACGTCTGCTTTGTTTTACAAGGACGAAGCGGGCAAAATGGACTCTGCGACCCTTGTCGAGGCTACCATAAACGATGGATTCCATCATCGTCGTGCATTGGCAGCACAGAGTGGCGACTTTGATATAATGGGACGATTACATGCCGACATATTTTTCCAAGAAGGTTACATGATCAATGAGGTCGGTGTGAAAATAAAGTTGGTTCGCAGCAAAGATGCCTTCTGCATGATAGGAGCTGCAAAGTGCAGATCTTGCACGCGTCTCTGTTTGTACGAAAGGTTAAACTGATGTCGGTCTTCTTACTCATGCAAAAACTCTGGAAAGTGATCCGGCAAAGTACCCTATTCGACGCGTGGTGTGTAAATCGTTCACAATTCCACAGTGTTATCGCGACATCAACCACGAGAAACTGTTTTCCGGACTGCCCACTCCGCCTCCGAAATGACCTATATTGTGTCGAGTGGGGCGTTAAACTCTACTCACTACCCACTATCCGGACTGCCCACGCACACCGTTGCCGGGTTCGTCAGTAATCGAGCAATCAACGGACATTCCTCGGACAATCCATTTAACTTCCAACATTAAACAGTTTGAACGAGATTGCCGTGAGACCCATACAACCGGACTTAGGACTATGGAAACGACTTCTATAAAAGAGCCTACGACAGTTTGTTTGCCAGAACGGGAAAGCTTTGCAAAGACGAAGGACTGTTCATCACTCGCGAAGATTACAATAACGGTTACGCCCTGTATGCGTTCGATTTGACGGCAGATCTGGGCGAAGACGATCATTTCAATCTCTTGCGGAAGGTTAACGTGTGTATCGGTACGAAATTTTTTCAGGAACTCGCAGCTACCGTCACTTGATTGCTTATGCCGAATTCGAGGACGTTATCGAAGTGGATCGCGATAGGAACGTCGTCTTCGATTTTGGATAATGAACACGAAAGAGATCGATCGTTTTTGAGACGGCGCCTAGAGAACTTTGACGGCGTCTTCAGCATCAACACTCTACCCGATCGACTGCAACTACTCGTTTGCAATACCGATCCCTCTGATAAACCAGGTCGTCACTGGGTCTGCGTCTATGTGGAAAACGGTCGTGGAGAATTTTTCAACTCGTTCGGTCGTCGACCTAATGGAACATTTGAACGCTATTTTAATCGACACTACTCGTCGTGGATTTTTAACGATATTAGCAAATTTTGTGGACATGATTGTATATATAATATTGCATATTATTGTATATAGTGTACATGTGTCGTAGCAGAAACATAGATTTGCGTAAAATTGTGCGTCGTTACCAGTGACACTGCGTTAAACGATGCTCATGTTCATGGATTTGTCTGTAAATAGAGACGAAGCTCGTACTCGTATGTCGTATGCGTGTAACAGAATAATATACGAAAACGAATATACTTGTTTTACTACTGTATTGACAACAAATCGACTATACAGTCACATACAAACACAGATGCACTATATTACCACAAACGTATTGAAAGCAAACAACTAGAAAACATCACATACATACCAATAGATGTCAGAAACAGCTATACATAATGTTATTCATAAGTTATGAATGTGACAGTCAACATCAAACAATTAGAAGACGAATTCATTTCGCAGAGGTACGACAATAACGTGAAACACTCATGTACAGGCAACGAATGCATTTGATAAACGACGTTCTTTTCCACGACATCAGTACTGATATGGATTCGCATCAGTTTTCGTTATTTACCGCGCTTGCGCGTTAGCGGTGTCGGGGTGTTGGCAGCACTGGTGGTGGCGGCGTCGGTTTGACGATGTCTTCTTCTTCATCTTCTGGCACTTCTTTGCGAACGTTTAGATATCGGTGTAGAGCTGCGACGTATTCTCTGACTTTTTGATCGTCGGCGATAGTTGAGTCGCGAAGAGCTCGAAACAATTCTACACTTTACGCGTTTTGGCAGACTGCATTCCTTGAGCAGGAGACTACCGAGAATTCCCAGGAGTGGTAGTAGGAGGACTGAAAGGAAACCACCGTTTTGCAAAATTGTCCGTTTCTGTCGCAATGACTTATTCTTGGAAGACACTGCTCTCAAGTCGTTCTTTCTGCGACGCAGGTTTGTCTTCTGATGACTGGCGGAGGGACGTTGCTTTTTATAACGTTCTTTGCACATTCACTCAATCGATAAACTCACTGTCACTTTTCTGATGTATTCTCGTTGCTGTTTCAACACTGGTAGGTACTTCTTCCCGCGAAAACTCATTTCGACACGTACACGTAATGTTTCTCTCCCGGAAATATATTAGTTCGCAGACGCAGATCTTCGTACTGCTCTGGTCGAAGGTCGACGAGTAAATAACAATATGGCTTTTTCGTCGCGTCTTTATGTGCAGCCACTGTAAACTTTCACGTCTTGTGATACATCTGTCGCGCAAGATTCGCAAACTTACTAGCATCTCTGGGATTCTTGAACAGGACCATGCAGTGAGCGTTCAGACTCATGGTCAGAGAAAACTTATTTTGGGGAAAGAGATTTTGTGCTAGAAAGACGACGCTTACGTTTCTGTGATGAGAACCTTTCGTGAAGATATTGGCAATGGTCTCGTCTGTCTCCTACATCAAATCGTCTTTGATGAGTAGCATGGGTTGTCTGCCATCAAAGTTTTCAATGTCCGGAAGTCCTTGTAGTCCGGCAGATCTGTGAAATATTCTGGTAGTTTTGTGCCTTTGATGATACAAGCATGAAATTTGGTACACAGTTATCTGTGTTTCCCTTAGGAAACATTTTTGCTGTAGGGACATTCCAGATCACCCCTAGGGTCAAAATGGTGGCCATTTTACAAAATGGCTGCCACGAATAACTAAACTCTGCCTACAAGATCAGCAAAGTCATATGTGCTTGGTGTAAAACAATGTATTGAGCATAATATGATTATTATCAACTAGTATGCACATGCTTTATTATCTATTTGACTAAAATATGCATTTACGGTGGGCATAGATAACAGTTTACCATCGCGATAATGCATGGCTGGAATAAGAGCTCTGAAACATAATCATGCATCTGAATGATACCTGAATATTCTTCCTGGAAATATAAGTGGATAAAAAATCAAACTTGGTGAACTTGGTGAAAAGAACTTAGACCCCATGAATCCATTAATAATTACATACCAGTATCTAGCAATGTCGTGATTAAATGCACAAATTTGCGAAATCGATATTGATTTACGCACTGTATCATTTTTATAATTGCGTAATAGAAATGTTGAAACTACAATTGTATGTTCCTATTGATTTAGTTTTAATATGGTCCTGAACAGCGCCAAGAATTAATGTATGTGGCCTATTGGGGACATCGAGTGCCAGTCACCCAAATCTCTATAGATTGCGCATTGGGTCATACCAAGTAGGCCAGGTGGATACCAGTTCACCTGAGCGATATGGTGACACTGGCGACAAAACGTGCAAGTGTATACACGCAGTTTCTTGCTGGGAACTTCACAGTAAAGAAGACCACTCATGCGTTTTCTGCAATGGCCATCGACCAAGCGCACGAGCAGAATAACGCTTTAGTTAAGGGTGACGGAGGAGCTGTAGGCCTGACAGAGAATCTAACTGCATTATGGCGCTGGATGGTGTCTGGTCCAGAGATGGCCAGAGTGATCGCTGAGTTCCAGGCCACATCAGAGACCAACAAGGCTGATCACAAACACCACGAGCAGACCAAGCACACACAGGTAGCCTTTGCTAGAGATGTGCGTTCACTCACTCAAGTCATAGGGGAGATGGGCAACCCATTTTGTGACGACAGCAAGGAT
>Ga0056115_1001412_pt1 | contig 11390 bp, 6 predicted proteins | sample WorMetOlspDAHAB1_FD_77007 | JGI IMG/M metagenome (GOLD analysis project Ga0056115, IMG submission 77007) | Marine gutless worms symbiont microbial communities from Max Planck institute for Marine Microbiology, Germany - Olavius sp. DAHAB.1 ... | reverse complement strand
GGGAAGCAATAAGCTTCAGCCTCTCCAACGCTCTGCTCTGGTCACTACATCGCTCAGACCAAGCCAGGTCCAGAGCTGGGCCCTCAGTCAAAGGAGCACCGAGAAGAACTGCTTCTGACACTGCTTATTATTATTATTATTCCATCCACGACGGCTCTTTCTGTCGCATAGCGCCGCTGCAGCTGCAGTTTGCGGCTTGTGACGCTAGCCTATAAGTTATGCCTTTGCCTTTGCTGTAGGCCTATACGCTTCTTTACAGCATGTGAAACTAAAGTTGGGTTAGTCTAGTTTTAATGCATTGGCCTAAAGTAGGTCTATAATTTAACTGTTGTATCAATTAAACTATCCTGACAATTAGGCAGCAGCCTATTTTAATGTTTTCACAGCTTTAATTTTTTCGTGTTTTAGCCTATCATTTTTAAAATTTCCATTCTTTCATTAATTCCCTTCGTTTTAAGACCTATGTCCTATTTTATATTCTTAGGAGCCTATAATTATTGAAATCGGCTTACGTCGATTCATACCTTCGTAGATCGCGCTTTACCAATTTTGTTGATTGGTTGATAGATATGGCTCGCCTATGCCTATACAGGGTGGCTCAAAAATAGTAAGACATTACCGAATTATCAATAAATCGTATTAAATCATATTAAAGCCTGCATGCTAATAAGATTAGACTTTTTCTCGTCAACTAATTAAGGCGCCAAGTAATATAGGCCTGCTATACATAGCCTATATGCCATAATATATTAATATTATACTATAAAGTACATTTGGCATATACTATAGGGCCTACGTGACCAAATTTCTGACGTCAATATTATTATTGTTCGGGAGTCGTGTTTGTGCAATATAGGTCAAATAACGCAAATAATCTAGGCCTAAGTGGACCCTCTTGCATCATTTAGTTTTATTAAACTAGATCTATATGAATTCCGTTTGTACAGTAAATCATCTTTTAGATGGAAAAATTCATGTAACAGTTTGTGGATATCCATCTGTTCTCTTGTTCAGGATTTTAATTGTCAAATTTGTCATACATTTAATTTTTCCCATAGAAAAGCTTGAAGCACAGTAATTAATAACGTCACAAATTAGGCCACTCATAGAATATATTATTATCAAATGACAATATTCTGGTGTTTCTTTTCCACTAAAATTTGATTTAAAAATCAGCCTTATCGATTGGTTTTCAATATGATTACATGATTATTCAGAAGTGGCTTACATTGTGTTGGGCCACCCTGTAGTTGATGAGTTGTAATTATAATTGAAGAGTAGGCCTACTAGGATAATGTCTAGCACGTTCGCACAATCGCACTGAAATAGGATGCTGCATGCAATGATAACAACAGTTGGTCCGGCAATGCAGTCGCAGATGTTTCGTCGGCGTCCAGCTGGCCATGCAGGACACGATGAGACATTGGTGTAAGCAAGACAAGCAGTCAGTTCGTGAGCTTGTTAGCAGCTTAGGTGGTCAGTCAGTTATGGTCGAGCTGGCATGACCACCGACAAATAATGCCTCGATCATGTGTTGTCGCTGATCGCTATTTGATTGCTTGTCAATTGATTCCGCTTGACTTGCTCACTACAGTCATGAAGCGATCGATCGCGCTCAACAGCCGCGTGTTACGAAGAAACAGTCAACGTTGTGATAGCCTATAACAGAGTATTATAATTATTACGGACTTTGGACTTCTTTAACTCTCCCTCTTGTTCGGGTATTCTGCTTTGCGGTATGTTGAAAGCGAACACAACATCCATAACGTCCATTTGGTTGCAAATCATGGAATCCAAAGCGCGTGCATGAATTCCCCCTTTGCTCATAACTTATTTTATTGCTGCAGTCATTTTAACAAGTCGCTTCGTAATCTTTGACATCTAACACGTACGGGCATACATCTTTAAACTTTATATCGACAGTGTTGGCATGCATATACTTATTGTAAAGGTCGTATGTTCGTATGTCGCTGGAATTACTTATGTGTTCGTTCTAGTTTGGGCAATAGAGACAATATATAACGACTTAGGGCCGGTTGCATGAACGTCACTTAAATTTAAGTGACACAAGATCATTTCCCGTCAGGTAGTACGTCATTTTAAACGTCATTTTGTATGCGTTTTACGATCTGAATGGTGGTAAGTTGTTTTTTTCCTCATTTCATTCGTAAAACGCATGCAAAATGACGTTCAAGATGACATAATACCTGATGCAAAATGATCTTAAGTGTTACTTAAAGTTAAGTGAAGTTCATGCAACCAGCCCTTAGAGACTTTCATTGATTTTATTGCTACGGTGTGTTAATGTCTATATTGTAGGCCTACCTTTGTCATCCATGATGCTTTTTAGGTTTTTAGGTGTTTTTATTGTACTGCGTGTACGAATTTATAATAAATAAATAAAACAAATAAAGAAGTCTCCAAATTACCCAGTCCTCTGCACCGGGTTTGAGTTCAATAGCTCTGATTTCCCGTAATGATCATAACATCATGAGGCATGTACAAGCGTTATAAGCCTAAGTTCGATTAAGCTACATTAATTGTATGATTTGATCTGTATATAGCGTGAGAGCATGTTGTCTATGAAAGAAAACTGTCTCGTTTCTCACTCATGGACGGACAACAATTCGCGAGAAATACGTTAAAATGAATTGTATCAGCCGACATACTGCATAAATAGGGTCAACAGTATTTAATACTCGTCTGCACCAGACAGCACATGAACTGCAAAATCACACAATATCACGAATTCACGATGGTGATCTTTATGCCATGTTATCTGCATTAGATCTAAGCCTATACCATTGTGCATGCAACATGTCTTTTAGGCCTAGTCTGATGTTATATCACAGCGAATTTGCAGTTGGTGCCACCTACGCTACTGCTGTCAAATGCAGGCATTCTTACCAAAACACTAAGATTTACCCGATGTACAGGGTGACCCAAAAAGTAAGCCGCGACCGAAATATCAATAACTCGTATTAAATGAAAATCTGTCAAAAAGATTAGACATTTTCGTCAAAGTACAGCGTCAAACAAGCTCCATAATATTATCACTTGGTATTAAATATTCTGTGCGTGACCTAATTTGTGACGTCAGTCACTGGGCGTGACCCGCAATGTTGCAATGGGTCATAAAGCGTAACTATTGTTATTTACTTCTTGTATCAGTTTCTACTGCAAAATATGAAATTTACTCCTATTCATAGACGGAAATTCATGTAAAAAAATTTTAGATACTCGTTTTTTCTCTTTTCAGGTCTTCACATTAATATTTACGCTTATTTTACACATATCGCAGCTTCAGGCATAGTAATTGATGACGTCACAAACTATATCACGCATGCTGTTTAATACCAAGTTACCAACCTACAACATTCTTGTTGTTCTGTTAAAAACTCGCAAATTGGTCTAAACATCTAGATTTCTTGGCCGATTTTAATACGATTTATACGGTATAGGGGCTGACGTTCGTTTTTTGGGAGGGGTGGTATATGCATATGCGGCGATTTACCAAACCGTGCATGTGTTCGAAGAGCATGCATGTAATACTATTTTATTGTTTAAAATGTTCATTTCTGCCGTTCTGATAACCCGGCGTCATCGTTGCCATGGCGACCGCCGCCGCAGCCGAATGTCGTATGGCGTTCGTGGCGAACAAGCAGCGAGAGGCGCGAGAACGAGCGTCGACACGAGCCGCACTGGTAGCGCTTGGCGGCGGCGTGCGTCTGCGCATGTGCGCGTAGGTTTGAGCGGTCGGCGAACGCTCGACCACACACGGAGCACGTAAACGGGCGCTCTCCGGTGTGCGTGCGGACGTGGCCCTGCAGCAGCCACGGCCGCGAGAACGCCTTGCCGCACGTGGGGCACCTGCAGGGCAGCGTGTGGGTCCTCACGTGCATCTTGAGCGCTCCGGACGAGGTGTACGTCTTGTCGCAGTGTGGGCAGGGCAGAACCGGTGACGGCGACCTGGTTGGAGGGCTTCCGGTACTTGCTGACTGCGGCGACGATGACTTGGATGAGGTGCTTCCACACACCGTCTGCTGATGCCTGAAAACGAAATAACGAAAGAAAGAAAACACTCATTGGCCATGAACACAAAATACATATCTGTCGTTCATATTCGTTTTATTAAACAACGCAGAAAGACGCTTATACAAATACAAATAAAAAATGAAGCAAAAATATTAAAACAGTTAATAGCAGTCCTTGAAAAGCATTGAAAGCTGTAAACATGAATAACAAGGTCCTCCATGGCAGGTTGTCGGAAAGGCCGAGGCCGAAGTGACGTAGCCATGGTCGGCAGGTGCGTTAAACTCTTTACTCACTCACTCGCTCACTTATCCAACGCCAACTACGTCTGCCGGTGTCGGGCCTTGGTGACAAACTAAATCCAATGCATATACATTTGCTCCGAAAAAACAACAACCAAACATATACCTGTAATTACAGTGTATGATTGAGATCTTCACAGTAGCATTGTTTATCATTGCTGGCTTTTGTTTTTACACTGTTTGTGTATTAGTTTTTTTCTGGCGATTTTGTCACACTGCTGACTCGTCATAAACTAGCTCTTGTTTGTCTATTTAGTCCTATATGTTTTACATTTTAAAGTCTATGTACACTGCGGTGACAACTTTCAACAAAGTGCATGATGATGATGATTATGATACCGTGGTTTCTACCGTATACCGTAGGCCTACATGTAGGCCTATATTTAATAAATATTTTCAAAGCACAGATTAGCCTATACATAAGTACTACATATATAGGCCTACAGGCTACATAATCTCACGAAGGTAGGCAACCTCGCAAGAATACAGGTGACAAATTAACAATAAAATGTACACATGCATCAACAAACAAAATTTAGTTGAGAACAAAAGGCCGTTAGTTATACCGAGTGAGGTCGGTGAGCGTTGTAAACACGGCACCGCACTGGCTGCACTGTTGGCGCGCCGTCACCACGACCGGGTAGACTAGACCACCGCCAACGTCGACCACTGAACTGAGCAACCGCTGACGATGGAACCAGTCGGTGTTCAGAAGGTCGGCGCGTGCAAGAGGAACTCCGGCTAGAAAATCGACCGAAGTGCGCCGTTGCCCGGCTGCGTGATGCTGTGGATGAATGTCGTCGACGACTGACGCTGAGCGGGGATCGTCGTTGGTGGCGGTGGTCGACGACGACGGAGCGGCAGACGCAGGCCGGTCCTCGTGTACGCTGAACGGCCGCCACGGAGCAGCAACGGCGACGGAGTCGGAAGGTTGCGGACGAGCGGGCTGCGTCAGTGACGAACCGTAAAGAATCGTCAGCGGTGAACGCTGCCGTGGCGCTTGACACGCGTCATTCGTTGTCCTTCCGACGTCGTCGCCGCCGCCCATTTGATTCGATACGACGTTTTCCAGCCATCGGCGGACTTCGGGCAACATCCAGCCACTGGCGATGTGGTTTGCGTGGGGTTGTACGTGAATGAATGCTGCAGCGACTGTTGTCTCTGTACTGGAACTGATGGGTGACGTCACGCTGACGTCATTACGGTTTCCATCGACGCAAACGTCTACAGAGTGCAAGTTTCGCGGCAGTGAAGAGATGGATTCATATCTGTCCAACCAATATCAGGTACCAATTTTGTTGCCTAAACACAGAAATAGCCTTTCCGTCGCTATAATCTGGGAGATAAACCAAAAAGGGTATGCGACATGCTGGCCGCTAGTCCATGCTCCTGCAGCTTTGGCTGGTGTCAAGTCCAGCTGATTGCCAAGGAATCGGATCAGCATCAGTACGGCCCTATGGCCACGTGGCTCGGGAAGGACTTCCCTTTTACTGCTATATGAAGAGCTATTGCCTAACAGTATTATAACGACTTCGAGCATGGTCCAGCTTTTTTTCGCCGATCTATTAAAAATTCATATTCTCGGTTAAGTTCTCTCGTCAAAATTAATCACCAACTTCCTTTTCACGCGCAGCCGACAGCGGTATTCACACTGTCTACTTAAAACCATATAACCAACATAAACTGTGTCCCAATAAACTTAGCAAAATTTGGCGAGCTCTAGCTCCAAGTTACGTGGACGAATTTGACAAGTACGATACCATGAATATTGGCATACGTAAACTTGTAAAAATTTTCAACACCATACAGCATCTACGCAATAATTTTTCGTAACCGTTCACCAATGTTTACAGTAGTTGAATCCCGGTTAGCTGACAATAATAAAATCATTGGCCTATATCAAGCTAGAAAGATCATTATTTGCACCAGGTTGTTTAAAGTCAATGAACTGCAGAGAGTCACACAGTTGAATGTATCGACAACTTCTGGGAACAGTTAAATCTCGCGGCCAACTAATGGTCGGTTTTCACGTGACTCAATCAGCGGTGTATAAGACACGGTGGCATTAAAAGGATTTACACCAATCGACCCGATTAGTTAAATCTTCCCAGTTATGACAGTAACCGTGATCATGCACTGAATGATAACTTTCTGTAATCCCCCAAAACCAAGTTTTTGGCTATGCCGCTGCACTGAATACGTCGTACTTGGTATAACATCCGTAATGAATGACTATGAGTTATACCGACACTGTGAGTTGGTGGTCTGTGGGTTTCCGCTGGCAGTTGCGCGTTGAGTCCACGTGTTTAGCTTGTCGTCGACGTCGCCGGTTGTGCTGCTTGGCGCTTTCTTGACGAGGAAAGAGCGCGGCATCGACTTGTCTGTTCGTGGCACAACATTCCGACAGACTTCTTCACCTGGCGACTTGTCTACTTACATCTGTTACCGTCGACAGCAGATGCATGGCTACAACGGCGCAACAGCAACGAACGAGTTCATCATTTAGTTCACAAAAATTCAATCTGCATTCAGGGACGTATAGGCCTAACCAGAAATTCGGTCTATGTGAGGCTATAACTGTGACGGTTAACGCGGGAATTGCAGAAAGTTAACATTTAGTGCAATGTTATGGACATCGTCGTGTATCTTGAATGACTTATCTACTGGTAACTCGGAAAGACTACCGTATCGCTACTGCACGATGCGAAACTTCTGCTGAATAGGCAACAAAAGATCTGGGGTGGCGTCTACATCAACTGACATTTTTCGAGCAGTGCCGATACGGTAGTCTTGCCTTTAACTTAGTTTTAGGGTATAAATTCCTTTAGGCCTATACCCCTGTCTATACACCTTGACCAGCGTTACTGTTTAAGCAGTTACAACAGAGGGGTATACACAAGGATGTGCAGGGTGCTCATAACCACCCATAAAAACATCAAAAAACAAATAAACGAAATGCCGGTAATAAAATGTAAAGAACATAGTGTGAAACTCTAATAATATATACCGACTTAAGTTAGTAGTTCCCAGGCACATCCACGACGACAGTGACCACATCGCTGACATCCGCCTTTTAAGTACGTCGTCTTCTCGGCGATCGGCCTGACACCGAACTTGTGGCCAATCGTCGCAAAGCGCCGTGTGTGCAGCCAGCAAAGCCGACAGGTGGTTTTCCTGGCCACCCACGCTGTCTCGGCTCGCGTTCACTGACAGCTGCTCACCATGGGACAATTACATCGAGATATATACGTGGCGTGGACATGTCCGTCCGGCCTACAATTCAAGGTTTGCCAAAACGGGCTGCGGCTGTTATAAATTGTCGCCATGGGAATAACACTGACACGCATCTCAGAACAAGTCGACAGGTTTAGAGTTAGCTGATATTGACATTCAGCTTTTCCAAGTTTGTATGCGTTGTTAACCGACAAAACGTATGCCTACCTTCTACCAGTTCAGCAGTAGTCTAACAATAATATTAACAAATCGTGTACAACAGATATCAATATAATTTAATCGCTGGCGTGCCATGGGGTTAGGGGTTAAAACCCCCACTGAATCTTCAGAATTTTTTTCGAATTGTGTGGTTTCAAAATATACTGCCCGAGCCCTGCTCCTATACTCATTAATCTTAAATTTTCTACAGGAAAACGTTAAAATTGTACACTAATTTCACATTATGTTTCAGCTCGTCCACCAAACCCACTGGCCCTGCCCCCACCACGGGAACCCCTCCATTGTAAAATCCTGGGTACACCTTCAATACGCTCGCTTGGCAACTTAAGTTAAATAGGCCTACGCTACATGCGACACATGGTTACTGTATTTCCTATGTCATTAGACTTTATTACGAAATTACGAAATTTTGTGACTGCATTGCAAACAGACAACAAAAAATTGACGGACGGGATTGTATCCCCTAAAATTTTACTATAAAGGCTTTCTTCGAACTTGAATGTGCTTGACTGAGATATTTCATAATTACTGTTCATAAGCAGTTACTTTATGTACAGTAACAAGGCCTATATACAATAGGCCACTGTGCATTTTGCACCGCATTCGGCATGCTGTTAACTACGATTTGCTTGCGTGCAGAGAATCTGCTGGATAGGATCTTGTTTCATGTCATCAGCATTCATTCTCAAGCTGTTGTTCTATATATATTGTTAGTGAAGTGAAGCAAGCCGAAAACGTGATCCCAGGATAGGCCTAAGGCTCCTCTGTCGTTGCTCATAGAACAAGCTTTAAAACGGTAATTTGTTTTTATTACACTGTCAACTAAATCGGTTTCGATGTGTCTCCAAAATAGAAGTCCAAGTCAAATCTGGGACGCTTGAAAGTAACACGCAGCAGTTTTTGTGCGTTTTCCAGTAGGCCTATGTCTCGATAAAACTAAATGTATTTTGGACTTTTAAATTGGCCACACTGCTTGCACCGAAAAAAATTTTTCACTTTGGAAAAAGCGAGGTCACTCACTCACGACAAAATGCAGATCGTTTACTGACATGTCACGCAGATTGCGCCTGGCGACACATGTGCACTTCACAGCCTTGAAATTTGTCGCTGCGCGACCACGGCCGAACGGTGGTGCGCTCGTCCGTTGTCGATCGATGATGACAGGCGGGCACTTGGCCCGAGCACGCGTGGTCGCCTTCCCGCGCCTCGCCTTCCCAACTCCTACCGTATCCCACTCTCCCGTTCTGGACGCCTTTCATTCCAATCCCGACCGTAGTTACCACCGTCATTACCAGTCGTCGCGATGTCCGTCGGTACGCGGACATTGCGCGTAGCTTAACATTCAGGCCCGAGTACATAGGCGCACAGCTGTTATTTCAACGTTTCGGGCGCGAATTGTTTCGACAGAAAAACGTAAAGTATGGGCCGAAAGTTGCGCGATAGACAGATGTAGGGCCTATCTGAACCGCAGTTTCAATCATAGATGCGTGTGTTGGTATTTTGGCCGTTATACATCGGCCAAAACTTGCTTCGTCGTGTGACCGCAGCAGATCTCGGATCGAGGGTTTTCGATTAGGATGACATTTTAAAGTGAAATATTTTAACATTTCCCCAAGAAAGATTTGTTTCCGGTTATCCGTAACTTTTTTGTATTTTACGATTTTTTAATTAGCTTCTTTGACCTCTATATCTTAATTGTGTCATTGAGTTGACAACATAACGTTGATTATTTCATATTCGTAATTAGGGGACAGTAGAAAAGGAAACTTGCACAGTATCGGTAGGTGTTTTACGGTTGCATCTAGACATCTGAATGTAGTCCTATTATTGTTCCATCGCCAACTGAATGCCAGTGATATCATATTATACAGGTGGCCAACAAGATGGGTCTTATGACTAATCCGGTAGCATGCCAATTGCCAAAAAGTTATAAACACTGTTTTAGGCTACGGCACAATAAACATTTTAACGATAAGTTCGATCGTTTTCTTACGACACTATAGCGTAGGCTACACTGTTTGCAACATCTAGCTTCTTGAAACGACTTGACATCAGTGGCGCCGACTCCATAGAGCACGGGGGCACGTGCACCCACTTTTACATATGGCTGGGCACGGGGGGCACCGTGAGTAGAACAGCAAACAAGAAACTGACCAAACTGTACTTACCATCACGAAAGCGCTCACCAAAACGACTAATATTGTACTTTTAGAGACAAAAAAGTGGAGGGGAACGACCCAAAAATTTTTTACGGCGATTCGAGCAGGATCGGTGCCCCCACTTTCAAATTCGTTCCGGCACCACTGCTTGACATCAAGGTCTTGATGCCTCCGCGAGGACTAGCAGAAAACCAAAACCAACTTCGGATCATTATGCAGGCTAGGGAGGCCGACACAGTGTAAGTGCCGGCGCCATGGTGGCAATAGCGACATAATGTCAGCCGGTAGCGGCGGTAAAACGACTTGGCGCCTTTTCTCTTCCACGCATTTACGCTTGATTAGAGCGACACGCGCTCGACGCGTCACGGTCAGTCGAACATGCCACGGTGCGTGCGAATGTCATCTCTACTGCTGTTGCTTGTTAGTTACTGACGATATATCGCCAGTCACGACTATCGCTGTCATAGCACATATCAAACACCTGTCTCTATATAGGGCAGTTCGTTCAACAGTATCGGACAGGTGGCCTTTCAGGGTGACCCAAAAAATTTGGAACACTATTTTGTGCGCCCTATAATTTCATCAAATATTGACCACTTTTGAAACTTGCTTCTCTGTCAGAATCAGGAGCAAATTTGTAATATCACTAAAGATCCCACCGCACCTCAAGTGTGTCGCTACATTACCTTGTGAATGCCAGTGTCTTAAAAGCAACAACTAAAATAAACGACTTCTGTAACAATACATTTTAAGAGTGCGCGTCGTCCAGCAGCAAGGCGGACACATTGAACATTTGACGTAAAACTGCAGGATGTGCCAGTTATAACTGAGACAATAAACACGTATTTCCTGTTGTGAATTTCTTAGTATGTGTTGTTACAGAAGTCTTGTTTTCAGGTGTTGCTTTAAGACATTGACACTGACAAGGTAGTGTAGCGACAAATTTGAAATGTGATGGGATCTATTAGTGATAGTAGACCTACTATTACAAATTCGCTCCCGATTCTGACAGTGATAAAAGTTTGAAAATCGGTCAATATTTGATGAAGCTATAAGGCGTACAAAAGTGTGCAAATTTTTGGGCCACCCTGTATGTACACGTACACATTAAACAAGTGAAAGGAGACGCAAAATAGTGAAAATAAAAACAAAAAAAATATCCGCAGCATGTTCCGTCATTTTATAAGCCTAATGCGCAGCCACTTTTAACGTTAACCAATTTCTCGTCATATTTCAGGCTTCATTTTATCTGGCTTTTTGCTTCTTCCCGAGACTGACTAAAAACTTTTATATTTCTTTAACTTAATTTTATGTGTGTATGTCTTGTTTTTACTGTGCTGTCGTTTGCTTTTTATGTTTTGTGGTACCACATTGGAGTAATAAACGAATAATAAATAAAAAATAAAATAATAACCTTACCGAGTTTTCAAGGGAGGTTATTTAG
>Ga0056115_1001410_pt1 | contig 11407 bp, 6 predicted proteins | sample WorMetOlspDAHAB1_FD_77007 | JGI IMG/M metagenome (GOLD analysis project Ga0056115, IMG submission 77007) | Marine gutless worms symbiont microbial communities from Max Planck institute for Marine Microbiology, Germany - Olavius sp. DAHAB.1 ... | reverse complement strand
CACTAGGCAGTGGGAAAACTGGACTGAAAAAGATGTGATTTCAGATGTTTACGAAATGTTGCGAGACTTTTACAAGAACGGACGTTTAGTGGGAGACTATTCCAGACGGTGGGAGCAGCAGTATGGAATCCGCGAGTGCCAAATGACAAGTTACATCGTGTAACAGACAACAGGTTGGCTGAGGCGGATCGTAAGGATCTGCATGGGTTGTGCTGATGGAGCAAGCTGGCGAGATATGGAGGATTACCGGTATCTGGTACAGGCAAAACTTTGAGAAAATTGACACAGAACACACTGTGTGTTAATTTCACAACACTGTCGGAAACAATAACGCAACTCACTGATTGATTGGGGTTTAACAGTACTTTAAACACAAACAGGATATATTGTGCCTTTGAACAGTATGTTGCAGCAAAAAACGAAATTAATAAGAAAGGTGAAACGCTATCAGCGTGTTGGGAATGGGAATGAAGCAATTAAAACAAAACTCTTCAGCCTGGTCTTTTTAGGGGAAACCCTTGACACAAAAGATATCAAAGAGTAGTCCCAGCCAATCTCTTGACTAAACAACACAGGAAAATACACAACTCAATACACCTAAACAACTAAAGACAAGAAACACAAAGCTAACCTTGATTTCTTCGCATCTTACGACCATTGGTCAGGAAATGAGGTGGTCCCTATATATTCTACCAATCCTGGGAACCACACGGGGTGCCATGAATTTTACCTGTTGTTCTGTCGCATGACTGTCTTCCACGTCTTCTATTTCGGGGCTGATTGGAAGATAAAGCAGAGCATGCTTGTCATCGTCGTCTTCATCACTGCATTCAGATGATGCAGTGTTGTCATAACAGGTAACAACTACATCATATAAACTGAGGTGCTACATCCCAGACAGAGCGGATTCCTTGACTTTACCAGGCAAAGATTTTGGTAGCAAAAAACGAAAACAAAATTTCTTCACACATACACACAATGTCACGTCAGCACCGTCAATGTCTGTTTTTAGGAAACGTCTGACGACCCACCTCTTCAGTTGTTCCTTCCCCAAATCCCTGTAGTGCCCGGTGCAGCGACTTTGTCATTCTGGATACTATAACTGATCTTTAAAATCTTCAAAAGTCCCGCGCCATGTCTTTGGCTGCCCTCCTCTGTACTTACCACCTTCTCAAGTCAATGGCATGGCAATTCTTGCGGGTCTGTGTTCTGGCAGACATATGATGTGTACTGCCATTACAATTCTGAGTCAAGCTACAGTTTCTTAATAAGTAAATATGTATGTAATAAGTAAGACGGTTTCTACACTGTAGTTAAATGGGTGACTGATTCACACTGGCTTCAACAGACCAAATAAAAGTGACTTCATGGACTCACTGGTGATGTGGTCTCGGCTAAAAAAATTTTTTTATAGAAGACATCGGAGGTAAAACATAAGCTGAGCTCTCAATAAACAGCTTGTGGACACAAAAACAGGACATGTTAGCTCAGCGAATTTTTTGCTTTAGTTCTTTGCATGTGGATGTGCTGCGTCCACTCAGACAATGAAAAAAGATGCTAGAAGCAATAACAGCACATAGAAACAATAAAGGAAATTTGCAAATGAAAAAAATAACCTGCTAAGGAAAGCAGAAATTGGTTCCACTGTCGTTATGTCGACTTCAGTGTCTTCTTCGTATGGTCCTAAAGAGACAAAAACCTAACTTAAGTACCATCAAATTCTAGTGACAACTGAAGTTTAAACTTTTACTGCAACTAAGTAAAATGCATTAATAATACATCTATACAAAAAGTGAAAATGCTTCATTTATAACAGTAATGATGAAACTGCGCAGATTAGACATTTGTGGGCAATAATTAAAAAAAGTTCTAATGCATTTTAGCATGACATTGCTATGCTTTTCGATTCTAGCCAAATTCTAAACTTTCCGACTCCTGCTCATTCTCAAAACAATTCAAAGACTTTTTGAGTGTTTTAAAATTCAAGGTGGGTGTGTGAACCCCGAACATAAACAAAAGACAAACAAAAACCTTTCGTTTCCTGGACCTCTTTGTCTTCGTCCTCCACGTCAAATTCCGACTCTCGCTCGTCGTATTCCACGTTCTCGTCGAGTTCTTTAAAATCCGGCGCGTAAGCACTCCAGTTTTCCTGTGCTGAAAAACAGCCGCATTCACAGCGAACAAATTTCTCTCTCGGCGTGTAAATGGTCCCCAACTGTTGCCCACAATCAAAAGGATTACCACAAACATGCTGCCAAACGCGGATTACACTGGTGTCAAGATTGGCCAACAATGTGACACAGCATCACAGAAAATAAAAACGTAAAAACATGCTATAAAAATCTGTAAAACTGTAAAAAAAGACCAAAATAAAAGAATTTCTGTTTAGCAATTACAGTTCATTTTGCCAATATACCACATGAACACCATATAAACACCATTTGACTGATCACTGTGTCTCTCTGTCCAGCCATGGACATCTCCGTTCCTCTGTTGAAATCTACTACATGTACCAAGTCACCGACTCAGCACATATCAGTTTTGCCATAGCTGGTCCGTCTGCCTGGAACAGAGTCCAGATCCTGTCTGCAACTCAAATGCCACCAAAGCCACTTACAGGTGGTTGCTGAAAACATTTACGTTTGCATGCTACAAGCGCATCAGGGGATGCACTATACACTGATACAAACATCAACAAATTCGTACGACTGAAGCCGACGAAATAACCGACCACTTGATTCTGCGCCCAGATTGAGACAACGCCGCTCGCAACTGACGCAATGATTGGCCGCACAGGATGCCACTGCACACAGACAATGCAACACCATAAACGTTTACACCGACGAATATGGCAGCTTTACTGCTGCATTTTTAAAACAAGTCTGGCAATTCTAGTTGCCACACATGTACACAATACAAATAAATCGGGATGTACACACACACACACACATACTTTGCACTATATACGATGCAGCCAGTCATCTGCCTGCAGATGACCGTTCCCTTTCACACGCACTGTCAGGCAAGTACTATGTTTAGTGTATTTCGTTAGCCATAACAATGCACTTCAGCAACAACAGAACAGCAAGCAAGAAAAGGCAGGATCAACAAGGCAGTATCCACACTTACAGTTGTTCTAAATGAGGCAACATTACTGAATACAGTGGATAAAATGTATGCAATGCAAAGTACAGAACCAAAACAGGGCAGAACAGTCACACATACACGAGGTGTGCACACTGCATTTGACTGAAAGACTATTCCCTTTAGCACACACTGTTGGAATATGGCTGGAGCCATTGCACATTTGGCCTCAAAAGCAGCCTTAGCTTCTTCTTCATTCTGGCTTACACCACTAAGAGTGCACAGCAGCAAACGTAGACATCGATCCCCCCCCCACTGAGTAGATGATTCTGCGATAACAGTTGCTTCATTCAGCGACAGCGTATTCAGGTCCTGCTGAATAGACTTCAACCCTGTCATACGAGGACGTCCCAGTGGTCTTCTACAGTTGTCCAGGGAAAGGGCGGTTATTCTTCTTGTCATCCACGTCGTACGTCATGTGCCCAAACAGGGAGAGACATCCTGACTGCAGTATGGCTGAAAGGTGGGGTGGCTTGGTTTGTCCATCTTACTTCTTAATAATGTGCATGCTGTTATCAGCTTCTAGAATTGAAAAAGTCATCCAATATAAATGTCCACAGCAGTCTTACCACAACATCAAGCAGAGTCTCTCCTTTGGTGCCGAGCAAGAATTTGACCAGATTTCCACTGTTTTTCTCCCAGATGTACAGCGAATGCTGGCGTGCTGAACCGGCGACAATGTACTCCCCGTCGCCCGAAAAACAGCATTTCTTCCACAGAGACCTAACAAAAAAATCACATTCCACTGTTCTACCTGCCAGCAACTGTGTTTCATCCATGATAAAGGTTTATAAGTTGGCAGTGTATCATAGTGGTTACTTAGAACTTGCTAGCTTTTCCTATCTTACGCCAGATTGGTAGTCGCATGAGTGACCACTCTGTTGGTAAAGCCAACTCTGCCTTCCATCCCTCTGGGGTTGGCAAATCAGTATCAAGCTGTCACTTAGCTGTGCACTTATGTGCTTTGGTTGCGGACACAAATGGCAGAACACGTGGTGTGGCCGAGCAATAGGAAATGAGTATCCACCATTGACGCTGTGAGAGATACTACTGGCAACTAGCCACTAACACTGCACAAGTAAGCAGATTTTTTTCTACATATAAGAATTTCATCCACATTTCATGAGATATATACTAGCTGACAGCTTGAAAAAATGTGACAACTATACCTACGGCAATAAGCCAAACCGAAAGTATCAACATCAACAACATACCTGTTCCACAAATCATTTCCATCATACATTTTGCTTTAACTATTCATATATCGACTACGCTTCCGTGGACTTCGTAATGACGCCTGTTGTTTTAGCCACATTAAAAATTCTGATGTGACCGAATGATTGCACGACGTCAATAAAGAAGTAGCATTGAGTAGAAGTCTTTGCACCTTGAAAGAACGTTCGTTTGAAATCTGTCACAGTACTGCTTATAAATGACAAATGCTCACATGGCTGAAGTTACTGATTGACGATGTCTTGTCTGAGAAACCAACCTGTTAACTAGATCCTGCAGTTTCTGTATTGGTTCTGGCTCGCCGTCCTTGCCACACGCCAAAACCTCACCACTCTCGTACACGCGTATGGTTCGGTCGGCAGAGTTGACCAGGAAACAGCTGTGCACAGCAGCGATATGAAACAAACGCATTACCATGTCATATTCTCTGTACGTATGAAGCATATCCATGACAGATAACAGAACATTCGGCAACTTTTAATATCTTCTTAAAGTTGTATAATGCTTGTACTCAACCGATTTCAACACTGAATGTGAACAGGTCAGTTGCTTGTTTTGCAATTAACTACATTTTCAAAATTCTTCTTATGCTGTCGAGCATGGGTTCACCATCCAAAGTTTGCCAGCCACAGGACTGCATACAATCAGCAGAGTAAAGTCTGGACAGGCTGCCATCCAGCTTTGTCAGTGCACGAGTGGACAATTGCAGATACAACATTAAATATGACACATGAAGCAAAGATGAGTAATGCAAACCAAAAATATCCAAAACATGCACTTCTTCACAAAGGCTCCTTCTTAGTGTTCGTGCTTGTGGCATAGCTCAGTGGTTAGGATGTCAGTCTTTCTCTGACCTGAGCCTGATATACTGTTGACAGGTGACCACTTTATTTTATTTTAGGTCAGCCAAGAAGGCCAACTCAACCTGCCATCCCTCCACGGTTGGCAAATGAGTAGTAATCCATGTATTTACAAGGATTATGTGTTTGGAGACCATTAAATGGCAGACTATGGCCACATAAGGCTGTATCGCTGCAGGCCAGTGTCTGTGAGTACGGGCTTAGACTCAGACAGCACGATATAAGTGCTAAACCTTTACGTTTACCTTTAGCGGAATTCTAGGCAAGCCTGTCCTGTCTTGGCCATTTTTGTACAAATGCAGAACAAAAAACTGAAATCTGTGACAAAAACCGAGGCTACTTTCAAGCTTACTTTCCTCGTCGTGCAAACTCGATCGACTTGAGAGCAGTTGTGCTCGACGTTGTTGTTGTAACTCGGAATGACGCCTTCAGGTCCAAGGTCTCAGCACTAAACACCAAAATCTACAAAACCACACAACAAAAATATGTTTGTCTAAAAAACTGTTTCACTGGGTTTAAATATAAGTCAATTCATGTATCTTCCCTTCAAATCTGCAGTTCTCTGTTGTGTAAAGAACTATCTACTTGTAGTTGCATTCTTGTTCTTGCTGAGTGGCAGCCACATATAAGTTAACACAGCGATAATAAGACGTGCATATAATACTAACAAACAATCAGTTGTGCACTGTATCCACAAATTGCATGGTACGCCTGCTTGCCTGTTAGCTTGTGCAGTTACCAAACTATTCTGCTTGGAAACAAAAGCATGTGTGTGCAAACATCTTGCCCATAGAGCAGTATTTTTGTGACGCATCACAAAATGCACTTCTTAGCAGGTCACAGTGGTCTAATGGTAGCATGCTTGCCTGCAGCACAACAGGCGCCAAGAGTGAACCCACGAAGCGGACAAAGTCTCTGTGTTTTCACGAAAATAACTAAAATACGCAGCTTTGGGTATGGGCTGCTCACTTACTGCAGTGTCCAGGTCAACTCAGCTTTCCACCCTTCGAGGGATGGTAAATGAGTATGAACCTCATGGTTGAGTAATAACATACATGGCGATGGGAAAATGTTCATCTTATAGCAGACTACAGGCAGACTTAACGGTCAAGTTTGCAGCTTGGCCTACGAGTTGGCAGTCACCTGGCGCTGACAGACTTTCAAACAGAGGACCCAAAGTAGACTCTTGCACACGGTTCGTATATGACAGCACTATGAATAATTCATAGTGCTGTCAGAGTCTATTATTATTATTATTTTTTTGTATTATTATTTTTTTTGTACCTTTGGTAGTAAAGATCCCGAGGGCTAAAAGCTAAGTGAAAATAAAAACTATTCCATTGGTGGCCAGAGGTCCAAGCTTGTTTTGGTGGAAAGCTGTCATGCAAAATGATGGCATTGAATTGCTGCACAGTGACTGACAGCCTCTGGAACAGGTACGCAGACTGTCGCTCCTCTTGGAACTTAGAGGAGATTATTATTATTATTATTATCATTATTATTTATTAAAAACAACATAAACTCAACATACCTTGCCCCTGGCATTACCAGTGTAGATGTAGCGACCTCGCCTATCGAACGATGCGGCTATATTTAGATCAGTCTGTATAGCACAGTCATTTGCAAAGTACACTTTGTTTATCTGTTGTTCAAACATTATGGAACATCATTTTATAACAAAAAAAAACAACAAATTATAAAGACAGCTTTTTCCAACAGAAAATAGGCAAGTCTCTATTAGAACTATCATCCTGTGGTCACTGAAATTAGAAAAAAAAACATCAATCTACCACATACCCACATTAACTAAAGCAATACCGTTTAACAGTTAACCACATTGAAATGCATTTCTCCAAAATACCCAGTATAAAGCCAAATAACCAAAATATTAATTGTAAAAACAAAACAGCTGCAACCAACTCTTCACTGAAAACAAATTAAGTGACACATGCATAACAGCAGGTCTAAATCATATCGTTAAAAGTTACAATTTTTTAAAAATTCATCGTAGAAATGAAGTAACAATAGAACGTTTCGTGCATTTGGTGTACCGCACAATATTTGCAATGTTCAGTATATCCATCTGTGACACGAAAACAATAAACGAGAACAATGAACACACTTCGTCTTCAAGTGGGACAACTTTGTGCGCTCCTTCCAAAGTCATGAGAACGGCAGCATGCTTCATCGGACACACAAGAAATTGGTTGCTGCAATTAACAAAATGTAGACATTTAAAGTAAAATACGGTATCAAAACAATTCCTGCAATTATAAGAGCTAACATTTGAACACAACGGCTAAATACACATTTAAGCAGGATTGCATCTGGACTTTACTACAAGCATGAATGACATGATGTTAGAAATTAATTATTTACATCACTAGATACTTTAAAGGAAATAAAGTTAGCAAAAAAGGAGGTATTTTGAATGTGGAACATGCGTACATTTAAAAAAATACATTAAGTGTCGAGTGTGCCTACCAAAAATTATCAAAATTGGTCCACACATCTTAAAGCAAGAGTGTACAATGTTGTCTCTTTCAAACAGAGTGTAGTTCAGAGACAGGACTACATTGTTAAGCCAATAGACGACAAACTCACCTATCACGTGGATGAAACTGGACTTTCAGCACTGGCGATGGAAATCTGAAGGTTCTATCGCATTCGCCAGTGAGTACATCCCAGATGGAAACCACAAAATCCGTGGAGGCAGTCAACAGCTTGTGTCCACTGCGATTCCAGCTGCAAATCGAATGCAGCCGCAAAACAACACATTCAGTTTGCTTCACTTTATGTGATAAATTCTGCAAAAACTTCCCACAGATTTCGTCAAAAACCTACTATAGGCTATTTCAATCAGATGTTATTAAACAGAATCCATCATTTCCCTCACATCAACGCATTTTGAAAGTCATGAACCATTACGTCAACTGAACTTGCAGAAATTCATGCTTTAAAATCATTGTACAGCCTTTACAAATTCTAATTTCATTAATATTCATATACTATAATATACTATATTACGTTCACTATTATTCACACAGATTTATATACTGGTGTACTTAGAAACATGGGTAATCAAACCAAACCATGTGCCCACGTTTACAGCATGATGTAAAGTTGAATGATATGTCAAACCGTCACTGTGCTTCTGTTAGAGCAGTCAGAACATTCAAAGAAGGTTATGTGATCCATCTTTTACTCTATCACTAACAGTTCATATCTATTAACACCAATGAATAATATGTCAAGAGTAAAGATAAGAAACAGAAAGCCATTAACATATCTGATATACGTGGGGTGACAGTAATGTCATCCTATATTTGCATAATAAGTGGTGCCATGTTGGAGGTGTACTTGCTGCAGCAGTGTTATGTTGTAAACAGACGTGTGCTTACAAAACTGTTGTGTGTGGTATTACACAGCAGTCAAATGCAAGGTCTGTGAATAACCTCGGCATAAGAATTTTCAGATTTCCACAATTTAACCCAGTCCTTGATGACATTAAGTGTACCTCCAACATAGTGCCATCAATGACATCACTGCACTCCAATGACACCATGCATAATACCTAATAGAGCACACAGGGTGTACGTGAGCTCCAATGACTTTGGCAATGCCACGAGTTAAGAAGTCCCATATGACTATCCTGCCATCATTGCATCCAACTGCCAGCAAAGTGCCCTGTTTGTTGAAAGCACAAGTTAGTGCCATGCTGACACAATCGAGTGTGCCATCAGAGTCCTAACACAAACAAAACACCATCTATCAAGACTCAAACTTAGCTGGGGACATAACTCAGTGGTTAGGATGTCGGTCATTGGCTGGCAGACTTTCCCTAACCTGTACCCGATCCATGGTTGACAGGTGACCACTTTGTGGGTTACTGTCCACAATGGGTCAGCTAACTATGCCAACTCAGCCTCCCATCCCTCTGGGGTCGGTAAACGAGTAGTAATCTGTGTATTTACATGAATTACGGGGGTTGAGACCATAAAAAGGCAGATTATGGCCACTTGCAGCTGTACAGCAGCAAAGGTCAGGACTATGGCAACGTATGGCTGCAAGCCAAAGTCCTTGTCTGCTCATATGAATCTTTAAACTGATACCAATATGAATGAAAGCAGTTTTACCAATCAGAATGATTAACTTAAATGTTAACTGAAGTTAAACAACACTGTTATTTGTACTACAATGTTCTGTGTGTGTGTTCAAAGCTTTCATACTGTGCAAGGGTGATACTGCTGTAACATCGCATTTTATCAAATTTCCATAAACTTCCTGGCACAGTTTGTGTACATCACAAATATCTCTAAATTCATAACCTGAGCCACAGCAGACACGTGGTTTCTAACACAATGACATTCAAAAATGAAAACTTGGTGTTATCTAATCACAACTACCGGTATTTACAATCAAATCCATTAACTAATTTAGAAACATGATAGGAATACTCAGTAAAAGCAGTTTTAGTAATGAAAATCATGCATGTGCAACTATCGAAAGTTATAATGACCAATATTAATAAACACTGTGTATAAAATAGACTGATATCCAAAACAGTAACTTGAATGTCAAATTAATCAATAACAGACATCACTGAAAAACACATTCACCTCTGGGTAGTTTTGTCCAAATGTTTCTGCAACGTAAAAAAAAACAATTAGTATAATTTAAGGACATTTCTAGGGTTTCTGAAGTCAGCCAGCAACATACATACAGGCACTCTGTAACAGTCTAATTTAGGTGCGCCACCTCACATCTGTCGCTTATTCAGTAGAACTCGTTCTGCTGAATAAGCATCAGATCTGAGGTGGCGCACCTAAACTAGACTGTTACCAGGCACTCTTATAAAACCATCGTCCATCAACCTCAGATTTTTTCACAACATCATGTACAAATGCTAATCCCAATACAGCAGATGTTTACTCATGCAAAACAAACAGTGCAACAACAAAACAATTCATTTGCAGACACATGATTTATGTACTTTACAACAGCAATGCCATCTTCCTTTCCTATTCCAGCTGTCTATCTAAAAACAGACGTGACGACGGGACAACGAGGGGACAGGATGGAGCATCAGTCCCGCAGCTGGCGGCTATATCGGCGCCCTGATGACTAAACGGGGCAGATGACAGGTGGATGGGACAGTCTGACAGGTGACGACGGGACAAGTAACATGTTCTCCCACACAAATTAATGAGTCCACGAGTCCCTGGACGTGGCGACGGGGCAGATCTGAGTGCCGTTACTTTGCCTGACGTTCATTGTTCAATTATTAGTGGTCATTAAATGTGACAATCCAGTATGGAACAGTCGTTGGTAAAACTAAAACATTTTTGGGAATGATCCATGATCAAAATAGTTGACGGTTTTCAGATAAAAGCAATAGAAGTAATGAATAACGTGAATGAAATAATCAAGATACGAAGTACACTAGATTTAAGAAAAGTTGTCTTCGGTAACAGAGTACATAATGTTTTTAGCATACATTTCGTTTAACATACACTTTAAAAAAAAATACCACAAAAATACTACAATAGACATCACATAGGTGTGCGCTTAATGACGAAACCATGTACTGGCATTTATGGTTAGTGATATTGTCCGTCTGAGACAGACGTACAAAGTCGTACATAAGCGGCAAAAAACCGCTATTGTCCGTCTACAACAGACGTCATAGCTCCGGCTAAACCCAAACCTAACCCAAACCCCACACCTAACCCTATCTTAACTCTAACCCTACCCATAACTCTAACCCTGAGTCCTGACCCTACCTAACCATAATGGGGAAATGATTTCGCCAACAATTCCTCTACAGCTGTTTTCGCTTCCACACCAGCCCGTATATCCGCCATGACGGCGACCACAATTCGAAGTGGTCGCGCGTGGGCCCAGACGGGAGATAGCGTATGATGGCGCTAAATGTCCGTCTGGACCAGACGGGAAATAACATCCACGGGCATTTATGTCTGTCCCGTCGCCCCGGCCGGGGGTATAATGCGGATGTGCGGATGTCACAACGGGTATAATGCGGATTCCGATGCGGGTAAACATTTTACCCACATAACAAATGAGTCGAGTCTTCACTAAACCGTACGAAGCATGCATCCAGGGCTGTTTAGACTGTAATGTACAATCATCACGCGTGTCTGCTGTAGTGT
>Ga0056115_1001408_pt1 | contig 11417 bp, 10 predicted proteins | sample WorMetOlspDAHAB1_FD_77007 | JGI IMG/M metagenome (GOLD analysis project Ga0056115, IMG submission 77007) | Marine gutless worms symbiont microbial communities from Max Planck institute for Marine Microbiology, Germany - Olavius sp. DAHAB.1 ... | reverse complement strand
GGGTTGGGGTGAGGGGGTTCGGCTCTACCCCGCCCGACCGATCCGGTTCACGGCGCTGATCACCGCCTGCAGCGACGCGGCCACGATGTTGGCGTCGCGGCCGACGCCAAACAGGGTGCGGCCGTCGCCGTCCTTGACCTCCACATAGGCCACGGCGGTGGCGTCGGCGCCGGCGCCGATGGCGTGTTCGTGGTAGTCCATCACCTCGATGGCCATGTCGAGTTGTTCGCGCAGGCCGTGGACGAAGGCATCGATCGGGCCGTTGCCGCGCCCGTGCACCTCGACCGTGCCGGCCCCGTTCTCCAGGGTCGCCGTCAGGTTGCGCAGGCCCGGATGGCTTCGGTCCGGCTCGGTTGCGTACTCGGCGAAGGCATAGCCGTCCTGGCCCGGCGACAAATACTCCGCCTCGAACGCATCCCAGATCTCCTTTGCCGACAGTTCCTTGCCGGTGTCGTCGGCAATCTCCTGGACGGCGGTTTGGAACTCCACCTGCAGCCGCCGCGGCAGTTCCATGCCGAATTCGCTTTCCATGATGAAGGCGACCCCGCCCTTGCCGGACTGGCTGTTAACCCGGATCACCGCCTCGTATGTGCCGCCAACGTCGGTCGGGTCGATGGGCAGATAGGGGACCTCCCAGGTTTCGCTGTTGGAGATCTCCATCGCCTTGAAGCCCTTCTTGATGGCGTCCTGGTGCGAACCCGAAAACGCCGTGAAGACCAGGTCGCCGCCATAAGGATGGCGCGGATGGACCGGCAACTGGTTGCAGTATTCGGCCGTCTGCCGCACCGCGCCCAGGTCGGTGAAATCGAGCTCGGGATCGACCCCTTGCGTGAACATGTTCAGCGCCAGCGTGACGATGTCGACGTTGCCGGTCCGCTCGCCATTGCCGAACAGCGTGCCCTCGACCCGGTCGGCGCCCGCCATTACCGCGAATTCCGCAGCGGCCACGCCCGTGCCGCGGTCATTGTGGGGATGGACCGACAGGACGATGCTCTTCCGGTCCTTGACGTTGCGGTGAAACCATTCGACCTGGTCGGCGAAGATGTTCGCCGTGGCCACTTCGACCGTGGCGGGCAGGTTGAAGATCACCGGCCGGTCCGGCGTCGGCTGCCACACGTCCATCACCGCCTCGCAGACTTCGCGCGCCACTTCCAGCTCGGTCTGGGTGAAGCTCTCGGGCGAATACTGATAGAGGACGTCGGTCTCGGACTGCGCGGCGGCCAGGTCGCGGATGCGCCGGGCGCCTGCCACGGCGATCTGCTTCACGCCCTCAACATCGGTGCCGAAGACGACCCGTCGCTGCAGCGTGGAGGTCGAGTTGTAGAGATGAACGATCGCCCGGTGCGCACCCCTGATCGCTTCGAAGGTGCGGTCGATCAGATGATCGCGCGCCTGGGTCAGGACCTGGATCGTGACATCGTCGGGGATCATGTCCTCCTCGATCAACGTGCGCACGAAGTCGAAATCGGTCTGCGAGGCGCTGGGAAAGCCGACCTCGATCTCCTTGAAACCCAGTTCCACCAGATGGGCGAACATGCGGCGCTTGCGCTCGGGGCCCATGGGGTTGATCAGGGCCTGGTTGCCGTCGCGCAGGTCGACGCTGCACCAGACCGGCGCCTTGGTGATGGTTCGGCCAGGCCATTGCCGGTCGGGCAAGTCGATTGGCTCGAACGGTCGGTATTTGTGGATCGGCATGCGTGCCATTGTTTCTCTCCTCGGGCGCCGGGCCTTCGGCCGGCGCGAATGGGCTCTTTATCCTGGGGCTGGGCTGCGCGGAAACGGCGGTCAGGCCGTCGGCTCAGGTCCGGCAACCGCGGACTAGTCGCGCCAGGAGGAGAGAGATTGCGGTGCGTATCTGTGCCATGGGATCGAGACCTTTTTTGCTTACCGGTGAGACCTGGAAGACGGCCGCAACAGCGGCCCCCGACGCGTCTAAAGCGCCGGGCCGGTAAGTCGAAGCGCCAGGAGGGCGCGCTGATCCCGTGTGATCATGGGGAAAGCCTAGGGGCGGTGAGGGGTGGCGTCAAGTGCGGTTCCCTTCTCCCCCGGGGGAGAAGGTGGCCCGAAGGGCCGGATGAGGGGGTTCTGGTCTCTCCGATCAAGCGCCGGTAACACCCTCACCCCAACCCCTCTCCCTCCAGGGAGAGGGGCCTTTATTTCCAGATCGGCTTGCCGCTGCCGGGCAGGCCCAGCCCGTCCCACATGGCCGTCACGCGGTCGACCACGTCCTGGTCCATGCGCAGCTTCTGGCCCCATTCCCGCTTGGTCTCCGGTGGCCATTTGTTGGTGGCGTCCAGCCCGATCTTGGACCCCAGACCGCTGTCGGGCGAGGCGAAATCCAGGTAGTCGATGGGGGTGTTCTCGATCACCGTGATGTCGCGGGCCGGGTCCATGCGGGTGGAGATCGCCCACATCACGTCCTTCCAGTTGCGCGCGTCGATGTCGTCGTCAACGACGATCACCCATTTGGTGTACATGAACTGGCGCAGATAGGACCAGGCGCCCATCATCACCCGCTTGGCATGGCCGGGATAGGCCTTCTTCATGGAAATCACCGCGATCCGGTAGGAACAGCCCTCGGGCGGCAGCCAGAAGTCGACGACTTCCGGGAACTGCTGTTGCAGCAGCGGAATGAAGACCTCGTTCAGCGCCTCGCCAAGGACCGACGGTTCGTCGGGCGGACGGCCGGTGAAAGTGGAAAGATAGATCGGCTCGCGCCGCATGGTGATGGCCGAGACCCGGAAGACCGGGAACGGCTCGACCGCGTTGTAATAACCGGTGTGGTCGCCGTAGGGGCCCTCGTCGCCATACTCATCCAGGCTGACATGGCCTTCCAGCACGATCTCTGCCGTGGATGGCACCTTCAGGGGCACGGTCTTGCAATCGACCAGCTCGACCTTGCGGCCGCGCAGCAGGCCTGCGAACTGGTATTCCGACAGGGTGTCGGGAACCGGCGTGACGGCGGCCAGAATGGTGCCCGGATCGGCGCCGATCACCGCGGCGGCCGGCAGCGGGTCGGGCTTTTCCGCCTTCCAGCGGGCGTGGTGCTGGGCGCCGCCCCGGTGCTTCAGCCAGCGCATCAGCGTGGTGTCGCGCCCGGTGACCTGCATGCGGTAGATGCCAAGGTTGAAGGCGTCGGTCTTGTCGCCCTTGGGATTGGGGCCCTGGGTCACCACAAGGGGCCAGGTGATCAGCGGCGCCGGCTCTCCCGGCCAGCAGGTCTGGACTGGAAGGCGGCCAAGGTCGATGTCCTCGCCGGTCAGCACCACCTCCTGGCAGGCGGCCGACCCGACGGTTTTGGGCTTCATGGCCATGACGGTCTTCAACAGCGGCAGCATCTCCACCGCCTCGCGAAAGCCGCCGGGCGGTTCCGGCTGGCGCAGGAAGGCCAACGTCTCGCCCACCTCGCGCAGCCCCTCGGGCTCGCGGTCCATGCCCCAGGCAACCCGCTCGACCGAGCCGAACAGGTTGACCAGCACCGGCATGCCGGCCGAACTGCCGTCGGGATTTGTGGGGTTCTCGAACAGGACCGCGGGGCCGCGTTCCGCCAACAGGCGGGTTTGTATCTCCGTCATCTCCAGCGCGGTCGAGACCGGCGCGGACACGCGCACCAGGCGGCCGCGGTCTTCAAGGTGGGTCAGGAATTCGCGCAAGGAGGCATAGGGCATGGAGGCGAGATATAGACCGAAAGCCGCGGGCGTGAACAGCCCGGCCCGCCCGCTTTGCCTGGCGATGACGGAATGTTAAAACCCTCAGGCCCACTGTATCAGCGAATCAAAGGGCAAAGAGCATGGCCGAGAAATACTGGATCGTCGGCGGAGAGTACACCGACACCACCTTTACCGAGATCGCGCCGGGCGCCGAACTGGTCCGCCTGGGGCCGTTCGCCGACTATGGCGCGGCCGAAGACGCCTGGCGGGCCAAGGCGATGGAGACCATCGATGACGCCTATGCCCGGTTCGAGATCGAGCGCGAAGATGCGGACGCTTTCTGGGTTGTCGGCGGGATCTATACGGATACCACCTTCACCGAGACCGCCAACGGTGCGCCCGAGGAACGGCACGGCCCCTTCGAGACCAAGGAACAGGCCGAGGCGGAATGGCGGGCGCTGGCCATGGCGACCATCGACGACGCCTATGCCCGTTACCGGATCGACAAGCTCTGATCACGCGTGCCGACAATTCTGAATGCGTGATTGCGCGGGCGCAGGACTATCCCTACGCGGCGCCGGCAGGCTCTTATACCTATCATCGCGGCGCGGCCCATCCCTTCGACCCGGACATGCGCCGGGGCCGCACGCCGGTTCTGGCCTACGGCTCCAACCGGTCGCCCGAACAGCTCGACCGCAAGTTCGGCCACGCGCCGGAGACGGTGATCCCGGTGGAGACGGCGGTCATGCGGGACTTCGACGTGGTCTATGCGGCGGCGTTCACCCGCTATGGCGCGGTGCCGGCGATGCTGCAATACGTGCCCGGCGTGGCAGTGGAGATTGCGGTCACCTGGCTGGACGAGGCCGAGCTTGCCCACATGCACTCAACGGAAATGGGGGCGGCCAACTATCATTATGCCGCACTGCATGACGTGACCCTGACGCTGGACACGGGAGAGGTGCTGGACACCGCCTTCACATACGTGGGAACGCGCGGGCACTTCACCCACGAAGACGGACCGGTGCCGCTGAAAGCGGTCAATGGGCAGGGGCGGCAACACGCCCCGCGCACCACGGCGGAGGTGCTGGCGCTTTTGCATGAGATCCTCAAGGAGGAAGGCGCCGTCGAAGACTTCATCCATCGCATCATCAAGGACGACGGTTACCGCCGCGCCCGCGCCGACGACCTCGCCCCGCATGCGACGCCGTTTGCCTACGACCACATGATTATTGCGGAATGAGTTGCTTGCCCCCGGAGGGGAAGAAGGGCTTCGGCTAATCTGCTCGCACCAAGCGTCCCCCCGGCATCGGCTCCGGCACGCCGGTTGTCGTCGGCAGGCTGAGCGGCAGGCCCCGGTGGGAGCGGATGGCGAGGTAGGCGAAGCACTGGGCTTCAAGGAAATCGCCGTTGAGGCCGATCGCTTCTACGGGTCGGACCGGGACGCCGGCGCCTGCGCCCAGGCTTTTCATGAGGAATGCGTTGTGTCGACCGCCGCCGGCGACCAGCCATTCGCGCGGCGGGTCGGCGAAATGGTCCCGCGCGGCGAGTGTCGCGGCGACGGTGAAGGCGGCCAGGGTCGCGGCACCGTCGGCGTCGGACAGGGCCTCGACCGACCCCGCCCGGGCGTGAAAGTGATTCCGGTCCAGCGACTTCGGCGGGGCTTCGGCGAAGAAGGGGTCGGCCATCAACGCCGCCACGATCGCCTCGTCGGCGGCGCCGGATGCCGCCAGGCGACCCTCTGAATCGAAGGCGCTGCCGGTGCGCCGGGCCACGAAATCGTCGATCAGGGCCGACGCGGGGCCGGTATCGAAGGCCAGGATCGCGTCTCCTTCGATATAGGTCACGTTGCCGACCCCGCCCCAGTTGAGCACGACCACCGGCATCGGCCGCGCCGTCACCAGGGCCCGGTGATAGAGCGGCGCCAGCGGCGCGCCCTGGCCGCCCGCGGCCACGTCGGCCTGGCGGAACTCGGCCACCACATCGATGCCCAAGGCAGCGGCCGCCCGTTCGGCATCGCAGAGCTGGCGGGTGAACCGCTTCTCGGGGCGATGGCAGACGGTCTGGCCGTGCAGGCCGATGAAATCGATCCGGTCCCTTTCCAGACCTGCTTCTTCGATGAACCTGCTGACCGCGTCGCTGTGGGCCTCGGTGACGGCGCGTTCCAGGTCGACCAACGGGTTGGTGAGCGCCCTGTCCGGGTCAGCCGCCGCCGCTGCCAGCCGGGCTCTTAGATCGGGGGCGTAGGCGTAGGTGCGGCCGGGCCCGGTTTCGGCCACGGTGTCGCCGTCGCTCTTGACCCAGGACACATCGATCCCGTCCATCGAGGTGCCGCTGATGGCGCCGACGGCGCAATAAGTGCGGCCCGGCGCCGTCACCAGCCGAACCCGCCCGCCACGATCGCAGCGAAGACGATCAGGCCGAACAACCGGTTCGACTTGAACTTGGTGAGGCAGTCCGCCGGGTCGTCCAGGTCGACGTCGCGCACCTGCCAGGCGAGCTGCAACGCGGCCGGGATCAGCAGGAGATAGAAGGCCCAACCCAACCCCGCCAGGGCGCCGGCGGCGGCCAGCAGCAGGATCGTCAGCGTATAGAACGCGACCAGCCAGCGCCGGCTCGCGGCCCCAAGCTTCAGCGCCGTCGATTTCACGCCGATCAGCGCGTCGTCCTCCTTGTCCTGGTGGGCGTAGATGGTGTCGTAGCCCAGGGTCCAGGCGATCCCGGCGGCATAGAGCACCAGCGCCGGCGCATGCAGGCCCTGGCTCATCGCCGCCCAGCCGACCAGCGCGCCCCAGTTGAAAGTCAGACCCAGGAACGCCTGCGGCCAGTAGGTGATCCGTTTCATGAAAGGATAGGTGAAGACCAGTACCAGCGACGCCACGCCCACGATGCGCGCGGCGTCGTTAAACTGCAGCAGCACCGCCAGACCGATCAGCATCTGCAGGCCCATGAAGACCACCGCCTGGGTCACGGTCACTTGCCCGCTTGGAATTGGACGGGTTGCCGTTCGCGCGACCATGGCGTCGAACTTCCGGTCGGTGATGTCGTTCCAGGTGCAGCCGGCGCCGCGCATCACCAGGGCGCCCACGGCGAACAGCGCGATGTACCACAGCGACGGCACCGGCAGCGCGGGATGCCCGGCGGTTGCCAGCCCCCGGCCCCACCAGCAGGGCAGCAGCAACAGCCACGTGCCGATGGGCCGGTCGATGCGGGCGAGCCGCAGGTAGGGCCTTGTCCAGGCCGGGGCAAGGCTGTCGATCCAATGCTCCTGCGGAATATCGCTGGCGTGATCTGTTTGTGGCCTGCCGCTCATAGGGTAGTCTCGGGCCGCGCCGCCGCACCCTTGCGGCGGCCCTGGGCTTGTAGCAGGGATAAGGGCTTCAATGGAACGGCCTGCGACGACGCGGCTATTTGTGGAGGCGGGGCTGGGAGACGGAGGGACGGTCGCCCTGGGCCGGGACCAGGCCCACTATCTGCGCGCCGTGCTGCGTCTGGAACCGGGCGCGCGGGTCCTTTTGTTCAACGGGCGGGACGGCGAATGGTTGGCGGAGATCACCGACCTTACCAAGGGCGCAGCAAACCTGGACCTGATCGAACAGGTGCGGCCCCAGGCGGAAGCCATGGGCCCAGCGCTGCTGTTTGCGCCGATCAAGAAAGGCCCGCTGGATTTTCTCGTCCAGAAGGCCGTGGAACTGGGGGTTTCGTCGCTGCAGCCGGTGCTTACGGAACGCACCAACGTGGCCCGGGTCAATCTTGACTGGCTGTGGGCCAACGCCCGGGAGGCGGCGGAACAATGCGGCCGCCTGACGGTGCCGGCGGTCAAGCCGCCCGCGCCGCTGGAGGAGGCGGTGGCGGGGTTGTCCGACGAATTTGCGGTATTATGGTGCGCAGAATCGGGCGCGGCCGCCCCCATCGCCGACGCCCTGGCAACGGCGCCGGCGGAACATCCGATCGCGTTCCTCACCGGGCCGGAGGGCGGCTTTGCCCCATCGGAGCTTGATGCCCTGCGGAACAATGCCTTAATAACCCCAATCAGCCTGGGTCCGCGGGTTCTGCGGGCCGAGACGGCGGCGCTGGCGGCGCTTGCCTGCTGGCAGTCGGTCCATGGGGACTGGCGCAACCGACCGCCCGGCCAGGCCGGGACGGTCTAGGGGGAAAGCGATGGCGGCACCGGCGAAGGTCGACACGACGCCGATCGAGTCGAAGGCACAGCTGGTCGCCTACCTTGAGGCCGGTTGCAAGCCGCCGTCGGATTGGCGTATCGGCACCGAACACGAGAAGTTCGCCTACAGGGAAAGCGATCTCAGGCCGCTCGCCTATGACGGCAGCCCGGGCATCGGCGTTTTGCTGAGGGGCCTGCAGCAGTTCGGCTGGGAGCCCATTCTGGAAGGCGAAAACGTCATCGCGCTGAAGCATGCGGACGGCTGCTCGGTCACGTTGGAGCCGGGCGGCCAGCTCGAGCTGTCGGGCGCGCTGTTGGAGAACATTCACAAGACCTGCACGGAGGTGAACACCCACCTGGACCAGGTCAAGCAGGTCTGCCACCAGATCGGGGCCGGCGTCCTGGGCATGGGTTTCAGCCCCCTTTGGACCCGGGACGACATGCCCTGGATGCCCAAGGGCCGCTACAAGATCATGCGCGCCTACATGCCGACCAGGGGCTCCATGGGCCTGGACATGATGCTGCGCAGCTGCACCGTCCAGGTGAACCTGGACTTCTCGTCCGAACGGGACATGATCCGCAAGATGCGCGCCGGCGTGGCATTGCAGCCGGTGGCGACGGCGCTGTTCGCCAGCTCCCCGTTCCTGGAAGGCAAGCCCAGCGGCTATCGCAGCTACCGCTCCCACACCTGGACCGACACCGATCCGGACCGTTGCGGCATGCTGCCCTTCGTGTTCGACGAGGGTTTCGGCTTCGAACGCTGGGTCGACTACATCCTGGATGTGCCGATGTACTTCGTCTATCGCGACGGCGACTACATCGACGCGTCCGGCAAGTCGTTCCGGGACTTCATGGCCGGCAAGCTGGAAGGCTTCGAGGGCCAGACCCCGACGATGGGCGACTGGCAGGACCATATGACCACGGTCTTTCCGGAGGTGCGCCTGAAGACATTCATCGAGATGCGCGGCGCGGATGGCGGGCCCTGGAAACGGCTGTGCGCTCTGCCGGCGTTCTGGGTCGGTTTGCTCTACGACGACGAGGCCCTGGGCGAGGTGGAGGCGCTGACCGCCGACTGGACCGTCGCGGAGATGGGGGCATTGCGCGACGCGGTGCCGACGAAGGCGCTGAAAACGCCGTTCCGGGACGGCACGGTCCAGGACGTGGCCAAACGCCTGGTCGAGATCGCCCTTGGCGGTCTGGAGCGGCGCAAGCAGCTCGACTGGCAGGGCGCCGACGAGCAGCAATATCTCAAGGACCTGCACCAGATCGCGGAGTCCGGCCGGACCCTGGCCGACGAGATGGTGGCGGCCTACGAGACCGCCTGGGACGGCGATCTAACGAAGCTGTACGAGATGTATTCTTACTGAATAGCCCCTCTCCCTGGAGGGAGAGGGGTTGGGGTGAGGGTGTCACCGGCGCTTGAACGGAGAGACCCGAACCCCCTCATCCGGCCCTTCGGGGCACCTTCTCCCCCCGGGGGAGAAGGGAGCAACAGTCACAACCAGCTTTCTTCCAGCGGCAGGGTGCTGAGCATTTCGATGCCGGTTTCCGTGATCAGCACCTGTTCTTCCAGCTTCACCCCTTCGCGGGCGCTGTCGGGCCCGAGGTAGCTCTCCACGCAGATCGTCATGCCCGGCTTCAGCACCGCGTCGTAGCCGCGGCTCTGGGTCACCCAGGACCCGGCGGGGTATTCGTCGCACATGCCAACGCCGTGTATCAGGCACGTATAGACTTTGCAGTCCTCGGGCGGCGGACCGACCTGTTCGGAGATCTCCGTCAAGGTCACGCCGGGCCCGATGCGGTCCAACAGCCCCGTCAGGAACCCGTACGCCCGGGCATACGTGCGCCGCTGTTCGTCGTTGGCCATGCCGCCGTCCACGCGCCAGGTCCGCGAGATGTCGCAGCAATAGCCGTAGCGTCCGATCAGGTCGGTATCCAGACCGATCAATTCGCCGGGCTCGATCACCCGGTCCGATGATTCCTGGTACCAGGGGTTTGTGCGCGGGCCCGACGACAACAGGCGCGTCTCGATCCACTCCCCGCCCGTGGCGATGTTGTGCTGGTGCAGGACCGACCAGACCTCGTTCTCGGTCATGCCGGGCCGGCTGGCCGCCATGGTGGCGCGCACACCGTCCTCGCAGGCGGCAACGCAGGCGCGCATGGCGGCCAACTCCTGGGGGGTCTTCATGACCCTGGCCTGCTCGGCTAGCTCCTGGCCTTCGACGACCTCGATCCCAAGCCGCTGCAACGCCAGAAAGCCGGTCCATTCCAGCCGGTCGACCGCGAGCCGGCGGTTGCCGCCGCCATGTTCCTGGATCAGGTCGGCGATCTCGGCCGCCCATGCCGCCGCCGCTGCTTCGGCGCCGGGCCCGGCCATGAAATAGGTCCAGGAAATGGAAGGCCGCACCTCGTCCACCGTTTCCACGCCTTCGGAAAGGATCTCGCAGGTATGGAAGTCGGCCATGACCACGGGCCCCTGAGTGGCCACGAAGGCATAGCGGTTAGGGTTGTGCAGACACCAGACCTGCATGTTGCTGACGTCGGTGGCGTAACGGATGTTGATGGGGTCGTAGAAGACGGCGGCGGCGACGTCCGCCTCGGCCATCACCGCGCGCAGCCGCGCCAGGCGTTCGCGCCGGAGTTGGGGAACGTCGACGGCAACAAGGGAGCCGGTGCGACCGGCGGCAGCGTCGTCTCTCATGCAAGCGACTCCTCAACCGATGTGCGCCCGTAGAAGCCGCGGCGTTCGGCGGCGCTGAAACGGACGCCGGGCTTCTCGTAGAACGAGAACACCGCGACGATGCGGTATCGGTCTCCTTCGACAGGCGTCACACGGTGCGCCGTGTTCCTGCCCTTGAACAGGCTCAGCGTCCCGGCGGTCAGGGGGCGGGTCTGCACGGCGTCGTCCCTGCCGTCCAGCAGGCGGGCGACCCCGCGGTAATTCGGGTCGTCGTCGGTCCTGAGACCGGTGCGATACTGGAACAGGCCGCCGGCCGCCGGCGCCTGCAGCAGCAGCGTCACCGTGAATTCGGAGCGATCGAAGTGCCAGTTCAACCCCTCGCCCGCGGGATAGGCCATGACGTTGATGCGGGCCAGCGGATCGTCCATCAGGAACAGTCGGGTTTTGTCCAATGCCGCTGCGAGGAACGCCGCCAACGGCGGCCATTCGTAGACGCGGCTGAGAACGCTGCCGGGAATCTGGTCGCCGCAGATCGTGTAGTTCGCGGTCTCGATCTGCCGCAAGGCGGGGTGATCCGGTGACAGGCCCGGAATGCGGTCGTCGAAATAGATGTTGTGGCGGCGCTTGTGCCGGAATGCAGCCGAGGGAAACAGAGGCCCAACCTGGGCCATGCATTGCGCGAGCGCCCCGGCACGCAAGAAACCCGGCAGGTCCACCATGCCTTCGTTTTCCAGCGCCTGCCTGCATGACTCAAGGAATGCCCGCCCGCATCGGCTCTTGAGACGGTCGAGCGGATAGCTGTCGAGATCGAGAGTATGCCGCATGGCCGGACCCCCGCTGGTGTCGGGTCCAGTGTCGCTCAAATCTCGTGAGACCGTAACCCCCTCATCCGGCCCTTCGGGCCACCTTCTCCCCCCTGGGGAGAAGG